>Ga0307432_1000541_pt1 | contig 28030 bp, 22 predicted proteins | sample SalMarWE160150MG_FD_202158 | JGI IMG/M metagenome (GOLD analysis project Ga0307432, IMG submission 202158) | Salt marsh sediment microbial communities from the Plum Island Ecosystem LTER, Massachusetts, United States - WE1603-150 | ecosystem: Environmental > Aquatic > Marine > Intertidal zone >...
GTCGTCCGTGCCGCCATGATCCGCTTCCTCCATAAAGCAACGTGTATCCATACGGGCCCGCCATCCTCGGCCAACCCCACCCTCATGATAACCCCCAAAAAACGCCGCCGATACTGTCACGGACCCGACGGCGGCTGATCGCCCTTGACGGCGTGGACAATCCCGAAGAGGCCCGCCACCGGATCGACGACCCGGCCAGCGCAAGCTCCGAAGCCCACGAGCGGGCGAGAACGACGCACTCAATGACCTCTGCGTCTGCGTCCGACGGTCTATGCGGACGCGCCGTGTTACGACTCTCCGTCCTTCTCCCCGGTGCGTTCGAACGGCGTCGTTTCGACAGTACCGTCGGCGCGTGGCTGCAAACGCTCAATCTTGAGCTCGGCCTTGGCAAGGATATCGCGGCACTGCTTGACGAGTGCCATCCCGCGTTCGTACTGATTGATCGATTCCTCGAGGCCGATCTTACCCTGCTCAATCCGCTCGGCGATCGTCTCCAATTGCTCGAGTGCTTCCTCGAATGTCAGCTTTCGTTTGCCCATTGTTAGTCAAACAGCTCCAGTTGGCTCAGGTTGACCACTTCCGATTGGAACTCTCCGTCCGCGATTTCGGTGACAATGCGCTGGCGGTCCTCAAGTTGTCTGAGCGAGCGGACCACCATGCGGCCTCTCCTGGTCCGCGTGATGGAAAAGCCCCGGCCCAGCACGCTCTTGTAGCTCATGGCCCCCAAACGTTCCACATGGCGTCTCAGGCGTTCGCGGTGAAGCGAGAACCGGTGGCGCATCGCGACCGGCAGTGCGTCAGCCACACGGTGCAACCGGTCGGCGAATCGTGGAAACGCATTCACGGGAGACACGCGGTCCAAACGTCGAACGCAACGTCCTATGGATCGCTCCACTTCGATAAGGCGAGTTGACATCGCCCAACGCAACCGGTGCTCTGCGTCGCGCAATTCGACGGCCCGTTTCAGCAGATGAGCGTGTGGAGCGATTCGTTGGACGACCGGTTCAAGTTCGTCAAGCCTGTGACGCCGCGCACGCGCAAGCTCGATCAGCGATCTGTGCATCCGGTTGCTCAACTCATCGACGAGCTGCTCGCGTCGGTGCACGAGGTTGAGCGGCTCGCGAAACGGACTCCGTCGCAGCACGGCGGACACCCGGGCCGCAACAAGCTCCGCCTGCGATCGTACGGCCCGTGAAAGTCGCAATACATAGGCGTCCAAGCCCGCGAGGACGTCTGCCAATACGGGGACGGCCAGTTCGGCCGCGGCAGTCGGCGTCGCGGCGCGGACATCGGCCACCAGGTCGGCGATGGTCACGTCCACTTCGTGCCCGACAGCGCTTACGATCGGGATGCGGCTGGCGAAGATCGCCCGGGCGACGACCTCCTCATTGAATGCCCATAGGTCTTCCAGCGAGCCGCCGCCGCGCCCGACGATCATAAGATCGACGCCGCCGAGTGACACACGATTGACGTTCACGCGCCGGATAGCGGCTGCGATCTCGTCGGCGGAACCGGGACCCTGCACGCGAACCGGGTCGATCAGCACCGCGATGCACGGGTATCGTCGTTCGAGAGTCCTCAGTATGTCGGCGACAGCCGCACCGGTCGGACTGGTCACCAGTGCGATGCGCGTCGGATATGCTGGTAACGGGCGTTTATGCTTCTCGTTGAAGAGCCCCTCCCGCGCCAACTTCTCGCACCTCTGTCGAAAGGCCAGCTCCAACGCCCCGACACCGCGGGGCTCCAGCTTCCGTACATACAGTTGGTAACGACCGGCCCGCTCGAACACCTCGACTCCTCCCGTGGCGATCACCTCGAGTCCGTCGGTCGGATCGAATTTGAGCTTGGCTGCGGCGCTGCGCCACATAACGCAGGAAAGCTCACTCGCACGGTCTTTGAGCGTGAAGTACACGTGCCCGCTTGAATGGCGTTTGAAATTGCTGATCTCGCCAATCACGTGGAGGGTGGGAGGCAACGCCGATTCGATCGCCTGCTTGACCAGCACGGTAACCTGTGAAACGGTGAGCGGACCGCTGCGGGCGTAGAGCTGTTCGCTCTCCGGAACCTGAATGAGATTCGGGTTGAAGGGCTGGCGCGCCATCGCGCATACCATTGGATCGCGCCGGCGCCGACAACGCAACCATGATCCGCCCGATCGATTGGACGAACAAGCGCTGACTCTCGTGACGGCTGGAACATACAACCGGGGCAGGTCATTTGGAGCAGACCTGGGATCTCCGCCGGATGCTCCCGGTTCGTTAAATGCCCTCTCGTTGCGGACGGCGTTCGCCCCAATCCTGTGCGCGGTCCGCTAATGCAAGATTGCCGCCGTGTTTCCCAAATATCCCCTAGAACCGTTAGTTGCGCTAGGGCGCTAGGGTGCGAGTCAAGGGGTGGCGAGCTTGAAAAAATGCCGTTTTCGTGCGGAATGGCGGGATACGCTTGGTTCTCCTCCTTCGACGCGTTGAGCACTCATCAATCCCCCCTCTCCGGTAAAACCCGCAACCACAGGAACACGTACGTATTCCAGTTGCGGCCTGTTCGCCTTGTCGATGCGCACGCCTTGACGGCGGGTCGTCCTGCCTCTCCAATGACGATGGTGCAGTGGATCACGGCGACCACTGAGAATAGCGAATGGCGAATTAGGAATGAAGAGGACCGGTGTTGTCACTGCACAGCGTAGATTTGCAGCATACCACCCACCGGTCCGGAGTGATTAAGCACGATGGCGCAGCAGTGGGAAGTTGAGACGGCCACGGGTCGTTGCGCGGTCACCGGCCGGGCGTTCGAGGAGGGGGAGGAGTTCTATGCCGTTCTTTTCGAGGACGGTGACTCGTTTACCCGGGCGGATTACTGTCTGGAGGCCTGGCAAGGTGCGCCCGAGGGAGCCTACTGCCACTTCAAGACCCGCGTTCCTGTGAAGGAGAAGCGAAAGAACCTGCTTGTCGACCAAGAGCTGCTTATCAATTTCTTCGAGCGGCTGGCCGAGGAAACCGAACCGGTGCGGGTGCAGTTTCGGTTTGTGCTGGCGCTCATCCTGATGCGCAAGAGGCTGTTGCGCTATGAGGGCTCCACTGTCGAGGAGGGCGTTGAGATCTGGCGGATGACACGACCGCGCGAACAGTCAGTCCACCGGATCATCAATCCGCATCTTACCGACCAGCAGATCGAAGGCGTCAGTGAGCAGCTCACCGCGATACTGCACAGCGACATGGGTAGATGGGCCGTCGCGCACGACGAAGTTGAGCCGGGGGATCGGGAAGCAGGAGAGGAACGGCAGCAGCAATGATAAGGACGGTGTGCCGAAGCGGCATGGTGAATCGTTTATTTGCCAAAGATGACTACTCCGTGTCACCTTTGGGAACCTCCGGGCACACACGTCGGGCCGTGGCGGCGGCAATCGCCTTGACCACGGTGCTGGGAGGTTGTCATCCCGGTCCCGAACGATTCCCGCTCGAACCGCTCCCCATGCGCGACGCGGTCCGCATTGTCAACGAGAACACCACGAAGGTAGCCGGAACCTTACGAGCATCCGGCCATGTGGACGGCCGTTTCACGCTTTCCGACGGGCGCAGCGGCAGCTACCACCTTGACGGCATCCTGTTCTACCTGGCGCCGAAATACGTCCGATTCGACCTAAAGAGCTTCGGCGACCGGAAGTTCCTGTTCGGGTCCAATGCGGAGTACTACTGGTATTACGACGCGGAGGCTGATACGTATCATTGCGGTCGGCACGGCTCGTACAACGAACTTTCCAATCAGATCCCGATTCCTCCGGACCAGATCGTCGACGCACTCGGACTGGCGGTGATCCCGATCGAGGTTTCCCAGGACGATCCGACACAGCCGGTTCAGCGTGTCGTTGCCGATCATCAGCAGATTCTGTTTCTGGTGCGGGACGAGCGAGGGCACATCACGTTGCAGAAAGAGTATTGGCTCGACCGGTGTTGGCCTCGGCTTCTGCGCCGCGTCGTGTTTCGTGACGCAGACGGTGTCGTGGAGATGGAATCGGAACTGGGCGATTACCGGGCGCTCGCACCGGACGGTCCGTTGCTTCCACATGTCATGAGCGCCATGTGGCCCGAAACGGACGCCTGGATGCGTTTTCGCGTCAGCAAGTGGCGACTGGAGGAAAGCGTCGGCCCGGACGACGTACAGTTCACCGCGCCGCCCGACTGCGCAGATCGATAGCACGCGTGTTTGAGCGTTTTCTGCTGTGATGCGACCCGCAGCCAATTTAGAGGCGACGGGTGTGCTGGATCAGTTGCAACCTATTGCATACAAATACGTTACGCAAATGCAAGAAGCACTCCCGGCAATCCGACCCCTGTGAACGTGCTGGTGTGTCCTTGACTGAGCTGCCCGACCGGATCTACGCCGGACAGGCCACCGCCTACGCGCGAATGCAACGAAACGTTCGTTTAAGTCCCTGTAAACCCTCATCAGGCGGAGCCAACCGGTTCAAGGAACGCTCGTACAGACTGGCGCCTTTCCTGTAGCGGTCTGCCCGATAAGTTCAGGCACCGCGTCGTGATTCCGATGATTCTTTGGGACGTTCCAACAGCCTGCGCGCTGAGCGGTCAAAGCCCTGTAGTTCCGATTCCTCTCGTCGAGGTGTGGAAACCATGTACTGTAACTTTTTCGGACTTCGCTGCCGTCCGTTTGAGGACCACTGCGACACACGTTTCTTCTACGCAACAGCCGACTCAGAGGAAACGCTGGCGGCCATGGAGTACGAGGCACACTATGGCATGGGCATGGTCCTTGTCACCGGTGAGGCCGGTACCGGTAAGACCCTGCTAATCCGGAGCCTATTGCAGCGGCTGACGGGCTCGGATCAGGTGGTGGTGTTGACCTGGCCGTCGAACGGTCAAATGGAGCTGCTCCGCGAGACCGCAAAAGGTTTCGGCGTATCACTGCCGACATCCAACCGAAACGCTCCGTACCGTGGGTACCACGAAGCTCGTTGTCACGCCCGTCTTCGTCGCCACCTGACACGTACGCTGAAAGCGGATCACTGCTCAATCCTGATCATCGACCAAGCGGAGAACTTAAGCGCGAATGACATGGGGCAGCTCGCCACGCTGGCCGAACTGGAGGACAACGGCGGCAGGCTCCTGAACATCATGCTCGTCGGACAACCGCGCATCCGTTCCGTGCTGGATCGATCCGAGTTTGCGCGAGTTTCCCAGAGGCTCGGCAAGGGGCGTGTCCTCCCGCCGCTGACGCTGAGCGAAACGGAACAATATGTGCAACACCGCCTGCGCATCGCCGGGGCGGTGAACGAACTTCTATTCGACAAACAAGCCGTGGCGCTTATCCACGAGGCAGCCGGCGGCACCCCTCGCATAGTCAATCACATGTGTGATGCCGCCATGTTGGCAGCTTATGGTGCGGGAGCGGTGCAGGTCAGCCGGGAGACAGCCGCGGAAGTGACGACTATGACACACCTGCGGGAACGGGCGGTTCCTGCACACAAGCTCGGCGTCGATACCGTCGAGAGAGTGGCGGCTGGGTTGACCGGTACAGCGCCGTCATCCGCGGCTGCAAAGCAGCTAACCGCAGGTGTGATACTGTCAGGTTATCGACCTCCGGCAAGCGCACCGTCGTGCGCGCCTCCCAGACCGGCGACCGCGGTCAACGGTGACGGCATCACAACGGCTGTCGAGGTTGACGCCGGATCCGCTTTGAAGCGTGTCAGTGCAGGAGACTCTGTCGGTGGCGATGCTGCGAACATGGATTGGTCGGAAACGCCGCCCGCACTCCCGGAATCGACGTTGGCCCATGGTGAGGAATTGCTCAACCGTCTGGAGCGGGCGTTGGCTCGGGCCGATCGGATGCACGTCACCACCGAGGCTTCACTTACTCAGTTCACGGCGGTGGAGAGGCATCTGAGTTCGCTCGCAGGGACGGCGGAGCGGCTTGTCGGCAATCTCGCCGGTGCCGTTCAACGTTCCACGGAATCGCTCGACACCGTCAAGCGGCGGCTGGATGAGACTCTTGGCCAGGCCGAGGACCGGATGCGGACCATGGAGGGGCAGCTATCGCGGGCGGCGGAAGCGGTAAGTGATGCGGAAGAGCAATCGAGCCGCACTGTAGAGGCCTATGAACATGCTGATCGTGTCGAATCCCACCTGAAATCTCTGGCTGAGCAGCTTGCCGACAAGGCCGACGAGGTTCAGGATCGGGTCGCCCTGCTGATGACCCACCAGGCAGCCGGCGAAGAGGCGCACGACAAGCTCGATGGCCTTATCGAACGGGCGTCGTCGGCAACAACCGAGGCCGAAGCAACCTTTAACGACCTGCGCAACAAGCTTCAGGAGGCACTGGATAAAGGTGAGCGGTTGCACGACCGGCTCACCGACAGTGCGCTGGAGAGCTACACGGCAAGTGCCGAGGACCAAATTGCCAAGGCGAATGAACGGATAGAGCAGGTGGCACGCGAGGCCGTCGAGACCGTACAAGACAAACTTGACAGCCTAGTCTCACGGACCTCTTCCGTCACGGCTGACGCCGACCATGGTGTCGATCTCCTTCAGACCACGTTGGACCAGATCAAGCAAGATGTAGAGGACGCCGTCAGCAACGGGCAACGGAAAGTCGACGAGACGCTCCACGCATTGGATCAGCAGATCGATCATCGACAAGAGCAGCTCGAGGGGCTGGAGCGGCGCCGAGACGAGGTGCAGTTATCCTTGGCGGCGCTGATGGATGAAACAGCAAGAACGGACTCGAATGTGCAGAAACTCACGGAGACCGTCCACGACGCTAATGTATCGGTGGACGAGTTAACGCATCGCGCCGACGCAGCCCGAGAAAACCTGACAAACACAATACCGCATGGGGAGAAGCTGCTGCTCGACGTAACGGCGGCCTGCGGTCAGATCGAATCCGTGCAACGCAGTGTCGGGACGACGCTGATTGAAATCGGCGGCGCTAGTGAGTGTGCGAACGCATTGCGTGACCAGGCCTCTCAATGCCAGGAAGTGCTTGAAGGGTTGGCGTTCGGAAAAGATGAGGGCGAGCAAGCAGCCAGGCAACTCGAGGAAGTTGCGTCCTCCGCCCAACCGCTGCTTGAAATCCTTCAGCATACAGTTGAGGATGCCGGTCAAAAGAGTGACCGCCTCGAGTCACAAAACCACACGGCGGATCAGGTACTCGACCGTCTGTCACAGGCGAATGCGACGGCCCAGACGGTGATCGAGCAAGTGAACGAATCAACCGGCAAAGCGGAGAAAGCGGTTGACGCCGCCACGGAGCAGACCACCCGGCTGGCGACGGCGCAAGCAGCCGGCGACGACACAGTCCAACACCTCGACGAACTCGTCACATCGGGCAGCCGGCTTCACGAAGCCATGCAGGGCGTCATCGCCCACACCGACGAGAAGGTCAACCAGCTCGACTCGCACAACGCCGCAGCCACCAACGTGCTCCATGACCTTTCAGAGGCGAACCGCACGGGCCAGACCATCATCGAGCAAGTCAACGAATCAACCGGCAAAGCGGAGAAAGCGGCTGACGCTGCCGTGGAGCAGGCCACGCGGCTGGAAACTGCACAAACAACCGGCGATGACACCGTCCAACACCTCGACGAACTCGTCACATCGGGCAGCCAGCTTCACGAAGCCATGCAGGGGCTTATCGCCTACACCGACGAGAAGGTCAGCCAGCTCGACTCACACAACGCCGCAGCCACGAACGTACTTTGCAACCTCACCGAAGCGAACGTGACCGGTCACAGTCTGGTCGAACGGATTGACGAATCGAAACGCGTGTTCGAGAAATCCACTGACGACGCCAGAGGTGAGATCGACCGCCTCACGCAGGATGTGTGGGCTTTGAGCGCTCGAGCGGAAGCCAAGGCCCGAGAGCTTGACGTGTGCAATACACGCGCCGGGGAATTGATCGACAAGCTCAGTACCTCCACCGTGCCCGCCGACAAGATCGCCACCGACCTGGCGCGCTACGTCGACCAGGCGCAGCAGTATGTCACGACCATGGCGGAGCGATGCGAGCACGCCGGCAAGCTCACGGAACGGTTGAAGAGTATCGCAAGCCTGGTCACCGCGGTGAAGGAGACTGAAGCCTCCATTAAGGAGGCAACCTTCGAGGCACGCTCGACATACGATCAGCTTGCCGAAATGGCCGACACCGTCCAAGAACATCGCGCGACGCTTCAGGAGAGCAGCGCGGCGGCGCAGCGCCTGATCGACACGTACGAGCAAATGATGCGGGATACGGAGACGGCCACGGAGCGACTCGGCTCACAGCTCACCGCCACCGAGAAATTGCTCGACACCGGCAAACCAATGCTGAGCGACTTTGTTGCCCAAGCGCGGCGGCTCCAGCAACAACTACAAAATATGAAAGGAAACGCCGCACGGATCGAGCAGACGATCAGTGATTCGATGACCAGACCCGCCAAGATCGTTGCCAACGCCCAGGCGCAGGCCACCCAACTGGAGCGGGTGTGCACAGCCGTGCGGAAAGTCTTCAGCAGCTTGTCCCAGGCAAGCCTGGAAGCGAGAAGCCAATCGACTGAATGCACACAGGCCAACCGCGAAACAGCCGAAAGGCTCTCACAGCTCACCACTCAAACCAATCGCGCAGCCAACATGCTTCACGAGTGGGTCGAAGAGGCCTTGCGCGCTCAATCACGTTTGGAGAAGACACTGGAACAGTGTCCGTCGATCCAAGAAACGCACCCCGCCGACACCATCCGACGAATGTCGCCCATGACGAGCCCCGCTGCAAGGATTGCCAACCCCAGCACGAGGGGCGAATTAGAGCTCCTCAGCGAGCCCACAACCACCGATCCGCCGCGTCCCGAAGGCACTCCCAAGGCTGAGACGCGGGTGGAAGAGGTGTCACAGCTCATCGAGGAGGCCCGCCAGGCCGTCGCCGACGCAAAAACGTAGGGGTGATATAACGATCGTGCAGTGTGGATTGACCATTGAGGATTGCTGGGAGCGCAAGGACCCTCTTTGTGTTTGACGATTGGAGATTGCCGAATGGGGAAGTTGCTCTTGATTCGCCGCCGCCGGTGACAGAAGCAAATGCGCGCATACACCCGCGCGATGCGTCATGGGCATGCCTGGGATGCCGAATCGACAATCGCCAATCCGCAATCGACAATCGGACCTACACCTCGATCTTGTCGATTTTGACACGTAGGTACTTCTGACGGTGGCCCTTCTTGAGCTGGTAGTTCTTACGCGGACGGCGTTTGTGGATCGTGATCTTCTCGCCTTTAATTTCACCCAGCACAGCCGCGATTACCTTCGCACCCTCGACTACGGGCTTACCGATTTTCGGGCCGTCTTCAACGTCTCCAACGAGCAAGACCCGGCCAAACTCCACCGTCTTGGCATCCTCGGGCAGATCCCTGCGTTCCACGTCGAGAATCTGCCCCTCTTCGACCCGGTACTGATGAGAACCGTCACTGATAATCGCGTACACCGTTTGCTACTCCACCAGCCTGTTCCATCGCCTGACGAACCACTCCAAGGCGCCCGCGAACGAACCAGCATGCACCCACCCCGGCCCTCGGAAACCTATGGCCAAACAATATACTCTGACAAGTTGTGCCTTCCGTGTCAAGACGCTGGAGAAGGTGACGTCGAGTCGGCCAGGGCAATCGCATCTAAATCCGCAACCGTGTTTTTGATGCTGAGAGCGGGGGTCGTGGGAATATGCATGACACGATACAAGACTGCCGAGCTTCACTTTCAGCCCCGCCAAGCAGGTTTCAGAGAATTAGATGCGATTGCCCTGTCGAGTCGGCTGGTGGAGTATTGAACAGAGCCCGGAGCACTACAGGCTGTCGGAATACAAGCCAGCGTCCATTCACACCGAACCGCACGGAGCCCGCGTCGTAAGAACCGGCGGACACCTTGAACGTGTTTGACCTGCCCGATCCGAGGCTCCACCGTCTGCTTACGCAGAGCATAACGCTTCCGGCTCAATTCCCCCTTCATCCGAGAACGCATCCGCTCCCGGTACGCTTCATATCGATCCCGCTTGACCGTCCGGCCCTTGCTCGGATCTTTGCAACACAGTGACGCATGAGCACAGGTCGCGCAGGCGCGACAATCGCCGTATTGCCGACCTCTTCCCGGAGAGGGTCTCTTTCTTATGAACGGATTTCCGGCCCGCATCGGCCTCGATCTTGGTGCCATCCACAGCCACATGCCCAAGCTTGATCAAACCGGCCTCCGAGGCAATTTTCAGCACATCGCGGAACACGTTCCGCAAATGCTTGCCGTGCACCTTCACGAAGTCGGCGATCGTCGAGTGGTCCGGAGTTTGCCCCTCCATCAGCCAGATGACGTCCAGGCGGTTGTAGCAGGCACTCTCCAACTGGCGACTGGAACGGTTCCGGTTCAGCATCCCGTAGAGATACAGACCCGCCAGGTCGCGGGGATGATACGGGGGCTTGCCCTTCACCAACACATAGTACCGTCTCGACAAACGCACCCAAGTCCGTCCTCCAACGGCCGACAATACACACGCAAGAACCGTGCCAAGTATTCCAACAGCCTGGCGAGCAACGGGGCATAAGCGAGCGACCAACCCAAATCCCGCGTTAGAGCTTGGGGCTCTGATCAGCAATCCGAGCGCAGTTTGCGTGGTGGAACCCTGCCGAATCCACGTTTACCCATCAAATTCACGCTCACCTCCGCAAGTGTCTTGACCTGTCAGTTTGAATATGGAGGTTGCGATCGGTAGAATCGATGCGCCGGAGTGGTGGTTCGGCCGGCTCGCCGATGATCTGTCGGCGGTGGTGTGACCGAGCATCAACGGATATGGAGGCGGCCCGCTTGACGCAAGCTATTACCAGTCGATTTGTCAGGTTGTGGTCGCTGATCTTATGCGGCCTCGGCGGGTGCACGTCCGTCTCGATCGATCCGGAGTGTCCAAGTGAGCTGGCGGTCGGAGAGTCGGGGAGCGTCTGGGCCAACGAGAAAAACCCCGGTGAAATTCCAACGTATCAGTGGGAGGCGATTCCGCCGGATACCGGCACGTTCGCCGATCCCGCCGCACCAGACACCAGCTTCAATGCGGAGAAGGAAGGAGAGGTCGTTCTGCGGCTGACGGCCAGCGACGGACTGTATCTGGCGGTGGGTGAGTGTCACACGGTGGTTGTTGCATCGGTGGATGTGGCCGTATCGCTTCAGGTGGATTCGGACCCGGTGGTGGCAGGCGAAACGGCGATACTCTTTTGCAGCAGTGTCGGCGAGGCGGAGGCGGTGACACGCACATTGGAGCAGGTTGACGGTTCGCCCGTCACGCTTAGCCCGCTTTCGGAAGGCGTTGCCACATTTGTGCCGACTGAGGTTGGGGACCTCACGTTCAGCTGCACCGGATCATCTGAAACAGGCCGGCAGAGCCAGCCCAGTTTGGCCACTGTCTCCGTGGTCGCGGCTGACGATGACGACGGTCGGACGCCCAGGCCCGGCCGTGGGTAATGCCTCCTTGGAACCGGAGACGTCAGCCGCGGCTGTCGGAAGCGTGGCATGAACGAGCGTAGCCAAGTACTGTGCCCAAGCCGTTGGCACGGGCATGCCCAGCCGGGATGTGGACAGCATGGCCACGCAAGCGTGGATAATGCCACCCACCGCAACGTTAGTCCGACGCTGTCATCTGATGCCACACACTGAACCAGCCTGGACGCCGGAGCTGCTCGACGCGCCGCACGATGTGCCGGACAAAGCCGGCCGCGTCCGCCGGATGTTCAATGGCATCGCCCAGCGATACGAACTGATCAATTCATTGTTCAGCATGGGGCGCGACGCGTCGTGGCGCCGCAGGGCGGTCGAGCTGGCCGGTGCGTGCAATGATGACCAGGTGCTCGACATCGGGTGTGGTACCGGCGATTTCGCACGGGCGTTCGCATCCGCCGGTGCCAAGACCGTGATCGGTTGTGATTTCGCCCACGAGATGCTTGTGCGAGCTGCGGGCTCCAAGGCGCGCGCAACACCGCGCAAGCCCAAGCCTGCGGATCAACTGAGTGGAATGACCAAACGCAGTGAGGAACGAGCGAAGCTTGCCCGTGCGTTGATGCAGGAAGGCATGGGCAAACAAGTTTGCCCATGCCGCCCAACCGCGCGGTCTACAGCCCGCTGCTCGCTGTGGTGCGAGGGGGATGCGTTACGCTTACCGTTTCGATCGGGTACTTTTTCGATCACCTCGTGTGCCTTCAGTGTCCGCAACTTTGCCGATCTTGATGTGGGTCTGTTCGAGATGTTCCGTGTCCTGCGGCGGGGCGGCCGAGCGGTAATCCTCGAGTTTACCCGCCCGAAAAACCGCGTTGCCCGCCGTCTCTACGAGTTTTATTCCCATCGCTTTATGCCGGTCGCCGCCACGCTGATCAGTCGTGACAGATCCGGCGCCTATCGCTACCTGCCGCGTTCGGTGGTATCGTTTCCAAGTGCTGAGCAGATGTGTTCCCGGCTGCGCCGCGCGGGATTTGACCGCACGACGGCGACGCCGCTGAGCATGGGCATCGTAACCGTTTACGTGGCTGTGCGGAATTGACGATGGCCAAGAGAGGCCTGACCGATCAAACCGATGCACCGCGTCCGTCCGTCCCCAATGCCGAGGGCGCCGCTAACGCGTCGCCGGTCACGAAGGACGTCTGGTCTCGTTCGGGCTCCAAGTATCGCATCAGAGCGATTGTGCTTTTGGCGGTGAACGTGCTGCTGTTTGCCGGGGTGAGCAGTTTTGCATTCTGGATGCGAAACGGAGTGCGTTTCGCGCCGGCGCTGGAGGGGTACTGGGATGAGCTGTGGCAGACATTCTGGTCCGTTCCGCTGATCGGTCGGCATGACGCCGGCTCTTCATTGGGCTCTTTGCTCCTCGAGCCGATCAGCGTGCAGGATGTCCCGATGCAGATTCCGATTCTGGGTCTGTTGATGGCGACGCTGATTTCGGTGCCGATTCTCACGTCCCTTTTGTACCGGTTCTGGTCGAGTGTACCCTTCGTCGCCGTGGTCGGGTTCCTGGCGGTGATGCCCTGGCTGGCTGTTACGCTGTTTGTCTCATGCCTCATCGCGTCATCCCGAATCCTGCGAACACGTTACCGGTTCACATCCGCATTGTTGGGTCTGGTGCCGGCGGTGGTATACCTGATTCTTGCCTGGTCGGGTACGACGGATCTTGTGGCGGGGAAGATTGATCCGGTGGACCGGATGAAGTTCATCGCACCGTGGGTTTTGGCGATCGTGGCGGCGGCACTCGTTTTCGCAATCGTGCTGGCGATCGCCAAGGTGGTCGACTATCGCCCCGGAGCGATCACGCCGCTGCTGGCGATCATGTTCGGTCTGCCTGTCGCGTTGTTCGAGTTTAATGTCGGTCGGGATGAGTTGTACTACCGGCTGCTCGAAGCGGTGAGCGACGCCCACTTTACGGATGTCGATGCATCGATGCCGCTGGAACAGGCTGTCCAGGTTGCGTGGGAGCGCCGACCCCCACCCCGTCCCAGCAAGGCGGTGATACGTGAGACGGTGGAGACCCGATGGCAATTCGCGCTCGCGGCGTACGTCGCACCATATGATTCCGAGCTGACCCGGCATCAGGCGGGATTGGTCGAACGCTGCGACCGGTTCCTCACGCGCTTTCCGGACAGTCGCTATGCACCGAACGCGTTGTTCATTAAAGCCCGCGCGCTGGATATGCGTGTCGATCCGGGCGAGTTTCGTCGTACCAAGTGGATCAGGTACTACGACGATTTCCCAAGCCCCGCCTCACGACAGTCGTGGCGGATGATCGTTGATAACCGCCCCGACACTGTCTTAGGGGCGGTAGCGATGCTCAGGCTGGCCCAGCTCGATGCGCGCGACGGCGATCTGGAGCGGGTGATTGCGAAGCTCGAGGCGCTGCGGGCACGGTTCGGTGTTTCCACGGAAGGTGGTGACACGGATAAGACACACCTGGGATTACTTAAAGGCGTCCTGGCACGCGAGATGCCCGAGGCGAGTCTGCAAATCCCGATCGAGCGCGTCCTCCTCGAAGCGCACCGCCTGTGCGATCTGTTCACCGCCAATCGCGATCCGTTATACGGATACGACCCGATTGCCGGCTCCCGGCATCGGGTGGACGCGTTCCCGTTCGGACTCATGGACCTCAATCCGCGCCACAACGGATACATCGAGAATCTCAGGATGCTCAAAGAGCAATATCCGAACTGCCAGCTTAGGGACAACATCGATCTGGAGATTGCAAAGGCGACCGCCTCGATGACCTTGAAGGTCGAGCGACTCGAGGCCTGCCTGGAGCAATACCCCGACCGCGATCAGGTGCCGGAGGCCCTGTTCCGACTGGGAGTGGCGTTGAAGGCGTCCGATCAACACGAAAAGAGCGAGACGGTGTTCGCACGGCTGCTGCATGACTATCCCGCGTCGGTCTGGACGATGCAGGCGGCGCGGTATACTCCGTGGCGGGCCGCGGGGTCTAACTCTCGTGCAACTCCGCGCGGTTCATAGCCCGCGGCTTGGGGCGGACAGTGAGCGAGCAATCCGAGAACAAACGAATCGTCGTCGGCGTAACCGGTGCGAGCGGAGCCGTCTACGCGCGCCGGCTCATTGAATGTCTTCGCGATGCCCGTGTCGATGTGCATCTTATCGTCACCCCGAACGGCCGGCGTCTTTTCCGCCACGAGCTTGGGATCGCGGACGTATCAGGCGCGGCGCTACTGGGCCACAACTCCGAACGACTCTCTCTGTATGAGTACACTGATGTTGGCGCCAAACTCAGCAGCGGCAGCTTTCGGACCGACGGTATGATCGTCTGCCCTTGCAGCAGTAACACGCTCGCCTCGATTGCTACCGGTCTCGCCGGCAACCTCCTGGACCGTGCGGCCGCCGTCACACTGAAGGAAGCAAGACGCCTTGTCATAGTGCCACGAGAGATGCCGGTGACGCGGATCGATTTACTGAATGCATTGCGGCTCGCAGAGGCCGGTGCGATCATCTGTCCCGCCTCGCCCGGGTTTTACATGAAGCCTGCCACGATTGAAGACCTGGTCAACTATGTGGTCGGGAAGCTGCTCGACCTGATGGACATACCGCATAAGCTCAACACGCGCTGGGCCGATCAACTCGAAGCGACAAGCAGGTATTCAAACAGAACAGAACAGAACAAGCTGCGGGCTCAAAGCCCGCGCGGATCATCGGCAGGCGATGATACCACGTAACCCGGTTTTCTTAGACGTTCTTACCTGATACGGTCAAGCCATGAATCCGGTCATCTCATCAATGCGCATCTGGGCGGATATGGTCAAACTCTCCCACTCGGTCTTCGCATTGCCGTTTGCCTTGATGGCGGCGTTTCTGGCCGGGCGGAACATCGAGGGACGCGGCTGGCCGTATTGGGGGCAGCTCGGTTTAATCCTCATCTGCATGGTATCGGCCCGCAGCGTAGCCATGACTTTCAATCGCATTGTCGACGCCCAGATCGACGCCCGCAATCCTCGCACCGCCAATAGGCCGCTACCGACAGGGCGCCTTACCTTACTCGCGGCATGGGTGATGCTGGCGCTCTCCGCAGTGACGTTCGGGATCGGCTGTCTGGGCTTCCACATCTTCTATGGCAACACTTGGCCGATTCTGCTCTCGGGACCGGTCCTGATCCTTTTGTGCGGATATTCATTTACGAAGCGCTTTACGAAGTGGTCTCATTATCATCTTGGTCTGGCGCTCGCGTTGTCACCATTGGCCGCCTGGGTGGCGATTCATCCAGCCACCGTCGGGCCGGTGGTATTGCTGCTGATGATTGCGGTAACCTGTTGGGTGGGCGGATTCGACATCATCTACGCGTGCCAGGACATTGACATCGACCATCGTGACGGGTTGTATAGCTTGCCGTCTCGTTTGGGGCCGGCGGCGGCGCTCTGGATCGCGCGTGGTTCACACGCGGTGGCGGTCATATCCCTCGTAGTATTGGGGGTTGTTGCGGATTTGGGATTGGTTTACGGCGTTGGCGTTGCGCTCACAGCCGCTTTGCTAATCATCGAGAACAGTCTGGTGCATCCCGGCGATTACAGCAAGGTGAACCTGGCGTTCTTCACGATCAACGGCATGGTGAGCGTTATGCTGGGGATCCTAGCCATCATCGACGTCCTGCTCGCACTCCCGCCAAGCGTCACATAGGCGGCACTATTGACGATCCCGAATGGGGCCTTATTGTTATGGCTTTGCTCCTGCTCGCTATCGGCACGCTGGTCTACGCTCGCCGGCGCGGCGTTTTGTGGATTGCAGGTTGAATGCGTGCACGAAAATAGCATGCTGAAAAACCTGTGAGTTGCAGGCTGAAAGCATGCTCTATGGTAGCACGTTGAACGTGTCTGCAATTACAGGCTGAAGGCATGCTCAAAAGCCGGTGGCAAGCGCAACGCCGCCACCGGATAGGATCACCCCCCAAACCACCACGACCCTTAAAGGGTTATCTATAGGCCGCCATGTCCAAAGATAGCGAGGATCGAACACCACACCGTACCGTTCGGCGAGCACAACAACTTCGTCCTCGAAAGTCAGAGTCTTGTGCCTTTCCTTCTGTCCGCGAATATACTCCGTTACCGCATCTACCTGCGATTCGCCGATCGAGAATGCTCCGTACCCATCCTGCCAATAGAAATCCCCAAAGGCGCTTCCGTTCTTTTTGATCCACTTGGAGGAATCCTTCTTCAACATCATCATCAAGTCGTTCAGCGTGATGTTCCTGGACAGGCTGATCAGCAAATGAACGTGTTTCTCGGTTCTGCCGATGGCCAACGCGGGCGACTATGCGAAGAGGTTCGGTTGGGATCACATCGTAGTGGCGTAGCAGATTCAGGGCGTACGGATCAATCAGCGTGACGCGGTGCCCACGAGCGTCCTTGAAACGCCCTGCCCGGTGGGCTTCGGATGTGCCCATCTCAACCGTTGCCGTGGCCTCCCGCGTCCTGGGAGTCCTCCAATCTCCAGGCACAACCACACTCCGGACAAACCGTCACGTTATCCTCCGGATCGACGGGTAGCATCCGCAGGTCGTAACCACAGTGTGGGCAGTGCCGGCGTCTCAGCATCACTACCGTGATATGGCCGAAGCGCTTCCGTTTGATGCCGTACCAGATGATCCAGGGAAGCGAGCAAAGATAGAGTAGACCAACAGACTTTGCGTATCGAGCATTACGTATGTCGCCGGTGATCAGCGCGTGCGTGAACAAGCTGATTACGAGCAATGCGCCGCAGATGCCCCCGATCAGAGCGGCGCGTTCCCATCCTGTGATTCTCACACCGTCCTCGTTCGTTATGGCTTGGAGTGCGTCGGCATCGATCACATCGTGTCGGCGCAGCAGACGGAGCGCAATTGGATCGAGTTGCGTCACCTTCCGCCCGCGGGCATCCTTGATTCGCCCGGCCGGATGACGGGGGATTAGGCCATTCGCAGTCATCGCTGCCTTCTTGTCGCGCCGCACCGGCGTTCTCCAGTCTCCATGCACAGCCGCACTCGGGGCAAACGGTGGCCCCGTCGGCTATTCGAATTCGGCTACTGCCGCGAGCAGCGCCTGCACAATGCCGGGTTCTCCCTCTGAATGGCCGGCCTCCTCCACGATGATGAGTTTTGACTTTGGCAGCTCCTTGTGCAGACGCCAAGCCGTGATCGGTGGGCAGATCATGTCGTACCGACCGTTGATGATCGTCACCGGAATATCCTTCAACTTACTCGCTTCGCGCAGGAGCTGATCATCTTCGAGAAAGAACCTGTTGGCCGCGTAGTGGCAGTCAATCCTGGCGCCCGGTACGAGGTCGTCGTCCCCCCAACCACGCTGGACCTCTTCGTCGGACGCGTGCAGCTTACCGGCTTTGACAGCACAACGGATCCATGCGGTCGCCACACGGCTCTGCGTGGCCTTATCGTCCCCGGAGAACAGTTCGAGCAACGTCCGGGGTTCGAACGACGCCAGTTCCGGCGGCAAGGCGGTGTCAAACTCCGCTGCGGCATCCGGGAAGAAGGTTCGTGGCATCGGGCCGACGAAACCGTTCAGCGGCTCTGCCTCAGAAGCGGTGAAGACACCACGCAGAATCAGTCCGCGCACGTGTTTCGGATGCGTCTCGGCGTAGGCGAGCGCCAGCGTCGATCCCCAGGAACCGCCGAACACGAGGGCCTTACCATCGATACCCAGGTGTTTCCGGAGTCGCTCGATGTCAGCCACGAGATGTGGCGTGGTGTTTTCGCGGATTTCGCCGGCGGGCCGGCTACGGCCCGCACCGCGCTGGTCGTGCAAGACGATCAGGAACTTGTCGGGGTTGAAGTACTGCGCCAACCGTGGATAGGATCCGACTCCCGGACCACCATGTAGGACAAAGACTGGTTTGCCCTTCGGATTGCCGAGCAGTATGTAGAAGAGTTCGTGCACCTCATCGACTTTGAGATAGCCGGTTTTGAACGGTGGGTTGACCGCAAACAGCTCGGCCGAGTCAGGCCGTTCCTGTGCCGTCGCAGCTACCGCGAGCAAGCTGGCCACGGCCGCTATTGAGAGGGCTAGGCTTGTCCTGTGCATGGTTGGGCTCCGTCATACGGAATGCTACATCCAGTTCACGAAAGGGGAGCAGGCCCGCGTCGCTCGTGATCTTCGCTCCATGGAATCCGCGTTTGAGCTTTCCGTCAAACTGGACGCAAAGTGCTTGTTTTCACCTGTCACCGATTGGGTGCTCCTGTCAAAACGGCCGGAAACCCTTGAATGACTGGCCCAAACTGCACGAATCATGTCATCACGACCACTCCATCCGGGATCAGGAGACTCCACCATCCTCCAATATCCAGACGCCGCCACACCATGCTCCCTGTGGAGTCTCCGCGGCCTTGGGGGCTTCGATTCACTAGAGCCCCGTGGGGGATGTTGGCTTGCCGGCGTCGTGTGCGGCGTGTTCCGCCGGCGAGAAATAGTGGGTGACGCCACGACTGCGCCACGTCTGTCCATCGAATGTGGTGTGGGAGGCTTTGGATTTGTAAAAATCGATCTTGCGCACCACCGGTGTTAGTTTGGTGAGCATGCCCGAGATCTTCGCAAGCACCGGCCGGAGCTTGGGCTCAGGCACAAAAGCCCCCATCATGCCGCTGACCATCGAGGCCACTCCAAGACCGGCCGCCAGTTCCTCGCCCATACCGCGCTGATCGGTCAGTGAGACGCTCGTGAAGGTCCCGGAGGGCACGATGGCTTCGTTCATGGCCCGGGTGTTGCTTCGAATGTTGGGGTGCTCACCCCGGGCGGTGGCCAGACACCGGGCCACCGCATCGGCCGAGCCGGAGAAGACCAGGTAGCTGTCGGCGATACCCCAGACAACCGGCTGCGGAGACATGCCGATGTAGAGGTCTGCGAATCCATCGAGCTGTTCATGCTCAAGCGGCGAGCTGCGTACGGTCATCATCGCCAGACCGACGAGCGCCGGGTTCTTGGCCGCGGCTTCGGGGAGCTTGGTGGATAGGAACTCGATAGCGGTAGTGACCTTCTCGCGAGCGACCTCTCCGTTCGTGACCTTGATCATCCATACCCAGTTACCGTCGTCCAGCGTTACGCTGATGGAGTCGCCGTCGATCCAACCGATGACGTCTTTCCGGACATTCATTCCCAACATCTCTTGTACGCCGGTCCACTTTGTGAGTAGCTCTTCACCCTTCGGACCGGCGAGGCGGACCGAATCCTCGAGAAACTTGTATAGTTCTCCTATGTCAAAGCCGCCTGCGACGGAGAATGATCTTGTCTCCTGAGGCAGGTATCGGTCGAAGTCCTTCAGTTGCGGGCGCTTTCCGAACACCGGGTAGACGGGCGTGCTCTTTGCGTCAGGAACGAGGGCGATGATCGACTCCGCCCGAACCGCGTATCCGTCGGTTGTCTCGACGGTGGCGGAGTAGTCAAGAACTCCGACCGCATCCACCAGCCGATCGATGAGGCGTTTTGCCAGTGCTGTTTTGTCACCCTCTTTACGCGCTGTCAGCTCTCCCGCCTTTTGTCTGGCCTTGGCCACTACGGTCTTGTACCGTTCGTGACCGCGGATGTTCTCCCAATCGGGATCCTTCGAGATGTGCTGCGGACAGTAGAAACCCCCGTCCACCGCTTCTTCGAGAAAATCCAGCGCCTTATCCTCATGCCCCAGCAGCGCGTGGAAACACGCAAGGGCGTAGAGCACGCGTGAGTGCTTCGGTGCAACGGCATGGGCTTGTTCAGATAGCTTGAGCCCCTGCTCGTAGTCCTTCTCTTGGTAGGCCTGGTGGACCTGCAGGAGCAGCGTGAATGCTTCCCCGGTTTTGGCACCGTTGATGACAATGTCGTTAGCGTGGCACTCCGCTGCAAGCTCGGCGGCCTTGGCCAGCGCCGCCTTGTACTTCGGCTCGCCACGCAGGCTCGCCAGGTCGCCATCGGAAGCGATTTTCCTCGGTGCATAGAAACCGCCTTCAACCGCCTTCTCCAGCCAAGCAAGCGCCTCGTTCCTATTGCCAAGCAGAGCGTTAAAGCAGGCCAGGTTGTACAGGACAATCGAATCCTCGGGGGCAGCGTTATAGGCCTGCTTGGTCAGGGCCAACGCCTGCTCGACGTCGCCACGCTGGTAGGCCCCCAGCGCGCGGGTGTTGACTTTGTTGGCTTGGGCGCTCATGCCCGTACGCCTGTAAACGTCACCGGGCGCTCCGATCAGGTCGATGATCGCGTCGACGAAGCCGCGTATCGGTTTCAACAGGGCCTGCATGTCGAAGAACGTCATGGAGTCTTCGGCGGGCGGTAACTGGGCAAATGCGGTCTTGAAGCGAGAGCTATCCGCCAGAACCTTTTTTGTGCTACTCCCGTTCATCAGATCCAAGACGTCGGCGAGGAGATGCTCGCGCAAGGCGATGATCACCACTTCATCGCGCAAGGCGACGGAAAGCGGCAGCGCCGGCGCGCCGGGGACCATCGCCAGCATGTTCACACCGGCAACCTTAGCGCCCATCCGCGTGCTGCGGTCCACGGCCAGTGCCTCGGTGCCGACGGCCTTGTTGACCTCGTTTGCCAAGGCTTCGAGAACGGCCACCAGCCCCTCGTAGTTCTGGGCAGCTCCTTCGCCGCTGCCGCGAAAGAGCCAGACCATATTGGCTATCAGTATGGGCGGGCGTCCATTGGATACTAGCACAGGTGGTTCGAACCGCTCCGCAAACACCATCTCCTTGCCCGCCAACCGCTCATAATCGACGCCGGCGAGCAGTTGCGATGCCCGTTCCTTGAGCCGCTCTATCTCTGCCGTCTGCTCCACACCGAGCAGGGACCCCACCAGTCCAGTCAGGTCTTCACCGATGCCGCTTTGCGCCAGCGCCTCGATAACTTCTCCCCAATAATGGTCGATAAACTCCCGTTCGGGATTGTGCCGCTCCGCTACACACAGGAAGACATCATCCGGTATGGTGCCGGCGAGCGAGAATCCACCCTTGGCCTCAGGTGTCGACGTAATCAGCGTCGGCGCAACCAGCGCCGTGGCCAATGCACAACCCACAAACAATACGATTGTCTTCACGATTTTGGCTCCTTGTTTTCGACGCGTTCCTCTTGAGTTGCTGCGCCTAGCTCGCCCGGCGCTCCACCCCGGCCCACGACCACGTCCCCTACCTTACGGACCGCGAGCAACCTCCCCGCGTGGTGGGCCGATGCTATGTGCAGAACCTCTATAGTGCTATGCGACGTGACGGCACCGTGCGCCTCACCGATCGTCGGAATTTTGCGTGTCTCTATCCGAATCCGCTCCGGCGATTTCCAGCCGCCGGCGCCACTCAGATGCTTGGTCCGCCTTGCCCCAGGATTCGTAAAGCTGGATGATTCGCTCGATCGCCTGGCGTTTGCGGTCTGCGGGCACTCGCCGGTTTTCCCTCATCGCCGCATAACCTTCGAGCAATAGGGGCTCGGCTTGTGCAAACTTGCCCGCTCCGGAGATAGCGCCGCCGAGTTGACTTACGGTGTCGGCGATCAGCCAATGCCCCTCCGGCAGCGCCTTCTGTCTTATCGCCAGGCATCCGCGCATCAGTTCCTCCGCCTCGCCGAAGCGGCCCTCTTTTATGAGAGCTTCGCTCTGGAGAACGAGCGACTCGCCGGGGGTAGCGCCGGGGATCAGCGATTCGCCGAGCTGCGCGGCCAGTCCTTTCCAAGAAACAGTCGCCGCCCCCACAAGGTCTCCCTTTTCCAAAAGGTAATCGATGAGGCTCGACTCCAACTCCGCCCGGTTGTACGGTCCACCGGCTCGCGCCCGGGCGATCGCCCGCCGCTGCATTTCGATGGCCCGGTCGAGGTCCCCGGTCATCTGATAGGCAAGCGCCAACGCGTCCAGAATGTTGGCGTCTCTGCCACCATCCAGTTCGACCGCCCGCTTGGCGGCCGGCAACGCCGCCTCGGGATCCCGCAGGTCAACCGCCTCGCAGTTCAATAGCTCCCAGGCATACGCGTGCAGCGCGAGCGCACTTGCGTCGGCGCGTTCTGCCGCACGCCGCAGATGGGCGATGCGTTCGACGACGAGCGGCCGGATCTCCGCCACTTCCCTCTGGGCGTTTAGGACACGCAGCAAACTGTTCATTGGGATCAGGGTTTGCGGGTGATCGGGGCCGAGAACCCGGCGATCCAACTCGTACGTCCGGCGGTAGAGAGCCTCTGCTTGTTCGTAGTCGCCCTGGTTTTCAAAGAACATCCCCAAGTTGTTCATCGCGCCTGCTGTGCCGGGATGCTCCTCGCCCAGCACGCGGCGGCTTAGTTCGAGCGCTCGGTGCAGCAGGGGCTCCGCCTCAGCAGATTTGCCCAAGGCGCAGTAGACCGCTCCCAAGTGGCCCATTGACTTCACCGTGTCACTATGCTCGTCGCCAAGCACGCGACGCTGGATTTCCAGGGTCCGACGGTGAATCGGTTCCGCCTCCGCGAACCTGCCGGGCCCCCACAATGCCAAGGCGAGTTCGTTCATCGTGGACAGCGTGTCGGGGTGCTCTTCGCCGAGTACCCGGCGCTGTGTTTCCGCCGTTTGGCGAAGAAGTGATTCTGCCTCGGTAAACTTGCCCCTGACCCGGAGCAATCCCGCCAGGGCGCGGTTCGAGAGAAGCGTGTCCGGATGCTCATGGCCGAGCAGACGCCTCCGCATCGTTTGGGCTGTGCGCAGGTGCTTTTCTGCGGCAGCATAGAGGCCTAACGCCTCATAGGTCTCGCCAAGCGTCATACGTATGGCAGCTTCAACCTCCGGCTGCTCCGTCAGCGCACCTTCGTCGATTCTTTTGGCCATCTCGTCCAGGACATAGCGCACGGTGACTTCGCGCCCCAGCGCTTTGCTCGGGTCCACCGACCTCAGCATCTCCCGCAGGAACCGGCTCATTGTCGCGGACGTGGCGGCGTGTTTCCGCGCTTCGTCCGTACTGGCTTCCGCCAACATGCGCTGCTCCTGCTCGTTGGCGCGGGCCTTCTCGGCCGCGTCGCGCTCATCCTTCAACACGGCCCGGGCCCTGTTGGCCTGGACAAACCCTACTGTGGCCAGCGACAATCCAACGAGCAAAGCTACGCCGACAATAGAACCCGCCAATACTCCCACCCGATTCCGCCGGACGAACTTGCGAAGCTTGTACACCACTCCCGGTGGACCGGCGACCACCGGCTCATGCTGCAGATGCCTTTCAACGTCAGCTGCCAGGTCGTTTACTGTCTGGTAGCGGCGCGTGCGATCCTTCTCTATCGCCTTCATCACAATCCAGTCCAGATCGCCGCGAATCAGCCGCGATAGCGTCGTTGATTCCGTTTGGCGAAGCTTCGCTACCGCCGCCCCATTCTGCGCGGCACTCAGCGTCTGCAACCGCGCCGACGGCTTCGGCGGTTCCACCTCCCGAATAGTCCGCCGAATCTCTTCATACGACGCCCCCCGCAGCGCCTTTGCATCAAACGGCGTCCTGCTCGTCAGTAGCTCATAAAGCAGTACACCCAGCGAGTAGATGTCCGTCCGCGTATCCACATCCAGCCCGCCGGCGTCCGCCTGGTCCGGACTCATGTACTCCGGTGTGCCGAGGAATTCACGGAACCCGGTGAACAGCGTCTTTTCCGTCAGGCGCTGGCTCGTCGCCTTGGCGATGCCGAAGTCAATCACCTTCGGCACGGGTTTGCTGTCGTGCAGCGTTACAAGCACATTGTTCGGCTTGAGGTCGCGATGGATGATCCCTTTCTGATGCGCGTGTTGTACCGCGTGACAAACCGGAAGAAAAAGCTCCAGGCGCTCCCGCGTCGAGAGCCTGTTCTGATCGCAGTACCCCGTGATCGCAACGCCCTTCACTAGCTCCATCACGAAGTACGGCCGGCCGGCCTCGGTCGCTCCCGCGTCGAGCACCCTGGCGATATTGGGATGGTCCATCAGCGCCAACGCTTGCCGCTCCGCCTCGAAGCGGGCGACAACCTGTTTGGTATCCATCCCGAGTTTGATGATCTTGAGTGCCACCTTGCGGCGTACGGGCTCCTCCTGCTCGGCCATGTAGACGGTGCCAAAGCCACCTTCGCCAATCTCTTGTAGGATCTTGTATCGCCCTATCTTCGTTCCAGTGGCTGCCCTCTGCGCTGGGATTTCGAGCGTCGCATCAGGATCAACTGGAGGGGTATCAAGGAAGGCCCCGACTCGGTCATGCACCTCCAGCAGCTTCTTGACGTGTGTCCTCAAATCGCCATCATCGCTGCAAGCGGTATCAAGGAACGCATTCCGCTCCGCCCGCGAGTCTTTCTGAATCGCGGCGCTGAAGAGTTGCTCAAGTCTTTCGTGCTTCGGACTCGGCACAGCGTTGTCCCCTGAGATGGCCGGCGCCGACTGACATCGCAGTTAACCCGCACGCCGAACCGTGATAGCAGACTTATTACGAGCCTGCGTGTGGAGTTTCTACACTGTCTCCGCAGGCTGTCTCTACCTAGCTATGCGTCATCTGAGTCGAGAACGCCTCACCAGACGCCGTATTCTATGCCGGCTCATCGTCTTCGCTCATCTCGTTATAGAGCCAGGTGCGGGCAAACGTCCAGTAGCGATCAGCCGTTGCACGGGAGATACCCAGGACCCGCCCCGCCTGCTCGACGGTCAATCCGGCAAAATAGCGGAGCTTCACCAGTTCGGCTTTGACCCTGTCCTCATGGGCTAGCTTGTCCAACGCCTCATCAAGGGCAATCAGATCGGTCGGGTCGGACATGACAATGGCGTCCGCTTCGTCGATTTCACGTCTTTGGAATTCACCCCCGTGTTTCAAGCGGGCCTTCCGCCGCGCGGATTCAACGAGGATGCGTCGCATGGCCTCAGCGGCAGCGGCGAAGAAATGCACACTGTTCTCCCAGTGCACGGCCTCATCACCGAGGAGGCGCATGTATGCCTCGTGCACCAGTGCCGTGGCTTGCAGCGTCTGTCCCGGCCGCTCGCGGGCAAGCTTCCTAGCGGCCAACCGCCGCAACTCCTCATAGACGGCAGTTAGCAGGCGATCTGCCGCGCGTTGGTCTCCGTCGCGGAGTTCCTGGATGAATTGGGTTACGTTACCCATCATCTGTTGTCCGAAGCCCTCCAACAGCACTTCTCGACGCCGCAGATCGATTGCTGCGTGTGCTGTTCGCATGGGAACGACAAAATCGAGGCTATCCCGAGGCGGAATCGATCGTATCAGGCTTACTCTGGAACTTCCAGACCCGGCCGGGCATTCGGCTCCGGGCAACAATAGTGAGTCTAAGAAACTCCTCTCCTCGGCCGACCTGGGAGCCGTCGTTCTTGCGCTTTTGCCAGTTGCTCCGTGCCGGAGGCCGGATGATCGTGCGACGTCGGTTTTGGCGCGCGTACGGCGCCAACATGCACGCGCTCCGAACTCGGCGTTCCACTTCGCACGGCCCTTGCGCGCTGCAATCCTCGGAAGATATACCGATACACGGCGCTGCCGTAGACCGGTCGTCTGAAACGATGCACGTCCAGCCCGCGCGGCACATGTTGAATCGGAATCAGTTGGAACCGTTATTGGCCGACCGTAAGGCGCTCCTATACCTACTCGGGCTGATATGGGAGCAGGTACACCTGGACGGTGCGTTCATCCGCCTGACCAAAACCAAAGCCCGAAAGGAATCTCCCGTCGGATGACCAGCACGGCATGCCGATGCCCTCAACCGTTGTGAATGGAATCCGGACGGCTTCGCCGTCGATCTCAGCCCAACCGGGAACCCGTAGAAAAGAATCGACGGAGTCGCTGGTTTGTTACGTGACCACAAGAGTAGTCTGGATAGCGTGCACGACAAGGAGTTGTAGACCCATGTACCTGCCGTCGTGAGTGTTGCGAGCGTCAGCACCACGATGACGGTCTTGCGGATCATGGCCTCTTGATCTCCGTGCCGCACTCCGGACACACGCCCGACACGTTGCCCGTCAAATCATAGCCGCACTTGAGGCACAGACCTTTCCTGCGTCGTTTTCGCATCCGGTGTAGAGGGAGGTAGACGTAGGGGAACAGGAACACAAACACCACCGTGGGCATCCACAGGGGTATATGCACCGTCCAGTACGTTGGGTCAAGCGTGAACCACGGCCACCAGAGCGTGCCGAATCCGTGGTACCCCATGACCTGCCAACCCATCCGATAGTTCTCTCCGTCGGTCCGCTCGGCCCAGGGCTGGTCTGTGTGCAGGTACTGAAAGTGGCCGCCGTATGCGGTGGTGAGAAAGCTGTTGCCCCGGTAGTAGACGCTGAAATAGCTCACGCCCCATACTCCAACGCTGATCACCAGACCGGCCAGAAACACAGCGCTGAGAATCCCACGGATCATGGGCGCTTCACCTCGGTTCCGCACTCGGGACAGATGCCGGAGACGTTGCCGGTGAGGTCGTACGAGCATACCTGACAACATCCAGGAGGAAAGCCACGGTAACGCCAGAACACAAAGACTGTCCAGGCAACTATGGCTAGGTAGGCAGGCCACAAAGGCAAAATTATGTGTTGCCCAACAAGTATGCGCGATGTTGTCATTGAGATTAAATATCTTTTGGGTCCAACGTGTGGCCACCAATTCATGCAGTCCCATCCGCAGAACGTGGGGCCGTAGAGCCAGGCCCCTGTGCTGAACAGACGCGAGGATTGTGTGTAGGCCCGGTAGCCGAGGCCGTCCGGCCATTTACTGATGGTGCGCTCGAACTCAATCCACAGAGACCCGCCGAAGATGCTAATACAAACGGGGGACCGGCAGTATCCTAATCTAAAAACAGGGCTGACTTGCCAGATCAGAAACACGATGATGCTGGCGGCCAGTGAAAACATCTTGAGCTTTCGTCGGTTCCTGACTTGGCCACGTAGTAGGACGGACAAACCCACAATCTCCAGAAAGATCACTGGCGCCAAGGCGCAGAAAAATGGGATGGGCGATGGCATCCTGCGGAAGTCGAGCGCGTTGTAGCCCACAAGAAACGCTGTTGGGCCGAATACAACCAGTAGCAAGATGGTGGATTTGCGGATCATGGCTTCTCAATCTTCGTCCCACATTCCGGACACACTCCCGAGACGTTGCCGGTCAGGTTGTAGCCGCATTTCTGGCAATGGCCAGGCGGATAGTCTCCCGTGTCTTCGCCCCGGCGCCAGCGAAGCGGTGGTCCTTTAAGCCAACAGACTCCGGCAAGAGCGGCCGTCGTTCCAATCAGGAAGAGCAGCCACCACAGAGGCGATACGTGATGGAACACGCAGAGCTCAAAATACCCGATGACAATAACCGCCCAGTATCCGAGGAAGACAGCCCATCCCTGCCAGCACGTGGGTAGTCGCCAGCCGATCCCATTCGTTTTGGCGCTGAACCACATACGCTTTCGCTGTGGTGTGCTCATAGGTCAATCGGGGGACCGGTCAATCAAGGCGAATCGGGGGACACCATACTTATTTCCTTGCGTGTGTCCGATCGAATCGGGGGACACCATACTTATTTCCTTGCGTGTGTCCGGGCCCTTTTGCTCGGCTTTCGTCCACGTCGGCGCGGACGCAACACGCGATGCAGGCGTCTCTCCAACTTGGCCACAAAACCATCACTG
>Ga0307432_1000542_pt1 | contig 28019 bp, 23 predicted proteins | sample SalMarWE160150MG_FD_202158 | JGI IMG/M metagenome (GOLD analysis project Ga0307432, IMG submission 202158) | Salt marsh sediment microbial communities from the Plum Island Ecosystem LTER, Massachusetts, United States - WE1603-150 | ecosystem: Environmental > Aquatic > Marine > Intertidal zone >...
CTCCCTGCCTTCCATCACGGCCAAGGCGTTCTCGCCACCAAGCGATAAACCTCGGGGTTTGGGGCAGAGCCCCAAGCTAACACCCCGGCGCGGTGGGACATATGTCAGGATGCGTGAGCTGGAGAGCGGCCGGGTTTTGGGCAAGGTCCCAAACGATCCTCGGGTAATCCAACCGCTCCTCCGCCTTGCTTGGGAAGGTAAGTCATCTGCCCTTGACGGTCTTCGGAAGTGCTCCGATCCGCGCATACTCAAGGAAGCACGCGAGCGTGTGTACGACCATCCCTTTGCACCGCGGATTCTGGCGGATCAGGGTGATCCCGAGGTTGCGGAGTTCATGCGCCGCCTGATCCGACAGGCACACCCCATTGGCGCTATTTGGGCGGCCAACACGCGTGACGAGTCGGCCAAGGCAGACTTGATTTGCATGCTGGACTACTGCGGTGGCTCAGACTCTCAGATGCGCGCCAACTTCCTCGCTTACGCATTGGGCCGCCTACGCGCCTTCGACCAGATTCCGCAGTTTCTCGATGGGTGCGGAAAAGACATGGACGTATTGGTGAAGGCAGCGGAATTGCTTATGGGCTTGGCGGACTACCCACGCGGAGGCCGGCAGGACTGTGTGGGTGCGAAGGGGCGGGACTGTTTGCTGGCCGCAATCAGTGAGACAGCCGCACGTGAGCGGTGGTCGCAGCGCCAGATCGAATTAGTCGACAAGCTGGCCGAGGCCATCGACCACCCGCACTTTCCGTCCCCCTCTTCATACGATGACCCGTGGGTACCGCCTGCCGCCCTCTCCGAGATGCCGGATCCTCTGGATGAGGACGCGACCGGCGCGTATCTGAAGTGCAATCTCTACCGCTGTCGCGCTGTTCTGCGCGATGGGCCGACTGAGGATAAATATAAAGTGCTTGACGCCGCAGCCCATTGCAAGATGAACATCCTGGACCGTGGACTCGCTCTCCGACTGCTGACCGACCCGGATGGAATAGTGCGAGGTAGGGCCTGGTGGGCTGTGAAGAGAGAGAAGCTGCCCCTGACCGAGTCGGATATTCAGCAATGGGCTCTCACGGGAGACTATCAGTCCACGTGGTCGGCTCTAAGATATATGCACAAGTATCCCAAGCCGGAATACGCTCCGATCGTGGCCAGAGTCCTTTATCAGGGTAGGCACCTGTTCGATGAGGACCTTTTCACCGCAATCATCGAAACGCAGGCGACGCAATGCGCCTATCTGCTCCGAGCTTACCTGAAGAACGAGCATATTGAGCTGCGCACCAATGCCGCTGTCACCCTTGCTCTCCTGGGCGACGAAGTCGGAATTGAGGCTCTGCCAGTGCTTCGACAGAAGTGCAGGCCCTGCAACAATCTTGTTGACGACAAGTACTTTGAGAAAGCTCTAGAGCTGTCGGAATAGTACGGGTGCGTAGGTTCCGCCGGGCGAATATTCTCACCGCACGCAGTGGGCCGCAAGACGCACCCTATAACCTCGTAGCCCACGCAGAACGGCGTTACGGACCTATACTACGATTTGTTCCTCGCCATCTCGGCCGTCAGATCTTGCTGTTCACAGTTTCCAGGATTTCGCGCTCCAGGGCTATGGCCTTTTCTTGGATCTCGGTGCCGCGGGTGAGGATGTCGGCCATCCAGTTTTTGTCTTCCACGTCGCCGGAGTTGATCTTCACATTGAGATATGCACCCATAACGGCTGACCGGGCGGCGATGGCTCCGACACCGGCGTCGGAGACGGAGGCCGGGTTTCCAATCTCGGCCATGGCCTTGCAGACTTCCATGCACGCCAGCGAAGTCTCCATCACACGGAACGGGACTTCGATGGCCTCCTTCGTGGCGTCTTGTATGGCCTTGTTCTTGGCGGCCTTCTCCTCATCCGAAGTCTGCGGCAAACCCCAGGCCGCAACGATCTTGTTGAATGCGTCGGTGTCGTCGTCAATCAGCCGCAGCAACTCGTCGTGACATTCCTTGCCCTTGACAGCCCAGTCTGAAAACTCTTCCCAGCGATCATCCCAGCCGCGCTTGTGACTGGAGAGGTTGGCCACCATCGTGCCCAGTGCCGCGCCCATGGCCCCCATGGCCGATGAGATCGATCCGCCACCCGGGGCTTTAGACTCACTGGCCGTCTCCCAGACGAAGTCCTCGACGGTCATGCCCACAAGACGCTTCCTCTTGGGTTTCTTGGCCTCGATTGTGTATTCGATGATCTTCTCTTCCGGCTTGAAGGGGTACAGCTCATCGAGTCCCATCGACTTGACCGCGATCTTTATGATCTCGCTATCCGAGACGCCGAGCGACCGATTCTGTTTCACGAGGTAATGCTTACCGGCATCGAGCACGGCCTTCAGCGGCATCAGGCCGACCAGCTCGGAGCCGGTCACGCGGACACCCCTGGCCTCGGCTTGCTTGCACACTTCGTCGAAGGCCACGTGCACGGGTGTGACGCTGATGTTGGTCAGGTTCATAGAAATCTGCGCGACGCCGTACTCCTCGATAAACCATCCGATCCCCTTGACGCATTTGAGCGATCCGGGCTCCCAGACTTTTTCGCCGTTCGCGTCGAGGACGGGCTTGCCTCCGGGCTTGCCGTTTTCGGTCTTTACCCGGCCTTTTTCGCGCACGTCGAAGGCGATGGCGTTGGCCCGGCGGGTGGAGGTGGTGTTCAGGTTGACGTTGTAGGCGATGAGGAAGTCACGGGCGCCGACTGCGGTCGCACCCGACTTTGCGTTGAACTTAGCCGGGCCGAAGTCCGGTTTGCATTCCGGCCTTGTGAGCTTCTCCACCAGCCCCTCATATTCGCCCGAGCGGACGGTCGCGAGATTGCGTCGCTCCTCGGTAAGCGCGGCGTTCTCATAACAATAGACGGTGATGCCCAGCTCCTCACCAAGCCTCTTGGCCAGCTTGCGGGCGTATTCAACCGTCTCCTCCATCGTGATGTTGGAGACGGGCACAAGCGGGCAGACATCGGTGGCGCCGAACCGTGGGTGTTCACCGTGATGCTTGCTCATGTCGATGAGTTCGGAAGCCTTCTTGACCGCTCGAGATGCCGCTTCGAGAACCGCATCTGGTGATCCGACGAAGGTTACCACGGTTCGGTTGGTCGCCTTGCCCGGATCGACGTCAAGGAGCGTCGCGCCCTCGACGGTTTCTATCTGGTCGGTGATCTGTTTGATTAAGGATAGATCGTTTCCTTCACTGAAATTAGGGACACATTCGATCAACTGGTTCTTCATTGGTTTTGGGTTCCTGAGCGTTAATTCGTCCGAAGCTTCCGGAGTTCCGCCCACCCGGTGGCGCGGCAATGACGGCTGCATCGTAATGGAAGACGCAGGCGCACGCGAGTGGTGAATTGAGAATCAAGGAAGGTGATTGAGGCGGGCGGTGCCGTGTGTTTCGTTCGCCGTCACCGCGTTGCGGGAGCGGTACAGCGTTGATGAATTCGCTCGACGAACGGGCATTGAGGCCTGGCGGCCCGCCAACGAAGGCACAGATCGGAGAGTCCCTCGATTTGTGCATCCGTTGCACGATCAGCCCAGTCGGCCAGGCGTGCGAGCACATTGTGGACGAGGGTGTTATGTTCCTCCTGAACCACCGCCGACACCTTGCTCACGAGCTCAAGCGCCGCGGTCGCCGCCACGGTCGGATGTTCCGCCTTTGCACTGGTCAGAGCTTGCTCAGCCAACGGATGCGCAAAGTTGTGACACTCTTTGGATTGCCGCCACAGCGCACAGATCGCGTGCCAATGCCGGCTCGCCTCCATCCACGGCATGCGATTCAACCGTCCGAGCAGTGCGCATTGTGTCGTGTTCAGTAGTTCGTCGACAAGGTCCTTTTCCCATTCGGCCTTGGGGCCGTTGAGGTAGTCTCTGGCAACTTCAAGCAGCTTGGCTGTATCGGTCTCGGGAATTGCATCGGTGTCGTTGTATATCCGGCCGACGCGTTCGCGCACGGTTCCATCGGTGTTTACGAACGCCCGCGAGGTACGGCGGGACAGGGTTGCGACATCGCCGCTCGTCCAATGACGCTCCACGAAGGACAGCCATGCGGACATTGGCGTTTCCGGTTCTTGCCCGAGTGCGGGATCGACATACTCCACCGGGCGGCCTGCAATACGCGACCTGGTCACATTGGGGTCATCGTGCAGGAGCAACAGACGGTGGCACCGTCCGATTGAAAATCGCATTCCCGTGCCGAACGAAATCTCCGCCCGCATCGGCCCCGGCACGCCCATGAGCAAGGCTTCCGCAATCTCGAGCCAACCGTCCACGACGTCGACGATCAAGCTCCGGTCGACCAGAAGAGCGTTGAGCACATAACTCCGCCACGCCGGATCGAGCGCGGCGTTCAGCGCAACTGGAGACACTTCGCCGGCGGGCTTCGTGATCGGAAGTTCCAGCTCGGGCAGGACGGGCGGCGGCTTGAGCTGGGGAGAGGAAAGTCCCGCATCGACCATCGCCCGCAGCACGGCGAACGGGTTGTATTGGCACCGCGGAAAGTCGTTCTTGTCAAAAACCAGATTATGCGTGTAGACGCGCTGTCCGCCGCGACCCGTGTGTTCGGCACCGGCGTAGCAGGAAAGGGCCACGCAAAGCCGTCCTCTGGGCAAGGAATAGAAGGCGGCCCCAAGGACATTCGTGAACGTACCCGGTGTGTTGTCGGTGGGCGGACACAACGCATCGTGGGACGGCGAGGATCGCGTAATCGCCTGCTTCTCGTCGGGGCGCAGGTGTCTGCTGGCGGCGATGATCCGATAACCCTCGCCCAGGGGTGTTCGGATCGACGTGAAGATGGCCTGATCGCAAACGAGATTCGTTTCGGACATCATCTTGTCATCTCCCTTCCCCGTGCTCGTGGCTTACCGGCCGAGCTTCGATAGAACCCATTCGAAGGGCTCCAGAATCCCGCGAGGCGCAATGTGCAGCGGATAGGGAATGACGTTCTCGGATTCGTCGGTGCCATAGCCGAGGGCGCCGACGACACTGGTGGCGAAGAAGTCGAAGCTCTCGAAGCGGCTCTCGCACATATTCCACAGCCGGTTGAGATTGGTCCTGGCGAACCCGCGTGGATCGTCGAAAGACTCGGGACAGTAATCGGCCTTGGACAAAACCACGCCGATCGGCGTGCTCAGGCGCTCCTCGCGTCGGGAGACCAGGACGCCGTCCAGATAGCTCATCAGCTTGAGGGCGAAGAAGTCGGGCTGCGGGGAGCCTGCTCCCGCCAATGCTGCGTCGACGAGCAGAATGGCGCCGGCACTTTTTTCGAGCAACGAACGGATGACGGCGAAGGTGTTCGGTGAAGCGACCTCCGCCGCAATGGCCTCGCCGGCCATGTCCGGCATGACCAGATCATAGATTCTCGCATTGCGCTTGTGTCGCGAGACCTGGTAGTAGGCCCAGTGCCAGTCATCAACCTCCATTGCCGTTTTGGGTGGGAACTGTCGCGCAGCGAGGTAGCTGATGACGTTGTGCTGGAGATTGACCGAGTAGGCGCCTTTGGGGATGGCTTCGAAGTCCTCAGCGCGCTTGGAGAGCATGTCGAGCAGCATTCCGAGATAGACCGTCTTGCCGACGTTGCTGTCGCCGATCACGGTCACGATACACGGGTCGCGTTCCTGGGAGAGAGCTTCCTGAATCAGCGCCATCGGCGCCCCGCAGGTGCCGCATACAAGTGCATCCGCCTGATTCTGCTGCTCACAGATCAGACACGGAAGCGTCGTTGGGCCGGTAGAAGTTGAAGCGGACATCGTAGTCACGAAACCATCCCCTTCGTGTTAGTCGCCGTTCATCCAGCTTGCATCAGTAAGGTCCATCGCACAGCGAAACCCGGTGTTGTGGGATCGTGCGAGCGCGAGCTGTCCCGTCCGAAAATAATTCGTCGCTTGGGTCTCGAAATACGTGTCAAACGCGCCACCGCGGGTAACGTGCATCGGCATCTCGCCGACGATCGGCCGCCCGTAGTCGTCCATGATCGCGTATTCCGTGTCAGTCCACTCCCAGATGTTCCCCACCAGTTGACGTACCTGATTCGGCGCCGCGCCATTTTGGTATTCGTGGACCGGGACCGTCCCAGCCAGGCGGGACGACCAGACGTTGCACCGCGTGTTATCCATCGCATCTCCCCACGGGAAGCGACGCATCATGTCCGTGGAGCTTTTGATGTGCCACGATGCCGCCATTTGCCATTCAGCCTCTGTGGGCAGCCGCTGTCCGATCCACAAAGCGTATGCCTGGGCTTCATACCAGCTAACTCCGACCACGGGGTGATCGGCAAGTCGTGCATCATGGCGACCGTTCCGCCAGAACCGCGGTCCGGGCTGGCCCGTCGAGTCCTTCAACTCGATCAGGTGAGGCCAGATCTCCTCCGGCCAGTATTCAAGTGTGTCGTATCCCCCGGCATCGGCGAATTTCTGAAAGCGGGCGTTGGTGACGCAGTGGACATCCAGTAGAAACGGCGCGAGCTCGACATCCTCCTCGGGCGAGCCGGGTTGATCGGTCAGCGTCTGGCTGATGGTGACACTCCCGGTCGGCACGAGCGCCATGCAGTGTTCAAGTTCCTGCTTGGTTTTGTCAATGACGGCCTCGCCACCGGGATGGTCGCACCACTTTGCGTGTTCGCGAAGGATGACGTTCCAGCGACCCTGCTGGAAAAGGCGTTTAAGCGGGTCGTTGTCCAATGTCTCACTCGGCGCGGCGTCAAATTCGGTAGCGGGTGTTTGCGAAGACGGAGGTTCGTTTTTGTGTCGGGCCCGTCCCGAGACGGCACGGCTCTCCGACTTGTCGCGCGAGAACAGTTTTAAGGCCATGTTAGTGCTCCGAAAGCAAAGCGTCCTGTTCGCGAAGGATCAGACTCCGATCGCCTTCCGCTTGGCGTCACGGCGGAGCTTGCGAAACTGATCGACCGTTCCGCAGGCGGCGGGTTTGGGTACGTGCTGCCGCGCGGTTTCCACGGGCGCGGATAGATTGGCTGGGATTTCTTCGCCCGTCGGGAGCGGCACAGCAATCGGCTTCGCGGTGCCCAACCGCTCCAGCAACTCGTCGCGTTGGGTGGCCACTTCCTGCTGATCCCTGGCAAGCTGAGCCTGCATGATGCCCAGCGCCTCCCGTGTCGTAGCCAGTTCCGCCGCGTGGGCATCAAGTTCCCGCGCCCGAGCGTCCAGTTCGTGAGTCTTCGATTCGAGCTTCACCTTTTGAGATTCAAAATGCTGAAGCTGTTGCTCAAGACGCTGCTCGGCACCCTTCAGGGTCTTCTCGCTTCCGGCCAGTTTCTGAACAGCGGCTGCCTGGGCTTGTTGTTGCTCGTTCAATCGGCGGACGTTGGCCTCGAAATCCCGCTGTAGAACAGCCAAGGAGGTCCGATCCTCTTCAATTTGCTTTCGCGACATCTCATTGGTGGACCGTTGCTGCTCGATGGCGGTGGTCGCCCGACCGAGTTCCGTGAACTTCGCTTCAAGCTCTTCACGTAGCTGGGCCAGTTCCGTCTGGCATCGCGTGAGTTGCTCGCGTTCGGCGTGAATGCCTTCGCGTTGGGTCTGCAGCTCATTCGCGTCGCGCTCAAGCTGATCCTGCGCCGTCCGCAGTGTGCTGAGTACCTCTGCGCTTAGCCGACGGACCCGGCCCGGGTCAGGCACCGCAGCAGTAAGTTCATTGGATCGGCGTATGCTCAAGGATGATATCCTTCGGGATCATGTCCCGTATTCAGCCGGTGTCGGTATGAGCGGCTTCCATGCCGAACTCAGCGTTCGTCCCGGACACCGGATGGCCTGAAAGATCCACCGATCCTCAATCGACCGGCTACACAAGCCTACAATACGGGGCGGCCTCACGGCGATCCTGCTTTGAGCCCTTCACGGAAGATATGTATCAAACGCGGGTACATCAATTGCCGGTTCTTCTCGGACATAAGAGAACTTTCGAGAAGACAAGTAAGGTTACCGGACATGCGGCCGTCCATCAGCTTAATTCTCACGCGGTGGCGCGGTTGACAATGTAGACTCGTTTTAGACGCCGGACCCGGAACTTGGAGCGATCTCCACCGGCGACCGGCGCCGGTTTCGTGTGCACTGCGAGTGTCGCGGATCGTCCGTGGCCGTTGTGGACGGGTTGCAACCGCGTGAGCGGGGCGGACGACGAGAAACAAACCGATGGTCAAATCCACCGTAAGTGGCGATACGCTCGTCGCCGTAGACGCGGCCATTGATGCGCTTGAGCGCGGACTGAATGACCACGAGAAGCAGCTCGGCGCGTGGTCGGAGGAGGTCCACGAGCAGTATGAGAGTCTGACAGCCACCCAGAATGAGCACGCCGCGTCCTGTGCCCGTGAACTGGATGATCGCTCCGCCCGGATCGAGTCCGAGCGGAAGGAACTCGACAAAATCGCACAAGTCTTGGAGCGTCGGACGGGTGAGTTGGAGGCCCACAGCGCCGAACTGGAAGCGCGGTCAGCGGAGTTGGACGCACGCACGGCGCAGAACGATGAGCGGGATAAGAGGCTCGCCGACCTTACGGAGCAACTGGTCGAGCGTAAGCGCGCCGTAGCCGAATCGGAGCAGGCTGCGCACGACGAGATCGCGACCCAGCAGAAGGCTCTCGCTCGGACGCAGCAGGCGCTTGCCGACGACCGCGAGAAGCTCGATCAGGCAATCGCCGACCTTGAGAAGAGGAATGACACGGTAGCGGCACGAGAGACGATGCTTGCCGAAAGCGAGGCGTCTCTGGCAAAGCAACTCACGGACCTGGAGCGTCGATCTAAGAAGGCAAAGCAGTGGGATACGAGCCTTGCCGACCAATCGCAAGAACTGCGAGATGCCGAGTCTTCGCTTGCTCGGAAACGCGATGAGCTGGAGCAACACACCGCGGCGATCCAGGAGCGAGAGCGTCGCCTCGAGGACCGGGAGCGGGAATTCGCCAAGGTGGCGCAGCAGCGCATAAACGAACTCGACGCACAACAGGAAACACTGACATCAGCCGAGCAGGAACTCGCCCGACGCCGCGAGCAGACCGAGGATCAACGTAAACAGGTCGAAGCTAGGCGCGCGGAAATTGAAATCCAGAGCAAAAACGCCGAGAAGCTCGATGCGGAGCTTGCCGATCGAGCGGCTCAGCTTGACAAGGGATCGGCCGCCATCGAGGCGAAGCAAGAGGAGCTTGCGCGGGTAGCTCATCAGCAGCAAGAGCAAAAGCAATCGTTGGTCGAACTCAGAGAACGTCTGTCCACCGAGCACGAAAGTCTGGAAGAGAAATCGGCTGCTTTGGCTTCCGAAGAGGCCGATCTGGTCGAGCGCGCCGCCGCGCTGGACGAGAAGGAACACGCGCTGACCGCGCGTTCCACCCATTGCGAAGAGCTGGAAGGACAGCTCGCCGCCCACCGCAACGAATTGGAGCAGCAAGCCACCGATCTGGAGGCACGTGTCCGCCGGCAACAAGACGATGCCGGCCGGCTTCAGGAACGTCAGCGCGAACTGGATGAGCGCGTCGCCGAATTCGAGGAGCAGCAAAATGCCGCACTGGCCGAGTTGGAGAAGCAGCGCAGCGACTTAGTTGCTCAACAGGGTGCTCTGAACGCCGATCACGAGGCGTTTGAGGCGGAGCGTGCGCAGGCAACGGAAGTATTGGCAGCCGATCGTGATGCGCTGGAAGAGCAGCGACGTACACTCGAAGAACGCGCGCAACATGACCGGGCCCGCTCTGCCGAACTTGAGGATGAAAAAAAGCGTCTCGATGAGCAGTTAGCAGCGCTGGATACACGCACTCGTGAGCAGCAAGAAGCGGCTGAGCAATTGGAACTGCGCGAGCGGGAGTTGAGCGAGCAAACCGCCGCGTCCGAGGAGCAGCAAAGCGTCGCACTTGCCGAGTTGGAGCAACAGCGCAACGATCTGGCCGCCCAATATGAGGCTCTTAAAGCCAGTCGCACAGCAGCCGAGGCGGAACATGCCCAGGCGACCGACGCTCTAGCAAGCGACCATGCCGCGCTGGAGGAAGAGCGCCAAATCCTCGAAGAGCGGGTGGATCGAGAGGATGCTCGGGCTGCGGACCATGAGCATGAACACGTCCAGCTTAATGAGCGCGCCGCAGAGCTGGATGCACAAGCGTTCCAGCAGGAGCAACTCGCGGAGCAGTTCCAACAGCATCAGCGTGATGTGAACGAACGGTATGCTGCGTTCGAGGAGCAACATCGCGCCGCGCAAGCGGACCTGGAAAAACAGCGCAGCGATCTGGCCGCGCAAGTTAAGGCGTTTGAATCCAGACTCGCCATGGGAGAGTCACAACATGCTGAGGCTGATGGCGCGTTAGCAGCCGCTCGTGCGGCCCTGGAGCAGGAACGGCGTGATCTCGAGGAGCGAACGTCCAAGGAGGATGCGCGGGCCGAGGAGTATCAGACCGAAAAGGCACGTCTTGACGAGCAAGCCGCCGCACTCGACGCTCAGGCACAGACGAATGATGAGGCTCAAAAGGCCGTCGAGGAACAACGAGCGCGACAGGAACAACAAGAGGCTGAACTGAAGCAACGACAGACGACGTTGGACAAGCGCGAACGAGAACTGCAGCACTCATTGCAACAGCTTCGAGCCGAACAGCAACGCGTCCGCTCCGGCGGTAAGCAGGCGGAGGCGGGATTGGTCACTATAGATTTGCAGCGCCAGGAGCTCAATGCTCAAGAGGTCGCCCTTGCCGAGCGAAGTGCGCAGCTCGAAGAGCGCGATGCAGAGGTCGAGCGTGCAATGCAGGAGTTTGAGTGTTCGCGCGCCGAGCTGGAGGATCGTCGTAATGAGTTCGAGCAGCAACAGAAGACACATGAGGAAGCGGCTCGTGCATTGGAAAAGCAGGCTGCGGAATTGCACGGTCATCGGCAGGAGTTGGCTGGGCGTGAAGACGAACTCAACTCACGACAAGCCAGGCTCGACTCCGAGTTGGACAGCCTGAATCATCAGAAGGCCGCCATCGAAGAGACACAAAAAGTCACAGCCGAGTCGGAAGAAGTCTACAAGAGCGAGGCAGCTGCGAAGCACGCCGAACTGGAAGCGCTGCAACAGCAATTCGAGTCGGTCCAAACCGACAAACAACGACTCGAGCAATCCCTTCGTGAGGTCGAAGGAATACGGGATCAAGAGACACGGGCCGCTACCGAAGCACGTGCCTGTGTGGACGAGTTGGCGGCGCAACTCGAAAAGGATAAGGCCCAGACTGCAAAACGTCTTACGGAAACCGAGAAGCGCGAGGAGGAGGCACTGGCCCGGCTGGAGAAGATTGAAGCCGAACGCAGTGTTGAGGCAACCCGCGATAACAATGACACGGCGACGGCCGACAGGCACGCTTGCCACACGGCGATCGCGCAGTTCTGGGCGGACTACGACGGGGCTGCGCCTGCGCCGGATCAGGCCGAGCCCGCCGAGGAAGCCGTGCCGACCGATGCGCCTGTGGACAATGCCGATGAGCAAACGCCTGATGAAAAAGCCGGGGGTGGCAACAGTGCGCTTATCCCAGAGGACGAACTCTCCCCTACCGAAACACCGGGCGAAACCGATGAACCGATCGACTATGACGTGGATAGCCAGGCCTCTGCGATGAAAGCGGCCCTGGCGGCTGCTCGCGCCGAGATCGAGTGTGCGGACGACGAGCCGCCGCCTGGCCTGTCCACCGGCGTCCAGACGCAAGTCTCACCGAAGTCGAAGGCCGACGGGGCAGCATCCGAGCTTGCCGATGACCTGCTCGCTACTCCGAAGGTCGATGACGAGGTGCAAACTACGAAGAGCGACTCACCGCCGCCCGATCTCGAGCCAGAAGTAGTCGCCAAACTGAAGATGCTCCGACGCCTGAATCCCAACCGGTCATACGAGGAACTCCTCGCCCAGATCAACACGGACGGAGCCAGCCAGACCGCGATCTCACAAGTGAAGAAGAAGAAGTGGTTCGGACGCAAGTAAACCGCGAGAGTGTCGCCACCTAGTCACTGAAGGCTCCTGAGCAGATATACGCCGCCGTTGACCATCCTGTGTTCCGTCAACATGCGATCCGCTAGGCTGGCGCCGACACCGCCCGGTTCTCATGTTCCTTCGCGCCGAGACGCTCCGTGCTGCGAGTAAGCAATGCCCCCTCCGACCACGGCCTATGAGCTGGCAGCCGGACTAAGTCTTCTGAACAACATAGGCTTTGAAATACACGTCCAACCACTCCGCAGGATATCGGTCTGCCAAGAACTCATAGTCCTTAAGTGGTGTGAAACCGCTGTGGGCAAGGAGTTTCCGAATATGTCCATCGCTGTGCCGGTGCATGCCAACAGCCATTTCTTCATTCGGTTGATCGGAATCTCCGGAGATACGGAAGACATACTTGGCCTGCTGTCCGTGCTTTTGCTCTTCCACACTGAAGCCAAAGATGCCGTGCGGCTTGATGACACGGGCCGTCTCTTGAAAAACCGGTGTCAAGTCCGCGAAGAAATTCAGCACACCAAGGGAAATGACGTGATTGAACGAACTCGCCCGATAGGGATAAGGTACGTGTTGCAGATCATGTTGGGTGAGTTGGGCTGCAAAGTCCTTTGCCGCACACATCTCCAGCATTTGTCTTGAGCTGTCGAAGCCGGATATCCGGAGACCCGCTTTGTGGAACAAGATTGACGCAAGACCAGTACCGATTCCTATATCGAGCAAACTCTCACCGGGTTCGACGAACTCGTACATCAAGCCAAACAGGACTTCGTGACCGTGACAGCCATGTTCGGCTACCTGCTCATCGTAGTAAGGTGCGTCCTGGTTATGGGTACTGTCGGTGCTTTCAAGATTCACTGGCCAGCCTCCCTTGGACTGAAATCTCGATTGCCATTTGTCACAGTAGGTGGGATTATGGTTCAGCGATCTCTACTACTCTGCAATGCATCACAGAGGTCCTCCTCGCACATTCCGGTACGCATTATTTATCGACCGGAACAACACACCGGAATCCTACCCAATGTATGCTACGGGACCAAGGCGACCGGCGGGCACGCGCACCTTGTATTCACTCCGTACTTACTCGAACTCCTCGAGTGCTATGCGCCTGGCAAGTGCACGCGCTTTGAGGAAGCGGACCAGCCGGCTGTACGCCTGAACCATGAAAACGATCATGATGACACCGAAGACACCACCAAGGATCAATCGACCCTGGTCCACGGTCTTGATCCCGCCCCTGATAAGCACAAATGCGACAGGAGCGCACAGAAGCACGGCAGCAACGTCGCTGGCAGGGAAGTAGGTTTCGTGAGGCATGAAAATGCCCTTCATCTTCAGAGGGCGGGCATTGTATTGGTTTCCACACTCCGGGCACGTGTGGATGTAGGGCAGCATGCGAAGGTTATACCCGCAGTTGCCGCAGTAGACCGACACGGTGATGATACGATTCTTGTACTGTTCATCCGCGAGGCGTTCCATATCGTAACCGGTCAGGGCCATCCCGCGTTGCTCCGTGGTCACTTCGCGAACATTGCCTCGATAAACACGGCCGGATCGAATGGTTCGACATCGGCCGGTGTCTCGCCGAGCCCGACAAACTTAACCGGGACGTTAAGCTGGTCACGGATCCCGACGACGATACCACCCTTGGCGCTGCCGTCGAGTTTCGCCAGAAAGATTCCCGTCACCGAAACGTGCTCGGAGAACTGCCTTGCCTGATTCACGGCGTTTTGCCCGATCGTCGCATCCAAAACCAGCAACACCTCATGCGGCGCACCGGGAACCTTCTTCTCCACGACTCGCTGAATTTTGCCAAGCTCCCGCATGAGATGCTCTTGGGTGTGAAGCCGTCCGGCGGTGTCGATCAACAGAACGTCGGCGTTGCGGGCCGTCGCCGCCTCGCACGCGTCGTACGCCACCGCACCCGGATCGGCGCCTTGATCGTGTTTGACGATCTGCACGCCGATCCGCTCGGACCAGATGCTGAGCTGCTCGACGGCGGCGGCGCGAAACGTGTCACACGCACCCAGAATCACGCGCTTGCCCTGATTCGTGAAATAGTGACCCAGCTTCGCGACGCTCGTCGTCTTCCCCGAGCCGTTGATGCCGCTCACCAGAACCACGGTTGGTCCCGTTTCGGCGAAGTGCACCTGTCGATCCGACTCCGGCCACATCGCGATGATGTGCCGCTTGAGATACTCGGTAACCTCTTGCTCCTCGGTGATCTCACCGTTCTCCCAACCGGACTGCACCACATCGATAAGCTTCTGAGTCGTGGGCGGACCGAAATCGGCGGTGAGCATCGTATCTTCCAGCCGCGAGATCGTATCCTGATCAATCTTCCGCCCCAGCCGCAATACGGACCGGAAGCCGGACGTTACTTTCTCTCGCGTGCGCGACAGGCCCTTCTTGAATCGATCAAACAGTCCCATCAGTCGATATCCCTCCGCCGCCGTTGCAGTATTCCCATGATGGTGTCCAACACACCGTTGATGAAACGAGGCGAATCCTTCCCACCGTATTCGCGACCGATCTCGATGGCCTCATCGACTGCGACCTTGGGCGGAACCTTGTCACTGAGCATCTCCACCACGGCGACCCGCATGATGTTCCGTTCGACGGGCGAGATTCTTGACAGATCCCACTTCGTCACCGCCGCCGTGATGCGGTCATCCACGGGCTCGCGCTGCCGCCACAACGCTTGGACCAACTCCTTTGCGTAGTCGGCGGTGGCGCCGGATGCGTCGTGAGCCGTCAGAAAGTCGTCCAGTTCATCCGGCGATTCGTCCTTCTGTACGTCCCATTGACAAAGCGCCTGCATCGCGACGATTCGGGATTGGCGGCGATGGTGGGACATGGGACGTTACGGCTGCGCCGATCCGCCGAACGCGGCCTTGAGCAGACTGGTCAACTCGATGGCACTAAGCGCTGCGTCCACTCCCTTGTTTCCCGCCTTCGAGCCCGCCCGCTCAACGGCCTGCTCCAGCGTATCGGCGGTAATAACGCCAAACGTGGTCGGCACGCCGGTGTCGAGGCCTACGTGCGCGATTCCCTTGGCCGCCTCGGCCGCAATGAACTCGAAGTGAGGCGTCTGCCCGCGGATGACACAACCCAGACACAGCACCGCATCGTACGAGCCAGACTCCGCCAGTTTCTTAGCCATAAACGGCAGCTCGAACGCGCCGGGCACGTAGACACACGTGATGTTCTCCGGATCACACCCGTGTCGTTTCAGCGCGTCGATCGCCCCGCTCAGTAGCTTCGACGTGATGAACTCATTAAACCGGCTAACAACGATCGCAAACCGCTGGCCGTCAACGGCCAGTTGTCCGTGTAGTTCATGAGGCATATCGGCACCGTCCTTTCACTACTCTGCACAGGTCTGAGCCGCCGGCTTTGACCGGCGCGGAACTAAGCGAGGGTTGAAACCCACGGCTCGGCAAGCTCCGGCTCAGGGTACGATGGGCACACCTCTTAGTCAACCGGCGGCGTACCTTGCAACTTGCCGCTCGCGTGGCGTTATATCCCAGCTTTTGTCTAGCTCCTGCGTAGCAGGTAGAATGCTCTGCGATGGTCGAGAGACGCGAGAAGGTAATCGTCGCGATGAGCGGCGGTGTGGATTCCAGCGTGGCAGCCTGTTTGCTCGTTGAGCAGGGCTATGACGTGATGGGACTGTTCATGCGCGTCGGCGTGGATGAGCCGGCGCCTTCCCGCGATAGACAGACTGGAAAGTCGGTCCCACAGGCGAAGTCGGTCCCACGACCTCACGAAGACCAGCTTGAGCGAGCCGCGGGCTTTAGCCCGCGCGGATCGTCAAACAACGCGGCGGCGTCATCGTTTATCGTGGGACCGCGCGAGCCGAATCATACGGCCCGAAGTCACCAGGTTTGTTGCAGTGCAACCGGCACAGCCGACGCCCGGTTCGTGGCTGGAATGCTCGGCATCCCGTTCCACGCGCTGGACTTCCAGAGCGACTTCGATTGGATCATCGACTATTTCGTTGACGAATACGTCCGCGGCCGCACGCCCAATCCCTGCGTTGTCTGCAACAACCGGCTCAAGTTCGGCAGGCTTGTCGATTACGCCGATGCCGTGGGTGCGAAGTACATTGCCACAGGTCACTACGCCCGGATCGGGAAGCGAAGCGGCTGCAACGTGCTGATGCGCGGTTGCGACCCGCAGAAAGACCAATCTTACGTGCTTTACGGCCTCAACCGAGCGATCCTTGACCGGGTGATGTTCCCCGTCGGCGAGCTGACCAAGAGTGAGGTTCGGAGAATCGCAGCACGTTTCGATCTGCCGAATCGCGACAAGCCCGACTCGGTCGAGATCTGCTTCGCGCAGGATCGCGATTACGCCCGTGTTATCCGTAAGCGCCGCCCCGACGCATTTGTCGAGGGTGACGTGCTCGATTGGGACGGCCGCGTGATCGGACGCCACAACGGCATCGCCCAGTATACGATCGGACAGCGCCGGGGTCTGGGGATTGCAGCCGGCAAGCCGATCTACGTCACACGCCTCGATGCCGCCAGCAACACAGTGACCATGGGTGACGGTGACGCGCTACTGGCACGGAGCCTGGTCGCAGATCGCGTCAACTTTCTCGTGGACGTACCGGACGGGTCGTTCCGCGCCCAAGTCAAGATTCGCTATCTGCACAAGGCCGCACCTGCCACGGTCGAAAAGCTCAGCGGTGGTAAGGTGCGTGTCGTGTTTGACGACTCCCAGCGGGCGATCACGCCCGGCCAGGCCGTGGTTTTCTACGATGGCAACGTGGTCGTCGGCGGCGCCTGGATCGAACAAGCGGAAGTGGATTCGCCAAGCGACACACCGTGACATCTAGGTAGCTGTCCTGGATTTGTCCCGGTTTTACGCGGTTTACGCTGTTTCGACGTTTTGTAATTTTGGACGTTTCGACTTTTCAACGTTTGGAGTTGACGCTATGGCCGGTGAAGGTGGTTGGTATTACGTCAAGGGCGGACAGACGATCGGGCCGGTGTCGCACGAGGACCTGATCCAGGCGCTTCCCTTGTCGGGCGGGCCGCAAACCCTCGTATGGGGACCCGGGGTGCCGGAGTGGACCGAGGCCAGGCACGTTGTCTCGCTCGGCATGGGGACTGCGCGCGCCGCAGCTCCACCGCGCGTACCCACGACGCGCACCGCGGACGAGATCAATTACGAGTTGCACGGAGACGACATGCAGTTCGTGGAGGTCACGCTCGATCCCGGCGAGGTCGTGGTGGCGGAGGCCGGAGGGATGATGTACATGTCCGACGGCATTGAAATGCAAACCGCATTCGGCGACCCGAGCAAGCAGCAGGGTTTCTTGGGCAAGCTCTTCGACGCCGGCAAACGCATGGTCACGGGCGAGTCGCTTTTCTTGACCACCTTCGGCGCCGCCGGCAACAAACGGGAACAGGTGGCCTTTGCCGCGCCATATCCGGGGAAGATCATCCCCATGCACCTCGATGAGCTGGGCGGTGAGCTGATCTGTCAAAAGGACGCGTTCTTGTGCGCCGCACGCGGCGTGCAGATAGGAATCGCGTTTCAGAAGAAGATCCTCGCCGGTCTGTTCGGTGGTGAGGGTTTCATCCTTCAACGACTGACAGGCGACGGCATGGCGTTTGTTCACGCGGGCGGAACGATTCACCGGCGGGACCTAAAGGCCGGTGAAACCTTGCGGCTCGACACCGGGTGTCTGGTCGCCTTTCAGCCGTCGGTTGACTATGACATTCAGATGACCGGGGGGATCAGGAATTCCATCTTCGGCGGCGAGGGCCTGTTCCTTGCCACGCTGCGAGGTCCTGGGACGGTCTGGATGCAGTCATTGCCGTTCACGCGGCTGGCTGGACGCATCCTGGCCAACGTCGGACCGAAGGGCAAAGGCGAAGGCTCCGTTCTCGGCGGCCTGTCCAACCTCTTCGAAAGCCGGAACTGAACGGGGTACGATGCCGAGTCTATCGCGCTGGTCCATCGTGCCAAAGGAACCGGGCGTGGGTAAAACGCATCTGGCCATCGCGTTGGGACGTGAAGCCTACCGACGCGGGCACAAAATCCGTGTCTTCACGGCCCCGGGTCTGGTGAACACCTACACCGAGGCCAGGGAAGAACGCCAAGTGCTTCGGTTGATGAAGCAGATCCGCCGTAACGATCTGATCGTCATCGACGAGCCGATGATCGGCCATCGATTTTCGACCGCGTCTCCATCGAGGATGCATCCAAGCGGCCAGTTGGTTTCACATCTAATGGTGTGTTCTCGATCACGCACAAGGAACGGGATAAGGCCCTCCTCTTCTTCCTTGAAGTCGACATGGGCACGGAGAACATCGCAAGCACGAAGCACAGTCTACGCAACGTCCGGCAGAATGTCAGCGGTCACTCAGAACCGGCCACCTGGGCTGCCAGGACTCGAACCTGGAACCTTCTGATCCAGAGTCAGACGTGCTACCAATTGCACCACAGCCCAACGATTCGGCGTAATCCACCGAAAACGGCGTTTTTCGCCTGTCTGAGCAGGATTCTACACGCTTTGACGGCGTTCGTCTATAGTCCTCATATCGGCCACTTTGGAACCGTCTATCCCCTTCTCTGCCAGGTCTTAGTCCAACGGAGCGTACAACGCCGGGTGCCACTGGCGGCTTGTCCGCCAGTGCCAGGCTCGATGAGGATAGTGCTCCGTCACCCTTGTTTTTGTGGGTTATCCGAACCGCGCCCGTCAGGAAGCGGTCACCCGCCGGGACACCGCACGGCGCATCTCCACTCCCTAACGGTCGTGGCTCTGTTTTGCAGGCCTGATCGGCAACCCACAGTTTTGGGTGTGACCGAGTACTAGGGCACGGACATGCTGACTGACCGGACCAGATCACACACCCGGCCTCCTGAGCCATCCTTCGACCCGGCCACACATCGCAAACGCGTCAGACATTACGATGAGCCACGAGATTTGCACACCGATGACGGCCATCCTTGGCTTTGCGGACGTGCTGCTCAAACACGGAGACCTTGACAACGCCCCACCCGAGAGGATCCAAGCTGCTAAGACGATCAAACGCAACGGTGAGTACTTGCTGGGGCTCATCAACGACATCCTGGATTTGTCCAAGATCGAGGCGGGCAAGATGACGGTTGAGGGAATCGCCTGCTCGCCGTGATCCGGAAGCACTTACATAAGGACGCAACAGGTAGTCAGAACGTCGCGGCGGACGGGGGCGCGGCGATTGTCGACCGGCAAGCCGTCGCAGCGGTGAACGCGACGTGCTGCCGGGTCTGGGGCCAGCGCAATTAGGGTATTTTCAAAGCAATCCGGCGACGGCCTCACCGATCATCGCGGGCGAGTCAGCCACTGCGACCCCGGATTCTTTCAATGCGGCGATCTTCGAGGCTGCGGTCCCCTCGCCGCCGCTGATGATTGCGCCGGCGTGCCCCATGCGTTTGCCGGGCGGGGCGGTCTGTCCGGCGATGAACGCGACTACGGGCTTGGTCACATGCCGTTCGATGTACTCGGCTGCGTCTTCCTCGTCGGTGCCTCCGATCTCGCCGATCATGATGATTGCGTCGGTTTGTTCGTCCTTCTCGAACATCTCGAGCAGCTCGATGAAGTTCAATCCCTTGACCGGATCACCTCCGATACCAACGCATGTCGACTGGGCGATCTGGCGGGTGGTACATTGCCAAACAGCTTCATAGGTCAACGTGCCGCTGCGTGAGATGATGCCGACGCTCTTGCATCCGTTCTCGCAGGGTTTGTGGATGTAGCCGGGCATGATCCCGACCTTGCACTCGCCGGGTGTGATGACGCCGGGGCAGTTCGGCCCGACCAGATAAACGCCCTTCTCATCCAGGAATCGTCTCGCCCGCACCATGTCCAGTGTGGGGATGCCCTCGGTAATCAGCACGATCACCGAGCACCCGGCGTCCGCCGCTTCCATCGCGGAATCCGCGGCAAACGGCGCCGGCACGAGAACCATCGACACGTCCGCCCCGGTTGCCGCGATGGCGTCGTGGCAGGTATTGAACACCGGAAGACCGTGCTCGGATTGGGTGCCGCCCTTGCCCGGTGACACGCCGCCGACCACCTTCGTACCGTATTCCAGACAGCGGGCCGTGTGGAATGCACCTGCCTTACCCGTGATTCCCTGACAGATGACCCTTGTTTCGCCGTCAACGAGAATGCTCATATATGCTCGCCGCCCTTCCTGTTTTCGTCCGGCCACAACGCCGGTTTAGAGCCCGTCGGATGTCCGCCTCTGATGGAAGAAGCCGGTCTACGCGAGCGATGACCACCTTGGACACCGCGACGCAGAGGTGCCCGCCCGAAACCGAGCATCGTTCGAGCCTCGGCGCAGACACTCGCCTCCTCCTGCTGCAGTATGGCATGACATTCTCCGATTGTCTACGTCCGGAAGCGGGCACTTGTTGCGACCACAGTAGTGCTCCGATACGGATGATTCGAGTGGTTGTCCCCGGGTGGGTGCCATTGCCCACGCTTTGGGTGCCATGGCCCACGCTTGCGTGGCCATGCTCGATTCTCGGTCCAGCGAACGTTTAACATGCCTAACATGCCGTCGCCCGTCTTCGACGTCTTGGACATGCTCCCCTCAATTCAGGGTTGACAGAACAGCAGGTTGAGGATTGGCTCTGGCGGGCTGCTGCTGCCCGGCATGGAATCGGATTCGACGGCGGACCGATTTGGCGGTATAAGGAGCGATTCGATGGTCACCGGCGCGGTAGTGGAGTATTGACCCTTGGAAACAATCGGTATCCATTGCATGACTGAGTTGTACGATTGCCCCCGCGATCTGCTTGACGACGAAGCCTTTGTCAAAGACGCCTTGCGTAAGGCGGTGGATGAGGGATTCGCCACGCTGCTGCACGAAGTCTCGCACCACTTCCACCCGCAGGGTGTGACGGCGCTCGCGCTGATCGCGGAGTCGCACGTAGCGATCCATACGTGGCCCGAGCACGGTTACGCTGCCGTTGACGTCTTCACCTGCGGCGACCGGGCCGACGCCGAGAAGGCGTGTCAATACCTGGCGCGGGCCCTAAAGGCCGGCAGATGCTCGATGAAAAAACTGATCCGCGGGACGGAAGCAGCCGGCCCGAGCGTTGCGGAACAGTCTGTATGCGCCGCCTTGGACGCAACGGTCAGCTAGCTCCATAATGCAGGAGCCTCAACGATGCCCGGCGGCGAGATCGGTGCCGAGTTCTGGATCCATGAATACATCACGCCGTGGGATTTCTACGCACACGGCATCACCAGAGTGCTTGCATACCGGCGGACACCGTTTCAAGAAATGTACATCGTCGAGACCGGTGCCTATGGGAAGGCACTCGTCCTTGACGCAAAGTGGCAGTCGTGCACCGGCGACGAGTTCCTCTATCACGAGCCACTGGTCCACCCGGCCATGCTCCTTCACGGGTCACCTAAGAGCGTACTGATCCTTGGTGGAGGCGAAGGGGCGACGGCGCGCGAGGTTCTGCGATGGAAGACCGTCGAGCGGGCGGCCATGGTCGACATCGACCAGGAGGTGGTTGACGCCTGCCGCGAGCACCTCGTCGAAATGCACCAAAACGCCTTCGACGACCCGCGCCTCGAGGTTGTCATCGACGACGCCTTAAACGTTCTGGACACGACGGCACACACATGGGACGTGATCATCTCCGACCTTTCCGATCCCATCGAGGACGGACCTTCGTTCAAGCTCTTCACGAAGGAGTATTTTGAAAAGGCCAGAAGCGCGCTATCGCCCGACGGTGTGTTCGTGTTGCAGGCCGGCCCGGTCGCGCCGGCCGAGTTGACCATGCACGCACGTCTCGTGTGCACGATGAAGACGGTGTTTGATCATGTTCAGTCGTACTCGACCCACGTTCCCACGTATGCCTCGTCATGGGGCTTTGCACTCGGGACGGCCAGGCCAATCGACACCCGACCCGACCCCGATCGAATCGACCGGGAATTGCAGCTAAAGACGACCGGCGGCCTGCGGATGCTCGACGGCGTTACCCTTTTGGGCCTGTTCCAGCTGCCCGTCCATATTCGTCGAGCAATCGCGGCAGAAACGCACATATACACGCTGAAAAAACCGCCGAAGTTCTTCGGAAAGGGAACGCTCGCGGATTGCGCGCCCGGCGAGGCCCGGTAACACGCGACAGCTTTCACCCTCGACGACTCGTCATCTCCAATCAGAGGGCAATAGTGTCCAGCGTTTCAGGCAAAGAGATCGGCCCGTTTGCGGGTGTGGATCGTTGCCCGAAGGACTTTTTCAATCTCTTCCAGTAGCAACAAGAGTTTAGACAATCTCGCGCGGGGACGACATCGTCCGCGACGAGGACTACGACTCGCCCACCGGAGCCACCACCACCCACCACGACCACGCCGGGAACCTGATCGACGACGGGATGTTCCGGTACGTCTACGATGCCTGGAACCGCCTGGTTAAGGTCCAGTCCTCCAAGGACTCCGGGGCCACGACGTTCCAGGAGGCCGAGTTCGACGGGACAGGGCGGAGGATCAAGAAAACCGTGACAAATTCAGGTGATTTTGATGCGGTGACACGGTATTATTATGATGGTCAAAAGATCGTGGAGACGCGCCTCGGCGAGGAAACGACGTTCTATCAGCAGTTCATCCACGGAACGCAGTACATCGACGAGCTGGTCATGGTTCGGGTAGCGGACAAAGGCGATTTATACGTTCACCAAGACGCCAACTGGAACGTCATCGGCCTGACCGACCTTGGCGGCAGCGTCGTCGAGCGGTACGTGTATACGCCCTACGGCCAGGTCACCGTGCATGCGGAGACCGGCTACGGCGATCGTGATGGCGACGGTGACGTTGATGCTACGGACAAGGGGACTCCGGGTAGCACGTGCACGGGGACCGTGTCGGGAGCGTGTCGTATCCTCGATCTCGACTTTGATGGGGATTATGATTCGTCGGATGCAACGCTGTTCGACTCACTGCCGCAAGGCCTGGCCCGGCACCCCGGCCGCACGGCCACCGCCGTCGACCAACCCTTCGGACATCAGGGCCTGCTCTTCGAACCCGAAATCGGCAGCTACCAGAACCGCGCGAGACAGTACAATCCGGGGAAGAGAAGGTTTATGCAGCGTGATCCATTAGGCTTTGTCCAACGCCGATTCAGGCCCCGAACGCTCTACCGAGATGGGATGAATTTGTACGATTACGTCGGCGCCAATCCTTCGGTCTGCCGTGATCCGGAAGGTCTGGAGAAGGACTGTTGGGATCGTTGCGATTCCATATACCAGACGTGTATTAAACTGTGCGCAGCATGCTGCGGATTCGATCCGGGTGCGTTGGCGGGCTGCCTCAACGACAACAAGAAGGGGCTCCAGGGCTGTCTTGCGGGATGTAATGACCTTGTTCCCCCAGGTAAGACACCGGGGCCCAAGGGCGAGGATCCTCCGAAGGAGTATGCCCAAGACATGGTCAAGACCCTGGCTGATTGCATCCTAAAATGAGTTCCGTGTAGAGTATCGGAACGTCAGGAAACAACAACGGATGGGCATAAGGTGCCGAGTATTGCTGTTGTGCGAACTCATGGTCGGCGGCTGCCGCCGGGTGCCCCACGCGCGCCTGCGAAACGCTCCCGAGTCTGAGTCCCTGCTGCGCAAGACAGAGCATATGTACGTTGGCAAATGTAATCCATTGCAGAAGGTCGTCGTCGTATTGTGGTTTACAGTGTTTCTCAAGCAAACACCATGAAGATCAACAGAAGACTGTTGTTATCTTCTATCTTGCTGTCTGTAGCGAGCGCAGGTGCATTTGCGTTGAGCATCCAATGGGAAATTGGCTATTTCACCAAAGGCATCTCTGTCTATGCTATTGAAGGCGCATTGTGTGCTGGATTTCGCATACCATCCCAAGTTCTTAACCCACTTGGTGGCCGCGGCTGGCACTGGAGGGACACCCGGCCAGGCCGACCTTGGCTCGTACGGCTGATGAGGAACAACGTTCAGTGGCTTCCCTATGTGAAGCGCATTGGTGGGGCCGTCTTCGTGGCAGTCCCGTTGTGGATACCGCTTCTGGCGGGACTGACTCCGTGGCTTTTCCGGCTATGGCATCGAGCACGGCGCAAGCCAGGGCATTGTCGGTTTTGCGATTACAACCTAACGGGGAACGTCTCAGGAACGTGTCCGGAGTGCGGAACGCCGATTTCAAAACAAAAAGACCTCCCCTCGCGCGAATCTGATTCCACTTGAGCTTCTGTCGCGAATAGATGGCTTGGCGCTGGTCATGGTGCGGGTAGCGGACAAGGGCGATTTATACGTTCATCAAGATGCCAACTGGAACGTCATTGGCCTGACCGACCTTGGCGGGAGCGTCGTCGAGCGGTACGTGTATACGCCCTACGGCGAGGTCACCGTGTATGACGAGACCGGGTACGGTGATTACGACGAAGACAACGAGGTCATGGGCGAGCCGCCGAGCACGAGCGATGCGGATTACACGGCGTTTACGGGGGCGTGTGCCGGGTCCGGTCCGACGGGTGCATGCCGGAAGCTCGATCTGGATTTCGACGGCGACGTGGACACGACCGACCGGGATGACTACTTCATGTCGCTCCCTCACGGCCTGGCCCGCCACCCCGGGCGCACCGCCACCGCCGTCCATCAACCCTTTGGCCATCAGGGCCTGCTGTTCGAATCCGAAATCGGCAGCTACTCGAGTCGTAACGAAGAGCGAACGCGCGTGTACTCTGCGAGCACTCGGAGGCACATGCAGCCGTATTATGTGGGCCCTCGGTACATCTACTCTATGACCAAGCGCTACCAGCACGGGATGAACCTCTATGCTACCGACACAATAGCGACTTCCAGCGATGACAATCCCGAACCCCCGTGTGACTGCAACTATGTGGATTCATCCACGACCGAGCGGTTTCTCTGGCTGCACCAGGATGGACCTATTTTCTGCCGGTCGGACGCCTCTCACCGGGAGACCCATCGTTGTTATAACACGGTGAAGTTTTTACCACCCGGCATCTGTGCTCCCAGTACCCACTATTGCTTTCCAAGGGCTGGTGACCCTCTAGGAACCGGTGACAACGCTAATCCTATTGACATGGGGGAGACGCATAGAGACTGTGTGGGGTATTACTACCAAGGTTGGGGCGGAGGCTGTGCGTTTGATGTTGAATGTTATTGCGACCATCTGAAAGTCGATTATTATGGCCCCATGCCTGACGTTGGCGAATGGACCTGTACAAGCTGTCCGGCAAAAGTATGCCCGCTGCCATAGACGAATCCCTCCGTACAAATGGACACTAAATGAACCTAAATCTCATGTTGCTTATAGTGCCATATACCATAACGCTGGCATTGTGCGCTGCCGCACTATGCGTCCCACGCCGGGCATGCTCGATCGTATGGCGTTTCAACAAGACATTCGGGCTAGTCTCTATGTTCCTCGTGTTCACGCTTATCCTCAGCTTCATGTGGCAAGTGGCATATGAACACGAGAGATTCCATCTTGACTGCGAGTCTGGGCACATCGCATTAGTGCTGCCGGGATTACCGGGACATAGTGATCCCAAGGGCGTATACATCAGAAGATGCGATTACGGCACAAAAGCCAATTTCGTCGGGCAGTTGACATTTGTGCCGATCTTTATAGTCAGGCATAGGCCACAGTTCACTGTGTATTCGCTTCCGGTCATGTGGCCACTACTCACGATTGGAATTCCATCGTTGATTCTGGCATTCCGCCGCAGCATATACCACAGAAAGGGGCACTGCGTGAATTGTTGCTATGACCTCACCGGCAATGTTACCGGTATTTGCCCGGAGTGCGGAACGCCGATACAAAAGGAAGGACGCTTGGGGTAATGTGACCAGCAGTTCATTGCACCCTAGACACGTCAACACCCGCGAAGCGGGTGCATCGCGAAGCGATGGCGGGCGTGAGCCCACAGTGACGAGTCAAGGGCAGACGGAACGCAGTACACCTGTCCTTGATACGCGGCTGTCACATAGTGGCACGATGCGAAGCTCCGCGGCGAAGCCGACCCCGCGTGTCAAGGATCGACGATACTTGACATTTCGCAATCAATGCGCGATTGTGGACCGGCCTTGCCCGGGCGAAATGTAAAGCAGAGCGCTGGTCATGGTGCGGGTAGCGGACAAGGGCGATTTATACGTGCATCAGGGTGAGCGCGCGTATATGAAGTGGGACCACAGTCCGAGCCGCGACTGTCAGGGAGCGGTTCCCCCTTGGGCGCAGGCCGCTTGCTCACGCGCGCGGCTCGGCAAAAGCCCGCACGCTCGCACTGGCCCGAAGGAAGTGAGCACGATGCGAACGCCCGGAGGGGCCAACTGGAAGATTTTGGGCCTGATCCTTGACACCCCGCGATGGGGCGGCTCCGAAGGTGCCGCCCATATGTCGCAAAGAGACAGGCGGGCTTCGCCCGCAGCGGCGTGTCAAGGACGGGCTTCCCTTGGTGGCAGCGTCGTCGAGCGGTACGTGTATACGCCCTACGGCCAGGTCACCGTGCATGCGGAGACCGGTTACGGTGGTGAGCGGAGCGAACGGGAGCGGGCCGCCACGGGTAAAGCGAGCATGGATGCGAGTGTCAGGCCCGCGACCTGCCCGGAGGAAGTGAGCACGAGGCGAACGACCGGAGGGTACGACGAAGACAACGAGGTCATGGGCGAGCCGCCGAGCACAAGCGATGCGGATTACACGGCGTTTACGGGGGCGTGTGCCGGGTCCGGTCCGACGGGTGCATGCCGGAAGCTCGATCTGGATTTCGACGGCGACGTGGACACGACCGACCGGGATGACTACTTCATGTCGCTCCCTCACGGCCTTGCCCGCCACCCCGGCCGCACCGCCACGGCCGTTGACCAACCCTTCGGCCACCAGGGCCTGCTCTTCGAACCCGAAATCGGCAGCTACTCGAGTCGCAACGAAGAGCGAACGCGCGAGTATTCTCCAAGCACTCGGAGACCCATGCAGCCCTATTCTGTGAGCCCACGCTACATCTATTCGATGACCAAGCGTTACAGGCGTGGGATGAACCTGTATGCACATGCTGGAGCGAATCCCGTCAATGTTGGCACTTCAGGTGCGGAGGGTGGCAAAGAACCCTGCAACTGCAATTACATTGATCCAAATACGTCCGAGCGCTATTTTGCATATTACCCTGACGGGCCAAGTTGGTGTAAGAATAATGGGTCGCACGGTGACACGCATCGGTGCTACCAACCGGCTAACGCTACAGGGCCTACGCCCCCGGTTACCCCCATCTGCCCCCCAGCCCAGCATCTTTGTTTTCCGAGGAATGGGAATGCTCTCGGAGCGGGTGAGGATGCGAATCTCATTGACATGAAGGAGTCTCATGTAGACTGTTTTGGATATCTGTACAATGCGTGGGGAGGTGGATGTGCAGTAAACAATCACTGTGTATGCCTTCATCTTGCAATCGATTACTTAGGTGATGAAGGACCAGGGAACTGGATCTGTTCAGGTTGTCCACAGCCAGTATGAAAATGAATAATCGGGGGAAAAATCGGAAAAATCGGGGGACACCTTACCTATTTCAAAAAATCGGGGGAAAAAATCAAAAAATCGGGGGACACCATACCTATTTTACGCGACACAGGACGTGTCACGTATATGCCATCCATATGACATTCAGTATCTTTGCGCTCATCGCACGACTCGCTTCATTGGCGTGAACAACAACGATGACGACGAACGATGTCGCGTGTCAAGAGTGCGAACCACCCCGGCCGGGTTGGGGCCGCGAGTCAAGGATCGACTATACTTGACATTTCGCAATCGCTGCGCGATTCTGGACAACTGTGGGCGAGTACTCGCCACCTTGCCGGGTGGCATGGGTCCCGATGTACATCGGGATTTGCCCGTGCACGGGGCTCCGAATCACACGGGCAAGCTACGCTTGCCCATGGCACCCTCGTGACGCCTGATCGCGCACGCCCGTTTGGGCGGGTCTTGCCTGTGCGAAATGTCAAGTCGGCGCTTGTGATGGTACGGGTAGCGGACAAGGGCGATTTATACGTTCATCAGGGTGAGCGCGCGTATACGAAGTGGGACCACAGTCCG
>Ga0307432_1000545_pt1 | contig 27999 bp, 24 predicted proteins | sample SalMarWE160150MG_FD_202158 | JGI IMG/M metagenome (GOLD analysis project Ga0307432, IMG submission 202158) | Salt marsh sediment microbial communities from the Plum Island Ecosystem LTER, Massachusetts, United States - WE1603-150 | ecosystem: Environmental > Aquatic > Marine > Intertidal zone >...
ATTGACCCCAGCGCAAAGAAGCCAGCATTATGAAGGTTTAGCAAAACCGTGGTCATACCAAAACCCATCAGCCCCAAAGGTGCAGGGTTTGAGGTAGTGTCCTTAATGACAGTTGAATTTGTCTGTGACTGTGCTTCCATATACAATTCCTTTTGGTCTGTTCACTTCGATTAGCTTGTAAAGTTTCTATATTGTTGGTGTCCTATCCCCGGCCTTTTATTAGCGCTTCCACTACGCTCGGGTCAGCAAGTGTGGTAATATCACCGAGGTTATCTGTGTTTTTCTCGGCTATCTTGCGTAAAATTCGCCTCATAATCTTTCCGGAGCGTGTTTTCGGAAGTGCCGGGGCAAACTGTATGGCCTCAGGCGTTGCGATAGGGCCGATTTCCTTTCGTACATGCATCACAAGCTCCTTTTTTAGCTCGTCGCATTCCTCAACACCACCAACAAGAGTAACAAATGCATACAGGGCCTGGCCTTTGATATCATGAGGAATTGGAGCAACGGCGGCTTCGGCGACTTTTTCATGGCTGACGAGGGCACTTTCGACCTCAGCTGTTCCGATGCGATGGCCGGAGACGTTGACCACATCGTCAATTCTACCCATCAGCCAGTAATCACCGTCCTCATCAAGCCTGCATCCGTCACCGGTAAAATAGACATTATCGAACATTGTGAAATACGTATCGATGAACCTTTCGTGGTCTCCCCACATTGTGCGCATCATTCCGGGCCAAGGCCTGCGTATGCACAGCTTGCCACCTTCTTTTACACCGGCCTGACTCCCGTCATCGCGCAGAATAACAGGGTCCACACCAAAAAAAGGTCGGCTCGCACTGCCGGGTTTTAGAGTGTGCGCACCGGGAAGAGGCGTAATTAAAATACCGCCGGTTTCAGTTTGCCACCATGTATCTACAATCGGACAACGTTTGCGACCAATTTTTTCATAATACCACATCCAGGCCTCAGGATTAATGGGCTCACCAACGGTTCCAAGAATCCTCAAGGAATCCAGCTTATACTTAGCAGGCCACTCGTCGCCCTGACGCATTAGAGCACGAATAGCTGTCGGAGCGGTATAGAAAACGGTAACATTGAACTTGTCACAGATATGCCAGAAACGCCCGGCATCGGGATAAGTGGGAACCCCTTCGAACATCAAGGATGTAGCTCCATTTGCAAGCGGGCCATACACGATGTAGCTGTGCCCTGTTACCCAACCAATGTCAGCGGTGCACCAGTAAATATCATTATCGTGAACGTCAAAAATGACCTTGTGGCTGTTAGCGACATGTACAAGGTATCCACCTGTTGTGTGAACGACACCCTTGGGCTTGCCCGTTGAGCCGGATGTGTAAAGGATAAACAACGTATCCTCAGCGTTCATACGTTCGGCTTCACACTTTTCGCCTGCATTCGCCATCTCATCGTGATACCATAAGTCCCTGCCATCTTTCATATCACACGGCTCATCATTAACCTTAATGACTATTACACTTTCAATCGTGGGCGTACTTTTTAACGCTTCATCCGCAATTTTTTTGAGCGATATATGTTTTCCCGCACGCAATGAAACATTGCTTGTAATAAGCATTTTGCAGTCGGAGTCGTTAATGCGGTCTCTAAGCGAGTCTGCGCTAAAACCACCAAAGACAACCGAGTGGATCGCGCCAATGCGAGCACAGGCAAGCATAGCTACGGGAAGCTCAATAACCATCGGCAGGTAAATCGCTACACGGTCGCCTTTGTTTATGCCTTTTGATTTTAAGACATTGGCAAATTTACATACTTCTTTGTACAGCTCTTCATAGGTGAGTTTTTTTACGGCATTTTCCTCATCGCCCTGCCAAATCAATGCGGTTTTCTTTGCGATTGGCGTTCCAAGATGGCGGTCGAGGCAATTGTATGCGACATTTAGCTGGCCATTTTCGAACCAGGTGTGTTCAATTTTGCCATTTTTCGTATCCCAGGTGTACTTAAGACTCTTGGTCGGTTCTTTGAACCAGGTTAAGCTCTTTGCCTGTTCGAGCCAGAAACCATCCGTATCGTTAATCGACTTTTCCCACATCTGTTGATACTGCCTCGGGTCAGAGATATAAGCATTGGACCTGATTTCGGGCGGTGGCGGAAATGTGCGTTTTTCGGTCATAAGAGAATCAATAGCTTTCTGTTCTTCTGCCATAAGTCTTTCCTTTAAGTGCAATTAAGCTTCGTTTAAGTTAATACGAATTATCTAATTTAAGAAAAAGAGATATTCTATCAACTTGTTTTAGATAAGTCAATTGAAAACTTTTACTTAGAATTTATATTTCATACTCAAGGTGCAATATGTTATATCCCTGCGTTTGCTGATAGAATCGTCCATGGTAATCTGCTGGTATAGAGCTGGTACAAACGTGAGGTTTTCGTGTATTTTCAGTTTTGCTGAAATACCAAAGTTAGCATACGACCAATCGTGGGCTGCACCACCGAGGCCATCCGTATAGGCAACTTCAGAAGAAAGCTGCAAAGACAGAGGAATTTGCGGTGTATCCAAGTCATAACCCAGCCGGAAACGATGGACCCAGCCAGTAATATCGCTGTGACGATAACCGCTACCTGCCGGATATTCGTAATGAGCAATGTAACCTGGTATGAAACCTTTCGGCAAAATATTTGGCCAGGAAAAGGCAAATATCCACTCCCAGGTCGTGTTAGCTGCGTTTCGGGCCAAGCCTGGGTAGTGTTCATAACCGGCGCTAATATTAAAGTTTGTGGTGTAAGACTTATTCTCAAAAAGCCGGCCTTTATAATATGGCCTGTAATCAAATCTTTGCTTGTCAACATAGCCACTCGATGTGGAATTGCGGTGGGTAACTTTGACACCGAATCCTGTACCATAGAAGTCAAGGTCGATAGTCTTAAACAAAGCTCCTTGCTGCCCATATGCCTCAGCCCCCTTGCTGAGCCATTTGCTTAGATAAGTTATATCAAAAGTAAGCCCCAGCTTATCTTCTTTGGCATGAACTAAGCTGTCCGTAACTAACAACATTAAAGAAATCAGTAAAAACTTCTTTTTCACAATTTTTCCTCCAAAAAAATTCCTGTCTTATTCTTCCACTTCTAAAAAAAACAGTATTATACGCAGAGGTCGAATAACATCAAGCGAAAAAAGAGGAAATTGTTGGCTGGATATTGGAATAAAAGCAAAATCCAATGCGTTTTTGCTTAACTTGACTCAAACTTATGTCGATACGGCATTTAAAGCTTTTTTGAGCTGTGCTGATTCAAAAAGGGGATTTAGAATGGGGATCCAACATTGGTCAGAGAATATTATTCTTGTGGATTTATCCCAAGAGCCGGAAATGAGCGATGAACTCGATACTATTGCCGAAATGGTTCGTGATAAAGATGACTATGACGTGGTAATCGATTTTTCAGACGTAGATATTGTAACTTCTTCGAATCTCTCAAAGCTACTGAAGATACACAAGCCGTTAACTAAGAATGGTCACCGGCTTGTTCTTTGCAGTGTAGATCCCTCAATCAAAGGTATTTTTAAGGTAACCGGCCTTGACAGCATTCTTGAAGTTGCTGACGACAGGTTTACTGCTTTGGCAACTCTTGAGATGATAGGATAACACGTCTTAATCTAATTTTTCGGTTTTTCATCCTCAATATGGTAATTCGCTCAGAGTCCAATACAAAGCAACTGTCCTGATTGCCTCCACAAACTTCTTATAATCAACGGGTTTAATAATATAACCGGCAACACTTAAATTAAAGGATTCAATTACATCCCGTTCCTCGGTCGATACAGTTAAAACAACAACGGGAGTGAGTTTCAAGCTCTCGTCGGCCTTAAGAGCTCTCAGGAACTCGACCCCGTTTGTTTCCGGCATATTCAAGTCCAAAAGAATAACGCAAGGCTGTTTATTATTTTCATCTCTTAAATACTCCAGAGCCTCTTTGCCGTTCTTTGAATGAACCAATGGATTTGTAACCTTTAGATCTCTGAGTGCCCGCTTAACCATCATTGCATCAACGTGGTCATCTTCAACAAGCAATATTGGCTTTGTGTCGACCATTTTTAACCTCCACTTCTTCCTTTGGTAATGTAAAGTAGAATGTGCTTCCCCGTTCCAATTTTGACTCGACCCAAATCCTTCCACCATACAACTCTACAATTTTCTTTGCCAACGAAAGCCCAATTCCAGTTGCCTCGACCTCATCACGAGGCAAAAGCGTCTGGAATATTTTGAATATCTTTTCAAAGTATTTCTCTTCAATTCCAGGACCATTATCGCTAACTCCAAATTTCCAGAAGCCATTCTCTTCACTACAGCTGACTTTAATCTGACCTTCTGGTTTGTCCATATATCTTACAGCGTTGCTTATCAGATTCTGAAATACCTGCGCAATTGGTCTCTTGCCACATATTATCGTGGGCAGTTCGTTCTCAATGGTTATCTCAATGTTTTCCGGCGGTTCAATTTTATAAATTACCTCTGATAACAGCTCGTTCAAATCCATTTCTTCGTTTTCCTGCATGTTATGTCCAACCTCGGAGTACCACAGAATACTATCAATTAGTTTGTCTATTCGCTTTACCCTCGATACAAGCAAGTTAACCCGCTCTTTACCTTGCTGGTCAAACTTATCGCTATAATCGGTTAATAACCAGTCGGCAAGCGTTCCTATTGCTCGCAGCGGTGCCTTTAAGTCGTGGGCTGCTATGTAGGCAAACTCATGAAGTTCTCTGTTTGACCGGCTCAGCTCTTGAATGGTTGATTCCAGGTCTTTATTGAGCTTTTCCAGCGACTGCTCTGCTTTTTTGCGATCGGTGATGTCCCAGAAGACGCCAAAAACACCAATGACATTTCCATGCTCGTCTTTTACAGGTGATTTACATGTTTGGACAATATACTCCTGACCTTTCTTTATATATTTTTCTTCCATCATTTCTGATTTATCAGCTTGCATTATTCTTTTGTCATCTGCTGCGTACTTATCAGCTAAATCTTTAGGATAGAAATCGTAATCCGTTTTTCCCTTAACTTGAACAGGTTTTAGTTTTAAGTCTTTAGCGTAACTTTCGTTGCACAGGACATAAACTGAATTTGAATCCTTATAAAATATCTTTTGTGGGATATTTTTAAGAAGCGTCCTATACTTATTTTCACTTTCCCGCAGTGCCTTCTCTGTTCTTCTACGTTCATCGATTTCTCGGTTAAGATTATCTACCGTCTCCTTCAGGTGCCCGGTCATTTTGTTGAAGGAATTTGCCAGTTCTCCAACTTCATCCTTTGACTCAACCTCTATTTTGGTGTCTAATTCACCTTTGCCCACACCAAGCGCTGCATTCCTAAGCTTTTGTACCGGTTTTGAAATAGTACGAGAGACAGACAAACCAATTAGAATGGCAACTATTGTTAAAGTAAGGAAAACAATTAACATTATGTTTTTTAACTCGGCAACAGAGGCAAATATTTCTTTTGTCTCGTACTCTATCGCTAGGACCCATCCTAAAGGTTCATAATCTCTATATCTTTTTGAGTGAGCATATGCGAATAGTTCCTCACCTTCGCCAGATTCTCCTGCTTTTAATAGATATCCGGAACTTTTTGTTATTTTCTCGAAGATTCCTTTATCAAGTGTACCTTTGAAAGCTTCAAGCTCTTTTGCCGTATCGAAAATCATTCTGCCTTTTTTATCAAACAACTTAAGCTCTGTAGTTTCATATATCGAAGCTTTCTTTGCTTTTTTTATTATGTCAATAACACTTTCAATGTTCAAAACGGCCTTTATAACACCTATGAAATTTCCATTTTCATCGTCAATTCTTATTCCGATGTCAGTAGAATAAACATTTGCGCTTTTGTCATATTCAACATCTGCTACATACAAGCCACTTTTCTTTGTCATTTGCCACCATTGTTCATCCGCCTGGGAATAGTCGGTGGTCTTTCCTGTCTGGGCAACATTTACTCCATATTTGTTCGTTACAAAAACTTCCCCAAAAACTCTGTAGCCATATTTTTCTTCATAGAATTTCAGTCTCCGCTTTAACTCCTTCGCTGGCTCATTGCTCGCCAACTTCTGCATAAAGGCAGTTACAGTCTCTTTTGGTACAGATGTCCATTCTTTGTCTTTTTGAGCGATATAACCTTGAATGTCATCTAACTTTTCAAATTCATCATTTGATTCCTTAGTAACTTCTTGCACTTCTGAATCTTCAGAGTAAATTTGAAATTCTTCAATCCTATTGTAAATAGCTCCATCAATATTATTCAAAGTTCCAGTGGCTAAAGATACGGAGTTTTCACCGATAGATTCTTGCAACGCTTTTTGACTTGTGTTAAGGGAAATATACCCTGCAACTCCGATCAACAGAGCAACGCTTACAAATGCCAATGCTAACTTCTGTCCTATTTTCATTTCAGACTATTTACTTTTTCGCATTTTTTTACGAAAGTATCCACAGCGTAGCGCATATGATTATATAGCACATCATTCGTGTTGTTCTATTTCCGCAATCTCTTTCTTCTGTTTTCACAACGGTCTATAAATCCACTATTTTACATTTGCCGGAGCCACCGCCATAGAAGCTTCTTTCCGCAGACCTGCCAGCTTGGGCAGAGTGAAACAGAAGCTGTTTCCTTGCTCTCGCTTGCTTTCGACCCATAAACGCCCGCCGTGCAATTCCACCAATACTTTAGCTATTGGCAAGGACAGAGCTTGTAGAAGTAAATCACAGCTGTCCGCTGGCGGACCTTCACCCATCTCATCCAATGGTGTCCGGCCTGTGAGCTGTTCATGCTGTTTATGGAGATGTTCTTTAATCATAGTAAAGTGATTGAAAATCCTGTGTATTTCACTACTGTCCATAGCTGGGCCATCGTCTTGTACTTCTAATCGAATTTGATTGTCAAGCTCTCTTACCAGGACATTAATATGGCCCCCCGTAATATGGCCCCCCGTGGAAACTGACCTCATCGCATTGTTAACAAGATTATTTAAAACCTTCATTACCCTATTGTGGTCTGCACTGACAATCAACGCGGACTCATTCATAAAGCTTTTAAGTTTAATATCTTTTTCAGATGCCAAGGGAGATACGGCTTCTATAACCTCTGAAACGACTGAGATGAGATCGAACTGGCTCAACTCCAACTTTATTTTGCCTGCCTCGATTTTTGAAATATCAAGAAAGTCATTAATTAGCCTCTTAGCTCTGTTAATATCCTCGTTTTCAAAAGATGTTTTCAATGCTTCTGCAACTATAATAGCCAGCTCGCTTTTTAGCTGATTTTGTCTATCCAATTTTAGATTTTCAGTTCTGAGTTCATCTTCTACAAGAATGCGTTCTGATATGTCGTGAGCCAATGCGACAACCGCAACTTCATTGCCCTTTGGGTCCTTTATAATCGACCTTGACAGGGAAACCGGAAATATGCTGCCGTTTTTTCGTTTATGGTAAAACCCGACTTCCCAGGTGCTCCCGACGGTTCGACTTTGAAAGACACTTCTGGTTTTGCCGCTTTGAGGTTTGCCAATCCACAAGATATTGCTGTATTGCCCAACAATTTCTTCCTCTTTATATCCGTAAGTTTCACGGAACGCCCTATTGACGAAGATAATCCTGTCCTCCATATCGGTAATATAGACACTGTCATCGGTGCTCATAATAGCACCTGACAGCAAGTGCAGCTTCTCTTCGATTCTCTTATGCCTGATGGCATTTTCGACCGTTACCGGAAGGGCTTTAAGGTAGTTTCGTCTGGTGTCTTTCACAAGATAATCATAAGAGCCAGCTTTCCAGGCTTTGATAGCTATTTCCTCATCGCCAGCTCCGGTAACAAGTATAATAGGTGTATCTTTCACCAAATCCAGGATATCAAATCCAGTACCATCCCCAAGCGAGTAATCGGAAATTACAATATCAAACCGGTCAGAATCTAATATGCTCCTGGCCTCTGAAACAGAACCAGTTATTGTGCAATCATATGGGAGCTCTTGCTCTTCTACCGACCGTTTGAAGGCCAGTTGATCCATTTTATCGTCTTCAATCAGCAAAATCTTATGTCTTGTATTTTCCATAATCTTATTCCCCATTTTCCCCATTTGGCGGTAACTCACTCAAAGTCCAATAAAGATCAATGGTCCTGATTGTCTCCACAAACTTTTTATAGTCAACGTTCTTGAGCATATAACCAGCAACGCTGAGTTTAAAGCTCTCAACTTTATCCTGCTGTTCTTGTGATGTAGTTAAGACTATAACGGGAATACTTTTCAGCTTTTCATCGGCTTTTGCGACTTTTAGAAATTCGATGCCGTTCATTTTCGGCATATTCAAGTCCAACAAGATTACACAGGGCTTGCCTTTGCCTTCACCTCTTAAATACTCTAAGGCCTCTTCGCCGTTGATTTTGTGGATTAGGGGATTTACAACTCTCAAGTCTCTAAGCGCTCTTTCGACCGTCATCGCATCTATGCTATCATCTTCAACTAACAATATTGGCCTGGAGTTTCTCATTTTTAGCCCTCACTTCTTGCTTTGATAGTGTAAAGTAGAATGTACTCCCTTCTCCGACTTTTGACTCAACCCAAATCTTACCGCCATACATCTCCACAATTTTCTTTACCACAGTAAGGCCAACGCCGGTGCTTTCAAATTCATCACGTGACAATAACGTCTGGAACATCTGGAAAATCTTCTCATAATATTTTTCCTCAATCCCGGGGCCGTTATCAGCGATACTGAACTTCCAGAAGCCATTCTCTTCGATACAACCGATTTTTATCTGGCCTTGTGGTTTATCCATATACTTTATAGCGTTGCTCAGGAGATTCTGGAAAACTTGCGTAATGCGGGTTTGCTCACACTCAACGGTAGGCAATTCACTTTCAACTGTAATTGCGATGTTTTCCGGCGGGGCAATCATATCAATAACTTCTGAGACAAGCTCATTTAGATTTACCTGAACCTGTTTTTCTTTTACACGTCCAACTCTCGAGTATTGCAAGATGCCGTCAATAAGGTTGTGCATCCGGCCTACTCTGCTTGTAAGCAAATTCATTTGCTCTTTGCCGCCTTCATCAAGCTTGTCTGCATAATCGGTTGATATCCAATCGGTCAGGGTTTTAATACCGCGCAGCGGTGCCTTCAAATCGTGTGAAACTACGTATGCAAAGTCTTTTAGCTCCTGATTAACCTTTTCCAACTGTTCAAGAAGTTGAGCCTGGCGCTGCTCTGCCTTCTTGCGTATTGCAATTTCCTGGGTTAATTGTTCATTGGCAGCCGTCAGCTCAGCGGTACGCTCCTCGACCCTCACTTCGAGCTTCTCCTTAGCGTCAACTAATTCAACGTCTCGCTGTTGGATTTGCTCCAACATTTCATTAAATGCATCGATAAGCAAACCTACCTCATCATTACTGTGCTTGATAGCTCGAGTAGAATAGTCGTTTTCTTCGGAAACGCCTTTTGCAACCTCCGCCAGACTTAGAATTGGCCCGGAAATGACCTTCTGAAGTCGTGATGATATCAGAAAAGCCACCAAAGAGGAAAGAAATAGAACGACGATAATAACACCTGTATTGCGCTTGAGCATTGCGTACATAGGACTCAGGTCTGACCGCAGGCAAACCGTACCGATAATTTCCCCATCGAGAACAATAGGTCTGAAGACGGTTAGCAAGCCATCACCAAAACTAAAACCGCTTTCTTGAAACCCAGATGGATGAACTTTTATATCAGCATAATTGCGATAATATGTTGCAAAGAGCTTATTATCGCCGGTATAAACAGCACCAAAAATAATAGAAGGTTCCACACGAAGGGCCCGTAGTGTCTCCTTTGCATCCTCAGCATCCTGGAAGGCCAGAGCCGCTTTGCAGTTTTCAGCTATCATCTCTGCCTGTGTTGAGACATTTCGCACCATGTTATTGCGAAACGTGCTTCGCTCCCAGCCGATAAATGCTACCCCTGCCAACACCAGACCAGCAATGCATGCCAGCATGATAATCAATATCAGCTTATGCTTTATCGCCATATTTTGCAAAACAAGCATAATTACTTCTCTACCTCGTTTGATTGTTCTTCTTCGACGATTCTTCTCGCCAGTCGTAAAAGCTGAGACCGGACCCCAAGTTTAGCCTGCTTGGCGGCTGCTACGCTAATTTCAAAACGAACCTTTTTCCCCTCCATAATGAAATTGATAATACCACCAGATTTGAGAAAACCTCGAGTATCTGCCACTGTCAGGACGCTGTGGTCTTTAACCAAATTTATGGTTTCCTTAAACTTTGTCTTCTCCGAACGGCAGATAAACAACAGGTGACATTTTCTAATAATGTCGATTTGTTTATGCCGCTCAGATTCATTTTTCTCTCTGGATTCTTCAAGTTCTTTGAGACCCTTAAATCGTTTTACGACAACCTTCCTTCCCTTAACGGGTTTGTCCTCAATAGGCTCAAATAACTCACCAAAGGGATCTTTTCCGATGATACCTACAATTATTGGCTCATTACCATCGGTCGTTTTTTCCTTTGGCCAGTCAACAAACTTGATAAAGTTATACAAGAATGCGGCTTTAACCTGATATTCACTACTGGTTGCAGAATCAGCCCGGGCCTCTGGCGCAATCATGGCCGTAAATAAAACCAAAGCTAAAACTATCAAGCTGTAAGCCCTAATTCTCATCCTTTTGCTTCCTATCTTTCTGATATTTCCTACTTTTATACACCTAATGCTATATCTCAGAATTTATAGGTCAGTGACACGGCGACGGCTGGCGCGTGACTGCGGAAATCGCCGGCGCCCTTTGTCTCTACATAGTTACGCTTGTTCAAATCCTTGTTGAAGATACCAAGTAGATTGTAGCCGGTCACACCGATGGTGAGGTCGTTGCTCGGCTTATATTGCAGGCCGAGGTTCAGGTAATAGTTGCCACGATACGCCCTCTCCCATCCATCTTCAATAACTGGGTGAGTTATACTGTAATCACTAGAATCATCGGCACCCTCACTGGTGGTGTAGGGATAGTACTCGTCAAAATCCTTCATCCCCGGGAATCCCCAGTAGATGCGCAGCGATGCATCAAGGGTCCATTCGTCATTGAGCTTGTGCTGAGCCGTTAACTTGGTTATGTGATTGGCCCAGTTAGTCAGGTCGTCGCCGTAGCCGTATGGCTTGGCGGTGATATACGTGGCTGGCTCAGTGGGGAGAGACGTCATTCGGTCCGGCTCCATGTCAAAGTCATAAAGTTTTGTATATCCATGTGAAATAATCAGACGGGTCTTCTCGGTATGGTAAGAGGCCTCGAGCTCAAGGCCATACTCCCTTTGTGTACCGGCGAGGCTACTTGTATTAGTACTCTCATCCCATGCGATCGCTTGCAGGTTATAGTGAATGAATAGCGATGCGGCGAGGTCGAGGTTCTTACTGTGCCGTCGCTCATAGCGAATTTCCGCACTATCGAGGACTTCAGGGTCGCTAACACCACCGCCGGCTTTGGCCTGGGCTCTCATCTCCTCCTCAAAGTTTGCCCGCACCGACCGCGACCACATCAGCTTTAATGTGTCTTTGTCGGTGGGTGTGTAAACAACTGCCGCATGGGGAGAGAACATCAAGTCGGTATATGTATGGTCGTCAAGCCGGGCGCCGAGGAAGGTTGTCCACTTGTCGTTAATCGTCCATTGATGTTCGCCTAACAGCGAGTATAGATTGGTTGACCAGCGCGGCATAGCACCCAATCGTGCGCAGAGCGGATCTATCTCAGGCCAGCCGAGGTTCTTCAGGCCAAGCTCCAGGTGTGAGAACTCGCCGCCGAAGGCAATCTTGTGCCGGTCATTGGGTTGCCATCGCAATAGTGCCTTGCCATAGTACTCATCCTCACGGTAGGCGTCAATTACGGTGTTACCATAGAATCGCTCAAAATCAAACATGTCATAGCTGAATGCATAATCGATGTTGAGATTTTCGGCCAACTCCTGCTTATATCCGACATAGCCGGTCGCCTGCTGGTAGCCATAGAAGTTGGCATTCCAAGGTATCTGCGTCGATGTATCATTGTTCCACCACATATTATTCCAGTCGGCCCACCCCCAGCGGTGGCGGGCTATAATGCCGGTGTGCGGGGTGAACTCTTTGCCGCCGCGGGTATAACGTGCCCAGATATCCCAGTTGCCTTTCGTCATCTGGATGTGCAGCTTCAGGGGTGGCAAATCCCTGGCACTCCCTCCGTCATTACCTAAGGGAGCATTCATCATCGCGTCACCTGCCTGAGTACCATCACCCGGCAGACTAGGGGGGCCCGTGTCAGTCGAATCCCACCAATAATCCGACTGCGTAGGGAAAGTAAATGGGTAAGTCTGAGGCGCATCATGCTTGTCGGCACCTATATATTTGCCGATGCCCGCATAAACGAATAAACCACCATCGCCGTCTTTAAACTTCCGTCCATGCCTTATCTCCCCCGCGTAGAACTCCTCAACAGCGCCAAGGCGGCTTGTTATTTCTGTGCCCTCGAACGTCTCAGCATTATGGGTGATAATGTTAATCACCATCGATACGGCGCCAGGCCCGTACAAAGCAGAGCCGGGACCTCGCACGATGTCAATATGATGAATGTCACCGAGCAGAACTAGGTCTTGCTCGCTCAATCCCCCCATATGGGTGCGCTCGTTCATAACACGTCCATTAACGAGCAGCAGATATTTATCGTTGCGGTCGCCAATAATCCCCCGTAGCCCCATAACGTCGGCCTCCCAGTGGTGCCGAAGCCATTGCAGGTTGGGCACGTAAATATCGAGCAGCTCGTACAAGCTGCGGGCACCGGAGGCCCAGATATCTTCCTGTGTGATTGTTGTCATAGCAGATGGGACCAGACGCGGCTTGGTCTTTGTCAGGGTTGCAGTTGAGGCAACTTCTATTTCCATCAACTGCTCGATAGTCATCTCAAACAAATCATCCGGCTTGTTTGAGTCCTGCTCCTTTGCTAATAATTGGACGTTAAGAACGAACACAAGCAGTATCATCAGCACAACGATAGATTTTTGCGTTAAAGATTTCTTTTGCGTAACCATAACTACTATCCCTCAATAAAAAATTTGAAAGACTGTTTATACTCCACTTATTCCCCAGATTTATCGTCATAAAAGGAAGGTCATTTCAAAAAAAACGCTTTTTTCTCTATTATTTAGGGCTTTTGTCCGTATATTTACAGATACAGAACCCTTGAATTTCACCTGTCATAAACGACTGTTGTTGGACTAAGCCTAAATTTATAGGGCGATTAACGGGGCTTTTATATTGACAACCGTCCTTGTGGTTGTTATAATAAACGTATAATCAATAGTGTGTTAGCCGACCAAAATAGTAAGGGGTTTGGTCAACCGACAAAAAGAGAGGGTCTGATAACTACAGTCAGTTTGTTGGATTTCCAAAAGGGGAAAGATGAAAAGTCTCTCTAATTTGACATGTAAAGTAGTTTTGGCTTTTATTTTATGCGCTTCAGTCTTCCTACTTTTTGGATGTTCTTTCAAGCAGTTAGGTGAAACCACGGCTGAAGGACATAGAAGACATAAGCGTGTTCTTCGTACTAATCAGCAGGAATTGATGGAAGATATAGACCGCGTGCTACTGTTGGATAAGCCAAGCAAACTCACTGACAAAAGGATACCCTGACACATGGGCTAAAGTTTCACGGCCTGGAAGGCCGTGGTACATTTTCACTTCAACCATTATCCCCCCTATTCAGAACTAGCCTGTCAGCATTTACTGCAGAGCATTACCAAAGCCAAATTTCGTCCAAAATTCATGTTAAGCAGACACCCTTAACGGTCGATAAAAGGCGAATAAGGGTTACTTAATGAATAAGTTAAACAATAAAAAAAGAACAATTAAATCAGAAATGACGATAAATCCGGTGCTCGATTCTCACAAATGGACAACCAAAATGGAGATTATGCGTCTTATCTCAGGTAAGCCGGAGCTGAAAATAAAAGCAATTGCACACTAATTGCCTTGTGTATACAAACAAGTTAATACGCACTTTGCTTATCCAATTCTGCCGTGTTTTCCCACAGTAGCTTCAATACTTTTCTTCCTACCGCAAATGCAGTATCTGCCCTGTAACATCACGGCACCCAAGCCAAACAGAAAGAACACTGCGACTGATTGCTTTAACCGTTTTCAGCACAGCGGGATTTCAGGTGGAAAGTTAAGCAATTAAAGTGATGATTTGCTATCGAGTGCAACTGAAAAAAAGGAAACACGCCTGAAGGGAGTCGAACCCCCAACCTTCGGTTCCGTAGACCGACGCTCTATCCAATTGAGCTACAGGCGCATATCTTTATCCTTACAGTATAACAGATTCTCAAAGATACTGTCAATCATTGAGCAAAGGATTAGATATTACGGAAAAGTCAATAAAAAAAGGTAAATCCGGATTTCGTCGTCACCCAATGAAAAGCTATTACAGGGGCCTTTCACTATCCGGAAAAATGTTATCCTCCGAAGAAGACAGTTCCACCGGCTGATAATTTTCCCTTACGCCAAAAAACAGATACCCCATAGCCAACAGGAAAAACCACAGGCCAGCTATTGGAAGGTGTACGGAAACCATTTCAAAAATCGTTCTAACAATAATACATGGCGTAAGAGCAACGACTGCCAGTCGAACAAGTGCATCATATGACAGCTTAATCCTGCAAAAAGCAGCAAAAATAAGCCCGATTGCCGCATATATAAGGGCTTGAATAATCCGAAATATATAAGAACCTAAAAGAATAAAAGGTAGAAGTACTGGCACTATTAATTTCTTCACGATATTCAACCAGCCCCTAATTCGACTCTTGTCTAAAACAAATTTCTGCACCTCAGAAAGGTCGTATGTCCTGTACTCCACATTGCTCTGGCGGTGAATCAATTTCGTTTTTGTCAATAAAGCAAACGCATCAGTACTATCCAAAGATTGTATTTCTCCAGTGGTATCTATAATAGCAAGAACTTCGTTGCCGTCAGGGGCCTTAATATAGTAAGGTTGCAGCTCATCGACATGAACCTGACCGTTGGTTATCGTAATTTTCGGAACCTGTTCAATCAACGGCGGGGCTTGTTCATCGATAAAAAGCGATATTCTCTCTTGGAGCATAAACACTCTGGGTATCGTGCAGACCGCAACCAATAGAAACAGATAGCCAAAACATATCCCCCTCCAGTTTAATCCAACATCTCGATATAATTCGCCAGAGAAAAATGACAGTATCGGCAAATGTATAATAGAAAACCTTTTCACGCTTGCCGGCCCTTATATCCGTCTGTTATCAAACCTGGATTTTGTCGATTGTTACCTGCAAGTACCTTTGGCGGTGGCCTATGCGCCTTCTGCTGTTTTTTCGTCTGCGTAAGTGCGTTGGATAGAGCTTCTTGGCTTTAACTATCGACTCTTCGGCAGTGGTCTTAAATGAGGCAATAACCTTTGCACCTTTTAGATAAGGTGTGCCGATTTTTACCTTTTTGCCGTCGCTTACAAACAAAACTTTGTCCAGTTTGATGGTCTTTGCATCAGGAGAGACATCGGTCAGGTCAATATTTATACAATCACCTTCGGTAACCTTGTATTGTTTTGACCCTTGTTCAATTACGGCATACATTATTAAAACTCCCGGCTCAAGATAAGAGATTACTCACTGCGCTCAGAATAACAATTTGAAGTATGCTACGGGTTCAATTCACTTTTGTAAAGCAAATTATCAGATATTTTTGTGTCATATAACCAATGATGCCGTTAAAATGCAACCTAACAGTACTTTTGGACAAGCTTTATGCAAATAGCTATGATAGACGATAAAATCGTGGCGGCCGACAAGCTTGGGCCGGCATATCTGGACCGGGGGACTTTCTTTGGTGACGGTGTGTACGAAGTGGTGCGAAGCTATAACAGCAAAATCTTTGCACTCGAAGAACACCTGCAAAGATTCTCCAACAGCTTATCTGCAATTGGAATAGCCGGGGTAGACATCGACGAGATACGCAAACGAGTGCAGAAGGCCTTTGAAGCAGCAGATATTCCCAGTGCCAAGATATATTTTCACATTACCCGGGGCTCAGAGCCGCGAAACCACACTTTCAATGCCAGCTTAAAGCCGAATTTCTTTTTGACAGTTACGGAACTACCTGATGATACGGAAGAAAAGACAAAAGGCATTGCAGTATCAACACATCCTGATTGGCGATGGAAAAGATGCGACATAAAATCACTAAATCTATTAGCGAATGTTCTTGCTCGCCAGGACGCATCGCAAAAAGGTTGCGGCGAAGCGATACTCGTTGATGAAAGCGGGCTTATAACCGAAGGGGCCGGCTCAGCGTTCTTTGCAATACTGCAACAAAAGCTTCAAACAGCTCACTTAGAAGTTAATATCCTGTCTTCCATTACACGCAAATTTGCAATCTCAGCAGCTAAAAATATCGGTTTGGAAATAGTCGAAAAATCATTAACACCGCAACAGGCGACAGATGCGGATGAGCTTTTTATCGCTGTGACTACGAAAGACATCGTACCTGTCGTGAAATTTGACGGCCAGATTATCGGTGATGGCAAGCCAGGCAGATACACAAAATTGCTTATACAAGAATTCCTTAAATTCACAGGATAAGTAGGAACTCTGTGAATTGAGAATTAAGAATTACGAATCCTTCGACTTCGCTCAGGACAGGTTTGGAATTTTTCATATTTTTCAATCAATTTATGAGAAACGTTTGTTAGAATAATTTTCCATTATCGGGGTTAAGCAAGGTAAGCTATCAAACATAGATGAGAAACCTAAATTAGCCAAGATGGAATTTGGGAAGCGTACAGAATGTAGGGTGGGCTTCAGCCCACCAAATAGAACTCGGTGATATCCGGAAAAATTAAAGATTTAAAATAACATCTACCGATGTATGTTATGAGATTCAAAAAAAGGGTGGCTCTGAAAAATGACCAAATCGGCCATATTAGCTTAACCTTGTACTGCCACCTTTCGTCACCGCACACAAGTCAGAGCGAAATGCAGGCTTTGCAAGTGAGAGCTAATAACAAAAAGGAAAGAGCCACATAAATAATAGGAGAGCTCTAAAAAGCTCTCCTATTTTTTTCTTGTTGAAAAAAGATTGAGCTTCTTCATTATATTTTTAGATGTACTCAATAGTAGCTGGTGGTTTTGGCGTCAAATCATACAGGCAGCGGTTTACACCTTTTATCTGAGCGATTCGCTCAGAGATACGGTTTAGCTTATCCCAGGCAAGCTTTGTAACAGTTGCAGTACGAGCATCGGTGCTCTCAATACAACGGATGACAATAATCTGGCCGAATTCGCGTTTGTTGTTTCGTATGCCTGTTGCGCGGTCGTTAAGCAATACGGCCAAATATTGGAACGCCCCACTATCGGCAAGCTCTTCTTCCACAATGGCCGTCGCAGCGCTTACGGTTCCAAGCCGGTCAAGTGTTACCTCACCGACAATCCGAGTCGCCAGAGCCGGTCCAGGGAACGGTATCCTCTGGGCGATTTCGGTCGGCAATCCCACCAGCTTGGCTACTTCGCGAACGTCATCTTTTCGCAATGTCTTAAGCGGCTCAAGAACCGAATACCCATAAGCTTTTTCAGTGTCGATGCCAAGCTGAGTAAGAATATTGTGCTGACGCTTGATTCCATCTACAGTTTCTTCGATATCTGTAAGAATGGTGCCATGCAACAGGAACTTTGCACCCGATTCCTTAACAAGTCGGCCAAATACCTTTGAATAAAATGTATCCGTAACGGCCTGGCGTTTTTCTTCTGGGTCTGTCAAACCGGCAAGCGCAGAAAGAAACTCCTCTTTGGCATCCACCAGCTCCACGGCAATATCTAAAGAAGCGAACATCTCAACAACTTGCTGCGGCTCACCCTTGCGCATCAGGGCATTATCAACAAAGACCGTTCTCAACCGGTCGCCCAAAGCACGGTGACCAAGCACTGTCACAAGAGAACTATCCACCCCACCACTTAAAGCGTTAATTGCCTTTTCTTCACCCACCGTATTTCTAATGAAAGTAACTTGTTCATCGATGAATTTTTTGTAATCCATTATGACCTCTCCATAAGCCCCCAACTTTATGTTGGGGGTTAAACCCCCACGATAAACGTGGGGGCTTTCTATTTTTGACCGACCCGCCGTGTCGCTGCGGACACGTCGCGACAGGCATCGAAACCACAGTAATTTAAAGGGCTTAAAATCTAACGTTCCTGATGAGAACTGTCAAGCATCATCATAGATAATTTTCTTGCAATGTAAGCCAACTGGATGTAAAGTTAAAATGGGATTCAGTGGTAATCAGGGCGATTAGCTCAGCCAGGTAGAGCAGCTGACTCTTAATCAGCGGGTCACAGGTTCGATTCCTGTATCGCCCATTCTGCATAGGTCCTGATTTTTCACTTCATATTATTCTTCCGTCGTAATCCACAGTCACCAGGATGCCTGACGGCAGATGCCTTACGGCAGGCGTCCTGCGGATTTTACTTGGCGCCGCCCAATGTTCATACCCGCAGTCAGTATGATATGCGGCTTATTAGACACTGGATTTTGCTCGGTAAGGACTTTGGCCCCGTAAACCTTTAGAATCGTATCCGACGTAAGAACCTCCTCCGGCAATCCAAATGCCTCAACCCTGCCCTGGTCCAGCACAAGCAATTTGTCGCAATACTCAGCAGCCAGATTAAGGTCATGAAATACGGCAACGACGGTCATACTGGTTTTACGGTTCAATTCTCTGATTAAATCGAGTGCCGACAACTGATGAGCGACATCCAGATGACTTGTCGGTTCATCCAATAGAAGGACTTTCGGCTGCTGCGCCAGACACATTGCAATTAGTGCCCGCTGGCGCTCTCCACCACTAATCTCGGTTATCAGCCGGTCTGCAAGGTTTGAAACATCAGCGAGCTCCATTGCGTGCTCGGCTATCTCGAAATCTCTTCTGGTTTCTTTAGCCATCTTCGGCAGGTGAGGTGTTCGTCCCATCAATGTCACTTCACGGACTGTGAACGACAAATCCAATGAAAGGTCCTGCGATAAGCAGGCCATCGTCTTTGCCATCTTGCGTCTGCCAATTTCTTTCAGTTTTTTGCCCTGGAGCATAACCCATCCAGCCCTCGGAGCCAATACGCCGGTGATAACCCGCAATAGGGTAGTCTTTCCGGAGCCGTTTGGCCCAATAAGACCTACGAACTGGCCGGCCTTAACTTCCATAGACACATTTTGTAATACAAGCCCATCGCCGTACCCGGCACTAATATTTTCAATCGAGAGCATACTAACTCCAGTAAGAATGTTTTCTCCGCCGTAAAAGAAACAGGAAAAATGGTCCGCCAAGAAAAGCGGTAACCACACCAATAGGCATTTCTACAGGAGCAATCACAGTTCTGGCGAAACTGTCCGTCAACACCAAAAAGATTGCACCAGTCAGTGCCGATGCAGGGACCAGCCGACGATGGTCAGGGCCAATGACCAGCCGTACCGAATGAGGTACAATCAACCCTACAAAACCAATTAAGCCACAGGCAGCAACGGTGGCTCCGGTCATCAATGACGCTACTACAAAAAACAGCTTTTTCGTCTGCTCAACATTTAATCCAAGATGAGCGGCCGGTTCTTCACCCAGCGTCATAACGTTCAGGTCACGTGCGAACAAAAGCGTAATCGCCAGCCCGCATACTACCACTATTGAGACGATTCGTAATAGTGCCCAATCGAATATCTGTAGGCTGCCCAAAAGCCACCATACCACATTATGCAGGTTCTCCGATGGGCAGACGGATACGATGAACATCAGAATACTGCCAAAAACAGCACTTACAATAACACCCGACAATAGCAGGGTGTGAACAGGCACAACTCCACCCGCTCTGCGAGCCAATGTGTAAACTAAAAGAATCGTTCCAATTGCCCCCGCGAAAGCCATTGCCGGCAGTGTCCATGTGCTCAGGACGCTTGCCCCCAGTATAATCGCAAGTGCAGCTCCCAATCCGGCACCTGAGGAAACACCAAGCACATAGGGTTCGGCTAAGGGATTGCGTAAAAGTGCCTGGAAAATAACACCAGCCACTGATAACCCAATACCAGCTACAATAGCAAGAATGATGCGTGCCAGGCGTAGCCGAATAATACCGGATTGCAGCATCTGCGTGAACGGGACACGAACGGCCCCGGCAAATAGGGAAAACACACATACACCTGCAAGCATCGTCAGCAGTACTATGAATATTAACCAGTTTCTTTTACTATACATTACAAGCCCACCTTATTACCGAACATCCCCTGCCAGCTCCAGCTTTTCATCACTTGCATCACATTTTTCAGCCGGCGTCTCACAAAAACGCTGTGCCAGTATTTTCACCCCTTTGACCAGGCGAGGACCCGGACGCAGGATAAGATCGGGCGAAATGTTATCAATAATCCGGCCCTGTTTCACTGCTGAAACATCAGACCACCCAATACGGTCGGCTAATCTCGCTGCCGTAGGTCCTTCTCGGCCCATGTAGCAAAGAATGATTACATCAGGATTCCACTCAATTACTTTTTCGGGATTAACATGAGGGTAGTGCTGGTTGATATTATGAGCAACGTTAACACCTCCTGCTTTTGTAATAACCTCATCGATGAATGACCTTTTGCCCGCGGTTGTGAGCGGATTGTACCACATCTCTACGAAGACTTTGGGTCGTTGCGAAGGTTTAATCCTCTCGAATCTCTCGGCTATTGCGTTGAGTTCCGCCTGCATTGAAACAATCATTTCTTCCGCTTCCTGCAGTTTACCTGTTGCCTTTCCGATTTTTCGCACAGCTTCGAACAATTCCTCGAAGCTGTATATCCAAAGGTCAAGCACCTTGATACCGGATTTGCTTATCATTTCAGCAGTATCACCTCGCTCAAAGCCAGCTGCAATTACTAAGCTGGGGCGCAGAGCCAACAGCCTTTCAATATTTGGTGCTCCAAAACCGCCGATACATTCAATACTTTTTGCCTCAGCAGGCCAGTCACAACAGTTAGTAACACCGACAACGCAATCTGCCAGGTCTAAAGCGAAAAGTATTTCAGTTACGTTTGGAGCCAGTGATACAATTCGCAATTCACCCTCTGAGACACCGCTATGCGGCGTCCAGTCGCTGCACAAAAGTAAGGCAATCACCAAAGCTATCACAGAAACGGACCCAATTATATACAAGCAACGTTTCATCTTGATGAAAACCATTCTATTTCAAATCGTATGCACTGTTATCCGGCAAGATATAGCATGACCATCACATCAAGCCGGCATAAGTCCCTGTATTGAGAAAAGTCAGAGCCATTGAAGAGTCAGCCGGCAAGGCAGTACTTACGAGTATCTAAAAACCAGTAATCATTCCTACTAATCGTCCTGCCCTCAATTATTTCTATCCTTTTATCAAAAATGGGGCCATCGATTACCAATGTGTGATATTCGCCATTTTCTCCACAAACGTCTATGTTTTTATCCTTAAGGTACCTCATAAAATCCTTATCTACTTGACGCCCAATCCACTCTTTACCGATGAACTTGGATTGGGCACTGACTATGACCGCCTCGAAACCGGTATCAATGAAATCAAACAAAATCTCTTCAGAGTTCTTACTCCAAAGCGGTTCAACCGCCTCAATTCCCAGCTCGCTACAAACCCTTTCCACCCAGCCTCTGTTTTCCTCTAAATAGATATCACCAAAAATCATTCCCTTTATATCATTGCCGCTCAAACTCCGGATAGTCTCTTTAAATTCCTGCTCGTATCTGTCTTTTGTTGTCTCTTTTTGCAATAGCGGTATCCCCATCGTCTCAGCTTGCAATTGAATCAGTTCAGCTTCCGTTCCATGAAAACTTACTCTTTTGTATTCACGCGAAATGAAATTTACGAGCAGAGAGATGTTGTATCCTTCAAGCATTGCTTTATAGTAGGCCAAACAACTGTCTTTACCGCCACTCCATGATGAGATATAGCTCATAAAATTCCCTTTCTTATATTTATCTCCGTCTTCGTCTTCCTTGCGGCCACTGCTTGTAATCTGGGACATAATGTGGCGCGTTACTTTTGCCGACCGAACCAATTCTTGCCTTCGTAGAGGTGTATTCGGACCCCTGCAAATCCATTGGCTCACAATGACTGTCAACGAATACCACATTAGCTCTGTCGTGGTGACGAAAGCAAGTGGTAGGATGCAAATTTTTTTCCCAGCCGGTGTCTTTATACAGGTATGGCGGGTCTAATAGAGCTATGTTAGACAATATGGGGCTGCCGCCGGTATTATCCCAATCGAGCATAGTATCAGCAAAAGCTATTACCTTATCAGGCCCCATGACGGTCGTTACTTTTTGCCATGGACGGTGGGATATATTTGGCCAAGCCGTTTTCTCAGGAGACAGATAATAGCCGTTGTACCCATAGGTGCTTGTAATCCATTTGGGGTCGTCAGGCTCGCTCGGAGGTTTGGCCTGAAGAATATAACTGCCATAACGCTGTGCCGGGCATTCGTAGACACTTTGCTTCTCAAGCTCGCTTTGCAGATATGGCCAAGCAAAACCCTTCGTATGGTCAATACCATCGGCAAGTTTTTGGCCCCACCAATGAGTTAAGCTCCCAGATTTGTAGGCCGGGGGCAGATAGTTATTATAATCACCGACGTATAAATAAACTGCAAGTCCAATCTGCCTTAAATTACTCATACAGGCCATTGAATTTGCCTGGCCTCTAGCTCGACTCAGCGACGGAAGCAAAATAGACATCAGCAGGCCAATGATGCCGATGACTACAAGCAACTCTACAAGAGTGAATCCTCTGACCCGTCTGCCAAATCGATAACTATCTTGGGACATACAAAAATCGCTCATTCTAATTCCCTGCACCATTGATTGGCCAGCAGGGAAAAATCTATAAAATCAACATCTCCGTCAAGGTCTAAATCCGAACGGCTCACACCAATAGGCCCATCATAAAGCCAAACATCTACAAGAAAAGCCAAGTCGTACATATCTACCTTATTATTCTTGCTGATATCACCCAGAAATGCGGGCTGATGGAATCTAAATAAGCCATCATAGCCAATAGTGTAAATACTATCATAAGTCACCGCCGGGCTGTTTCCACACTCTTTATCTTGATAATGGGCGATTATGAAGTTGGGGTCATCCGGTGCTAACGAGACATCTAAAATATACAACTCTGTATACGTCCCAAAGTAATCTCCACCCAGTGGTATGGCGCCAACATACAACTTGCCATTGGCATATACAGGTTGGTTTGTCCAACCACCCACAACCATACCAGAGGGAGTTTCCCACAACTTGGTGACGATATCTCCCTGGTCCTGATATGCCTCCACCTTTGGCCGTGACCCATACCCGTTGATCCCGCCGCTGATATATATCCTATCACCAACAACCACAGGCACGACGTCCGTGCGTTCTGTTTGAGTAATCCAGACAATACTCCCGTCGTTACAATCAATCTTAAACAGCGATGAGTTATCCTCCCTACCAGAAAAGTCAAAAGTCGCCGCGTACAAAAATCCCTCCTTCGTAACAACTACCCCGCCCCAAAAACCCTCAAAATTCGGATTCGTGACTCCCCACAATTCCACGGCGTTAGGGGCCGTCGCATCATAAGCATGTATGGATCCCGAGGTGTCGCCTACGCTTGCGACGTAAACAACTCCGTTACTGTAAGCTGGTGTGTTTCCGCTGGTATTGCCTAATACCTGCGACCATACAATCTGCCCCGGCTTATACGGATTTTCCGGTTCATTTGCATCAAGGTTGATGCAGTAGAATTTGCCTGACCCACCAAACATTTCGTCATAATCCGTGATAAATGCACGGGCGTGAGGTAAATCATCTACCACACAAACCGATGCGTTTACCACAAATTTATCTAATTGTGTTGCCCATTTCTGTGTGCCGGATTGAGCATCAAGCGCAAATACTTTGTCGCCTGAGCCTATTAACATTGTATTATGCTTGGTATCAACGCACGGAGTTGACCATGAACCATATATAGCTTTATCAATCACCGTTGACCAAAGCACTTGACCTGAGTTGGTATCATAAGCAATTATTTGGCTGCCATTAGGTTCACAATCCGGATAATTAGAGTCATTCGGGTCATAGTATTTTGCATACGCATAAACCTCTTTGTTATAGACTACCACGCCGGTAGCACCTTCAAATTCCACATAATAGTTTGGGTCTTGGGGGTCGGCATCAGCAACCCAAGCCAGGGTAGTACCATCGATTGTATTCGGACCATCAACAGCAACCGCCTGACGGGTTGTGAAATGCCCATAATGCGGCCAGTCCTCAGAGCCGGCATCGGCAACACCGGCGATTGCAAACGCTAAAACCAAACTCATCAATCCTCTTGAAGCCATAGTTCTTTTCTCCTTTCGCCCTTATCGCGAGGGCGCTAACGAAGACAATAAAAAAACCGCCGTTCCCACGAAGAAAACGGCGGCCTTATTTGTCGATAACCCAAACATTCGTTGGACAGTTCACACTATTGCTAATGCAAATATGTTTGGGCGCAAGAACTGCACCGTGTTCCAAATCGCGAGAACACTTATATGCGAAACCAGCTACAGGCAGGTTTTCTGACTTGCATCTTACCTCGAGACTCCTTCCCATCCGGCACTGACTTTTTATAATGGACAGTGGATTGGGACCCCAAACGCATTTTTCCACGTTTGGGAACCAACAAATGCCTCTCGGATTTCCGACTCGTCGGACGAGTCCGATTAGTATCGGAACAGACGCTCACAGCGGCGCGACCGCCGCGGCTTTTAACCGCGTTCCCATTTAGCTATCCCAAAGCAAAGCGGCTTTGAGACCTGTAGTTAGATTATGTTATTTCCAAAGAGCAAAGTATCAAACATCTATACCTCTATCCAACCAAACAGCAAAAGTAAAGCGGAAAAACTTGGAATCCAAAAATATTTTTGAATTTGTCCATTCTCCGTAGTAGCTACTCTGCGAAGTACGCTACGAAGCACGAGACCACGAAGGTCGCCGACGCTCCAAAGCTATGGCGACGGAGCGATGAATTTCAGTTTTCGTAATTCGGATTTAGAATTTAAAATTATAAAAATACAAGTGCTTATATAGCAAAGCTTTGTATCACTTAATAAAGATGCAGACACAAGTGTGAAAAAAATGAATAAAAAATTACGCAAGACAGACCACTAATATGCACTCCAAAGATACAATATCTGCGGCGTACTAAGCTCGTACAGAATAGCTCTGTCAATTTTCAGGAAATTTTTGCTGCTGGTGCCTAAAAAGTCAGCCCAGGAGAACCGCTTTTCATATTGGACAACCTGGGCCTTTTCAATCCCCGCCAGCGACTTAACCATCTCTATCGCATCATCCAGATAGCCAATCTCATCTATCATCTTTTCATCGAGTGCTTCCTGAGCGCCGTAGATACTACCGTCAGCCAGCTTTTTTACATCATCTAACGTAAGTGCCGGCCTGCCTTCATCAACAAGCTGCACAAACCTTTCGTACGCGGGGGTAAGCAATTTATCGTCTAAATATTGCAGCTCCTCTTCTGTAGGCTGCCTGAATGAACTGGGCCAGTCTTTTTTCTCTCCTTTTTTGATAATGAATGGCTGAATACCAAGCTTTCCCTCCAGCAATTCCTGCAAAACCAGGTAGCCCGCTATCACACCGACCGAGCCCGTAATCGTGGTTGGCTCAGCCATGATTTTCTCACACGCAACTGATGTATAATAACCACCCGAAGCAGCAACGCCCTGCATAAATGCAATTACTGGTTTTTTCGCTTCTTCGCGGTACTTCAGTATCTCATTGTGAATCTGGTCACTGGCGGAAACCGCTCCGCCCGGCGAGTTTACACGAACAATCAATCCTTTTATGCGTTTGTCCTTCCGGGCCGACCTTATACTTTCGTAAAAATTTTCGGATTGTTCGTCATCTATCACGCCGTTTATCGCAATCACCGCAATTTTAGCACTTCTCGGCCCATCACGTAAAATCTCCTCGGCAAAGACATCTCTTTGTCCTGTCGCAAAGACCGCAAACAGACCTATTAGCATCAAGAATAGTGCGATATTCGCTATAACTGACAGTGCTAAGATAATGCCCCAGAAAATCTTCCAGCCACTTGTTCCCTTCGGGGCCTGCCCAGCCGGTTTTATTGGTTCAGATAAATTATTATTCTGCTCAAAATCCATAATAAACCCTTTCAAAAATTAAATTAGCCACGAAGTCTCGAAGTCACAAAGATACGCAGTGGCGATAGCTAAATTATGAGTTAGAAAACTCCGTGTCTTAGTGCCTTGGTGGCAAAAACCACGTCTAACAAACACTGCCATTATAGATAGTGCAAACTCTGCCATCAATCTTTAAGATTTCGTGATGAACCATTTTTGTAAGGTATCGATTAAAATAGGTTCGACAGGCTCACTACAGGTTGGCTTTGTTTGGCTTTGTTTTTATTTCCATCGTTCATAGTTATTTGTTCATAGTTCATTGTAAAAAAGTAACTTACGTTCATTTTAGGCATCCGCAAAATTGGCTTTGGGATTTTTGGACCAAAAATCGATGTCCATTTTTATAACCATCTGTTTTACAAAAGCTTACGTTCGCCCGATTTTTAGGAAAATTGGCTTTGTTTTGCATATTTAATCCGTCGCTTGTCGCTCGTCTCTCGTGACCCGTGGATAGTGGTTGGTGAATCGTGGTTCGTGGTTTGTATTTCATTGATTAATTGGTCAAATGGTATTTCATAGCCGGGATTGAGTCTTTTGACGAGGTTGAGCCGTTGAAGCTCGAGGAGCGTTTTGTAAAGACTGTGCTCGATCCGGCGTTCATACATCAACAAGCGTTCGAGAACCCTTGTGTCTGAGAAGTCCTTTATAGCCATACGGCCGAGAACCAAATGGGGAGCAGATTCAGAAGAATCGGACTTCGGCAGGTCCCGGCTTTTGAAAATCAAAGATTTTGCCAGCTTATCAAAGGGGCTGGGGGGCTTAGGCGCGTTCAGGGCGTCAATTGTCTGGTTCTGGATGCTATAGATGCGCTTAAGCCGCCAAGAAAGACTGACAATACGCTCGGCGAGCATAGATTCCATAGGGCTTGCAGGGGCAAGCTCGGCGAGGATTCGGTCTCGATATATGTCGAAGTCGGCCTGGCTTTCTGAGCCGATTATGTCATGACGAGCTAATAAGCCGTGTTTAACGGCATTGTGTGATATGGCGGCCTTGCCGCGAAGGGTTCGTGGGCCGGTTGATTTTTGAGAGTTACGACGATTTGCGAGGATTTGCGCTTCGGTTGACATTGTTTTTTCTCCGATTTTGAGTTAATGCGTAAATGCGTTGATGAGTAAATTGTTCATTAGTCCTTAGTATAAAAGAACTTATGGTTATATTGGACTTGGACGACGGCTTGTCCTGTGACTTGCGGGTCTCCGCGAACGTGTGCTACCTGAACACATTAGATATTATACCAAATTTTGCATATTTTTCAAGTAAAAATAATCTTTTTTAAAGAAATTTTGCCACAGATTTCACAGATTATGCGGATAATTTTAACCACGAATTAACACGAATTAACACAGATAATTTTTAGCCAAAGAGAAATCAGGACAATTTTTGCTTTTTAAGCTCAAGTTTGGTAAAATTCTTCTATGTGCTCTGCGAAAAACACCCGCGAGATAAAAGCAGCTTGAATATTTGGCTGGGAGAGTGAAGATATTACAGAAACTTACAAATAAGATTTGCGGGGAAAAGATAGAAAGTTTTATTTAGCCACAGAAGGCACAGAAAAATTAGACAGGAATAACATGGTAAGTGAGGTGCTCTACGAATGGCGGACACTCGACGCGAGGTTATAATGCCCCGCAAGGAAAGGAGTGTCCAGTATGGCAAAGTACAGACAATACAACAAAGACTTTAAATTACAGGCGGCTCGGCTG
>Ga0307432_1000550_pt1 | contig 27927 bp, 23 predicted proteins | sample SalMarWE160150MG_FD_202158 | JGI IMG/M metagenome (GOLD analysis project Ga0307432, IMG submission 202158) | Salt marsh sediment microbial communities from the Plum Island Ecosystem LTER, Massachusetts, United States - WE1603-150 | ecosystem: Environmental > Aquatic > Marine > Intertidal zone >...
CCGGCCTTGATCCGGAAACGGGTTACAAAAAATATATTGATGAGTCAACCCTTATTGACTATGTAGTAATTACTGAATTTGCTAAAAATTGTGATGCCTATGCCATGAGTTCGTACATGTATAAAGACAGGGATGATAACGATCCGAGAATTAAATTCGGTCCCATTTGGGATTTTGACCTGGCATTTGGTAATTCACCATGGCAAAATGGATATGTATATGACGAATGGCAATTTGATTACCCTGATAATCATTGGTTTGATATTCAGAGGCTTTTTGAGGATCCGGATCTTGTCGATCGGTTTGAAGACAGGTGGTTTGAATTGAGGGAAACTGTGCTTAATGAAAATTCGGTTATGGAAATGATTGACTCATTGGCACTTACTCTGGCTGAACCCATTGCCAGGAATTATTATATCTGGCCTGTTATCGACAAATATGTTTTTCAGCAATACTGGCCTTACCATGTAACCAATTACGAAGACGAAATTGATTACTTCAAATCATGGCTCTCTCAGAGAATTGCATGGGTCGATGATAATATTGACAACCTTTATTACCCGGTCACAGAATACCCATCCGACATCGAGGTTCAGCAAATCGACGAGAGTTTTGCCAGTCTTCATGTATATCCCAATCCATTTGAAAATGAGTTCAAACTTGATATCTATGTACCGGATCATGGAAATTTGAAAATTCAGATTGTCAATATCAACGGGCAGGTGGTTGATATTTTCTTTGACAGTTATATGAGAGGGGGCAGTTATAAGCTTCGCTGGACAGATGAAGCAAATTTGCCTGCCGGTTTATATATGTTGGACGTTTCTATGGATAATAAGTCACTGGGACATATAAAGCTTGTAAAAACAAAGTAAGAAGAAGGTCAGTATCTGTATCTCTTATTCCATAATTTCTTCAACCGGTCAAGAAATTTTTGTTCGGCGGGATTTTCCTGTGGATCATATAGTATTTTTCCTGCAAGGTCATCAGGAAGATAATTCTGATCTATGAAGTTACTTTCAAACTCATGGGCATACTTGTATTCTTTTCCATATCCCAATTCTTTCATCAGGGATGTGGGTGCATTTCTGAGATGCAAAGGAACAGGAAGGTCTCCGGTTTCACCCGCCAGTTTTTGAGCTTCATTAATGGCTTTATAAGCAGAATTACTTTTTGGTGAATTTGCCAGGTATATTGCTGCTTCAGAAAGAATGATCCGGGATTCCGGCCAACCAATTTTGTTCACTGCTTCAAAACAAGCATTTGCCAATAACAAAGCATTTGGATTTGCAAGCCCGATATCTTCACTTGCCAGAACTACAAGTCTGCGTGCTATGAATTTCGGATCTTCACCACCTTCTACCATTCGTGCCAGCCAATACACAGCAGCGTTTGGATCACTTCCCCGTATCGATTTTATGAAAGCGGATATTATATCATAGTGTTGCTCTCCGTTTTTATCATAAAAAGCGATGTTTTCCTGCAGCTTATCAGTAACAAGCTTATTGGTTATTATGATCTTTTTATTTGTGTCAGAACCATTTGATGAAACGACCAACTCCAGAATATTTAACAATTTTCTGCCATCACCACCGGAAAATCGCAAGAGAGCTTCATTTTCTTTTATCTGTACATTTAAGTTTTTCAGGAATATGTCTTTTTTTAATGCGTTGTTCAATATTTCCAAAAGTTCTGCTTTATTCAGAGGATTTAAAATGTAAACCTGACACCTGGAAAGGAGGGGAGAGATGACTTCAAACGAAGGATTTTCTGTCGTGGCGCCAATTAGTGTTACTATACCCTGTTCAACTGCCCCGAGCAGGCTGTCTTGTTGTGATTTACTGAAACGGTGAATTTCATCAATGAACAAAATTGGATTAGGTGCATCAAAAAATTGCTGTTTTTTGGCCTTATCTATTGTCTCTCTTACATCTTTTACACCAGAATTTACAGCGCTTAAACCATGAAAAGGACGATCCAACACCTTCGCAATTATTTTAGCCAGGGTAGTTTTACCAACGCCGGGCGGTCCCCAAAGTATAAAAGATGGTATTTTTCCGGATTCAATTGACTGCCTCAGGATTGCACCTTTCCCTACCAGGTGATTCTGCCCTGTGAAATCATCCAGATTAACAGGTCTCATACGGTCTGCAAGAGGCTGATTTGCTAACATTCAATAAGTATTATTTGCCTGTAAACTTATGAACAAAATATGATATCTGAAATGAATCAGGAACCTGAAATATGTTTTCATTCGTTTGTATTCTTTTGCATGAAATGTTGTAATAAATTTCTGCTTGAGACAACCCCGTTTGCGGTTAACTATTTGATGGACTTTTGAGGCAGCCCCACAAAGCCTTTTCAGACAGCCTTGGATCGTTCTTATTTACGAAAATATAATGTTTCAGCTTTTCCTGTTTGTTTCATAATTTTTTCGTTTACCTTGGAAACTTTATATTTGATCTCATTTCAAATCCTGCAAAAACTATGAAAGATAAAGTGGTTGTTATTACAGGGGCTTCATCGGGTATAGGTTTGGCATGTGCCAGGGCATTTGCAAAAGAGGGTTCAAAACTTGTACTTGCTGCCCGATCGTTGGATAAGCTTCAATCTATAGCAAGAGAACTTGATCCTGCCGGAGAAAACTGTATAGCGGTAAAAACCGATGTTAGCATAGAAGAAGATTGCAAAAACCTTATTGATAAAACAATTGAAAAATTTGCAAGACTGGATATTCTGGTAAATAATGCAGGCATTTCAATGAGAGCATTATTGGTGGATGTAGAAACAAGTGTTTTGAGAAAAGTGATGGATGTTAATTTTTGGGGAACAGTGTATTGTACCAAGTATGCAATTCCTCATTTGCAGGAATCGAAAGGAACACTGGTAGGTGTTAGCTCAATTGCAGGATTTCATGGTTTGCCAGGCCGGACTGCATATTCTGCTTCAAAATTTGCCATGCATGGATTTTTGGAAAGTGTGCGGATAGAGAATATGAAGCAAGGTATCCATGTGATGTTGCTTGCAGCAAGTTTTACAAGCTCCAACATACGAAAAAATGCATTAACTGAGAATGGTCAGCCGCAGGGTGAAACGCCGAGACCTGAAGAAAAGCTGACATCACCTGAAAAAGTAGCAAAAAACCTGATCCGCTCCATAAAAAAGAAAAAAAGAACAAGGATCATGTCCTTCGAAGGTCAGTATATGGTTTTGTTTCAACGTATCGTTCCTTTATGGACTGATTTAGTGATCTATAAAAAATTTGCCAGTGAACCCAATTCTCCTTTAAAGTAAATCATCTATGTTATCATCAGAAATAAGAATTCGTGTCAGGTATGGTGAAGTTGACAGGATGGGATACCTGCACCATGGCAATTATGCCTTGTATTTCGAAGAAGGCAGGACGGAACTTCTGCGCGGATTTGGGTTGTCGTACAGAAAAATGGAAGATGATGGAATTTTGTTGCCGGTGCGTGAAATGAATATTCAATATTTAAAACCCGTTTTATACGATGAAGAGGTTGTCGTGAAAACAACACTTACAAAGAAACCGGGTGTAAAACTGGAATTTGAATATAGCATGCATACTATTTCCGGTGATATACTATCAAAGGCATCAACTACCCTCGTTTTTACCGATGCTAAAACAAAAAAAGTGATAAGGGCACCTGAATATTTTCTAAAACTTATTTCTCCGTATTTCGAATAATTGTTCTCTCTTTGTTCCGAACGTTTTAATCACTTAAATTTGCATTAAATCAACGTTGGCGAATGTTTGATTATTCAATTGATAGTGTTAATAAAAAATACCTGGAGTATTATAATGATGTTTTAAAAGGGCTTAATCAATCCACGATTGAAAAACAGAATGAGCTTCTTGAAAAAGCATTTTTATTATTTCATGAAAACAGAAAAGGTGATAAAACATTTTATAAAAAAGACGTGATCATTTCTGTTCTTGATGCATCGAAAATTGCAGTTAATGAGATCGGATTGGGATATACTTCAATCATTAGTCTGTTTATTTATCATGCCTGTGTTAAAGAAAAAATTGCAGCGGATACAATAAAAAAGGTTTTTGGTGATGTTGTTGAAACAATTGCTAACGGCCTGGCGAAGGTTTCAGATATTCAAAAAGAGACAACTTCTTCGCAGGCAGAAAACTATAGAAGACTCCTGTTAAGTCTGGCAAAAGATGTACGAGTAATTCTTATTCGGCTTGCAGAGCAGACTGAACTTATGCGTGAGATGGAGCAAATGACTGAAGAAGAGCGGATCCAGGTGGCCGCAGAAGCATCCTATTTGTATGCACCCCTGGCACATCGTTTGGGATTGTATCTCATCAAGTCGGAAATGGAAGATATTTCTCTGAAATATACCAACAGATCAGAGTACAACATGATAGCAAGAAAACTTGCTGAAACGATGAAGACACGGAAAAAATTTATCGATGAGTTTATTCAACCTTTAAAGAACACACTCAATAAGCAAGGATTTGTTTATGATATCATAGGTCGTCCAAAATCTATTTTTTCCATCTGGATCAAAATGAAGCGTAAAGGGGTTGAGTTTGAGGATATTTATGACTTGTTTGCTATCAGGATTATTCTAAAAAGTGAATTAACAAACGAGAAGGCTGATTGCTGGCAGGCATATTCAGCTGTTACTGATATATATCAGCCGAATCCATTGCGTTTGAGGGACTGGATTTCTATTCCCAAAACCAATGGGTATGAGTCACTTCATACTACTGTGATCGGACCGGATGGCAGGTGGGTGGAAGTACAGATACGAACAGAAAGGATGAACGAAATAGCAGAGAAGGGTGTGGCGGCTCACTGGAAATACAAGGGCCTTGATGGGGAACAGGGACTTGAGGAGTGGCTCAGAAAGATAAGAGAAATACTTGAAACGCCCGAACCGGATGCAGATAGTTTTATTGACGATTTTAAGTTGAGTCTGTATTCCAAAGAGATTTTTGTTTTTACCCCCAAAGGTGATTTAAAAAAGTTTCCGGAAGGTGCATCGGTGCTTGATTTTGCGTACGATATTCATACGGATGTCGGTTCAACATGCACGGGAGCAAGAGTGAACAGCAAAACAGTGCCCATCAGGTACAAACTGCAAAATGGGGATAGGATTGAGATACTCACGGCAAAGAATCAGTTTCCAAAACTGGACTGGTTAAATTTTGTTGTTACCTCCAAAGCGCAAAAGAAAATTCGTCAGCAACTGAATGAAGATAAAGTTAAAGAGGCTGAGAATGGTAAAGAGATTATAAAAAGAAGGTTTAAAAACTGGAAAATTGATTATACGGATGATGCCATCAGAAAGCTTTTAAAACATTATAAATTGCCAAATGCACAGGAATTTTATTGCGATATTTCATTGAACAAGATAGATCTTTCGGAAGTTAAAGAAGTCGTTTCGGTTCAGACAGAACAGCCGGAAAACGAAACTTCGGTGTTGGAGGATCTGGAAGTAACAAGAAAACCGGCCGGAAAGAAACCACCTCCGGAAGATTATCTGATCATTGATGAAAAAGTCGCAAATATCGACTTTAAACTGGCCAAATGTTGTTCTCCCATAATGGGAGACCCGATTTTTGGATTTGTAACGATCAACGAGGGTATAAAGATCCATAGGATCAATTGCCCGAATGCTGTGCAGCTTATTGGCAAATATGGTTACAGAGTGGTAAAAGCCAAATGGACAAGAAAAGGTCCGGAACCAATATTTCCTGTCAATATAATTGTTACAGGAGAAGACTATTCACGGATATTAAAAAGCGTATCCGAAGTATTAGCCAAGGACCTGAAGGTGAATGTCAGATCAATAGCAATTGATGAACAGGAAGGCATGTTTATTGGTAAAATCAATTTGCTTGTAAGAAATATTCAACATCTCGATGCATTAATATCTCAACTGTCTGCAATAAAAGGCATTTATTCGGTAAGTCGGGCTGAAAGAAATTAGGCATGGAACAAAAACCATGAATTGTTGTATATTTACATTGAATTTAATGAAGTTTGATATGGTACGATTTTTGGCTCTTCTGTTGATCTTTATGAATTGCTTTTATCAAACGAGCATTGCACAGGAAGATCAGGTTGAAAATGATCCCGATCAATTGGAAATAATTACTGTTCAGGATGAATCGGCAAACGAACAAAATGATGTAAAACCCGAAAAGAGATTAAAACCTCATCTTGAAGCAGGTACTTCATTCACTTATTCACCGAATAATTTTTATGGACCTTCATTTTATATAGCACCAAGTCTTACTTACCTCGTTACTCCTCGTTTTGCAGTAACAGCAGGTATTGCCGTAGAACGTTCCAATTATTATGTTTTGCCATCATCGGAACTGTATTCAGATGGAATATTACCGATGACTCGTACTTTTCTGTATGCGAAAGGGTCGTATCTTCTGACATCACGTCTTACCTTAAGCGGAACGGTATACAAAACGATTAACGATGTGCCAAAAACCGAAGGTGTTTCTTACCCATATGGTTACAACTATCAGGGCATGATGATGGGGCTTGACTTTAAAATAAACGAATCCATTTCCGTTGGATTCCATGTAGGAACCCACAATGGATATTATAATCCCAACAGCCTTATACCTCCTGCGGGATATGTCTATGTGCCCGGCTTTTAATTGATCAGCTTTCGTTTTCTTTATTCCTTCTTAGCTTTCTTTGATCGCCGAAGCAATGCGAAGGAGAACTAAATTCCGATTAGTTTTTTTTGTACAGTGTGGTCGACTCGTCGTTTGATGATTCAACATTTGCTGTGGCACCTGCCAATGCATCAATCTGTACATGAATTGAGTCAAAAACAACCATTTCGGGTTCGGAATATGCAATTTCCAATAATTCTTTTTCAGTACATTCAACCTTACCTTCAAGAAAAACAGGTCTGTTCATATTTGTTAGGCGTGTATAAAATGAAGCAGGTTTTTCAAAAGGTATTACAAACGGTTTATATGCAGTTCCGGTTGAATCAATATAGCTTAAAAAAGGAAGTGTGAACATTCCATCTAAGCGTTTGCTGGCAAAAAGAATCCAGCGTCCATTGCCAGACCAGGAAGGAAAACTCTCGGTATATTCACTGTTTACAGGCAATTTAATTAACGTATCCTTGCTGAGATCGAGGATATATAAATCGCTGGAAAAATTGTTTATATTAAAATAACCGTAATCGGCCAGACAGAAAAGTACATATTTTCCATCAGGCGATACTTGCGGGTAGGAAACACTTCTATTTATTTTTTCTGAAGACACAAGCATTTCAGCTTCTCCCCATCTTTTATTCTCCTGATCAAATTCAATACGTAACAAATCATATTTTTCAACACTGTCATGCATATGTTTGTATTTATAATCGGCCTGGATGTAATATAAAAAATTGCCATCGGGAGACCATGAAGGCATATTTTCAAAGTTTTTTGAAGCTATTTCCGGCGTTGTGAATACTTCATTATTATACAGATCGTAAATTACTATATCTGATGCATCGTCTCTGACATGATTGATCCTTTCCCCGCTTCCAAAGAAATTCTGATGAATCAGGTTGGTAGAAAAAGCTATGTATTGTCCGCCCGGATGCCATGCCGGATAAACAAAAGAAGAAAGGGTATAGCGAGTTTTTGTTGATAGCCACAGGGTTTTGTTCTTCGTTTTTATTAATGTTCCGCTTGGCGACCTGCGCATGTGCAGAATCATGCTGTTCGGATCTCTGTTCTGGAAAGTATGACAATGAATGCAGTTCTTTTCTGTGTTTTGATTGGAGATAATATCTTGTTCAAAAAAGTTCTCAAGACTCCTTTGTACTATTGCCATATTTTCCCAAAGGACCATTCCCGGATTTATTCTTCGATAGACAATAAAGGGATCAACAGGATCTTTGGCAATCCGGTTTTCAATGCATTCAAATTGTTTCCAGATGTTGTTGTTATCTTTAACAACGATCTCAATACGAATTGTTTTACCTATATTCTTTTCTACGAGTTTTTTCCACTTTTTAATGGGTATTTCAATTTCAGGCACACTCGATCTTAATACAAATCCGTAAGGTTTATCAGAATTGAATTTCACCACAAACAGAGTACCTGGTTCTTTAATTATAAAATTGATCGGGGCAATGTTTGGAGGCAATACAATGCCTGTATAATCGGGGAAAATTTCAGGCAATGTATTATAATATTCGGCGGTTTTATAAGAAGAATTTTCACATGAAAGCAAAAAACAAATTATGAATAATAAGATTATATTTAATGTGTTTGCCCGATTCATATTACTTTCTTTTTAACTTTTGTTCCGGATACCTTCGGACTAATATACCGAAGATAATACCAATACGTATCACCAAAATTCTTTTGCAGATCTTTTCTTGCCCGTTTTAAATTCATGTTATACTCAATCATAGTCTTGTTAAATTCAGAGAATCTGTTCATCACACTTTTATCAATAACAGACATATATTGTTCTGCAGGAGTATTTGTGCTAAGGTAAAATAATAGCATGGCTTCTTGATATGTTTTTGGGAGCTTTTTGTATCCAAAATTATTTACATATAGGGTTAAATATTTATAAAACCGACCTAAATTGTTATTAAGTAAATAATAGGACATCAAATACTCGAAAGCCATTTTGTTGTTTTTATCCTTATTCAATATATGAATAAGATCCAGGTCGGGATGATGATTATTAATGAATACTATATCATATTTTATTTTCCTCTCTCCAAAAAGATCGTTTTTCAATTCAGAGGCTCCATCTTCATTCAGGTAGCCATACAGATCATTTGCTGTCTTTTTATAAATGATGGATTTATGCAGGATTTCAAGGTATTTTTTAGCAACGGGGAAATCCTGTAACAGGATTGCACATGTAGCAAGTCTGATTATTATTTTAGGTGAATACACCTCATTTGTCTGGGCCTCTAATGCCCAATATTCAGCAGCTTTAACAAACCCTATATTAAAATATAAGTCGCTGTTTTGTAAGGTGCATTCCCTGTTGAAGATCATTGTCAGCAAAAGCGTATGTTCACCCCATTCCTGAGGAACAATGAATAAATCCTGAGACATATTACCCGTATGATATAGCGCCTGATTCAACAAAAAGCGGGAAATTCTGTCGTTTAGCCCGACTAGATCTTTGTAATTCAGCACTTCCTTCCAATTGTTCCTGTTTGCATGGTATTCGATTTCTGCATTGTACCTGGTATTATTCACATACAGGGTTTGAAAAAAGATAGCCGAAAGACCTGCAAGAACAAAAAACATCCAGGTCCTTCTGATGAATAATGGAATTTTAAGCAAAAAGCTTGTAAGTTTTGGTAAATATGAAAACAGGCCAATAAGAAAAACCGCAGCAGCATGAAATATAATAATTTTCCAGAATCCTGAAATAAGTATCCGTGGATTAGCTGGCGATGCTTCGTAAAATATTACTTTACTTATTTGCAATCCTTTATAATACCAGGAAAGGAAAGCGAATACAAATAATAGTATTGGAATGTGCAGGTATCTTTTTGATGTTTTTGAAATAAAAACTGCATCTAAAACATAAACTATCATTAAAGAGAATGCAACAAGTAAATCGAAAACAAAAAATGCGGCGACGAGCGAAGCAATTTTATAAGCTATACTTATCCATGTTTTTGTTTTGTCCAGTAATTGACTTCCAACAAATAAAATTCCTGAGATAATAAAAAGCATCAGCGTTTCAAGGCCAGAGGCATATGTTTTAAGTGATATAAGTATGAATAATGCAGGAATGAATTCAATCCCTTTAAGACTTTTATTTTCTCTGAGCTTAAATATTTTTCTGTAGATAAAAGAAAGCAGGAGCAAGAGAATCGAAAGGATTATGCTTCCCGTAACCGGGTAATAAAGAAATTGCAGAAAGAACTCAGATAGAAGAATAATATTGGAATTATGCAAAGTATGGTAATAATCAAAAAAAGAAGTATCAAAGGCAAAAAAAGGTTGTAATTTGAGATAGATCAGGTCAGGAGAATATACTTTAAAAATGATTGTAAAAAAGAAAATTCCAAAAATCAGATAATAGAGTAAATCAATAAGGGATTCAGAAAGACTTATATTTGGTAATAACTTGTGTTTCATATTGGCTTATTTCAATAATCGAATATAATTATAATTACTAAAAATCAGGTACTCTTATTGCAAATGTCATTTCTTAATTCAATTTTGTAATGAAAAGAAACCTGGATTGTAGTTTAAAAATTTCTGATTAGTGAGATGAATTAATAAATAATAAAAATGAAATATACAGAAACAACTGAAGGCAGGGTATTTGTCTTAAGATTGGAGGACGGTGAGATAGTTCAGGAGCAGATTGAAAATTTTGCAATGATGAAAGAAATACATTCGGCAAAGATCCAGATGATTGGAGGTGCAGATAAAGGCAGCAAACTGATTGTTGGCCCAAAGGAAGGGAGATCTTCTAAAATAATTCCGGTTGTTGCAACGCTTGATGAAATGCATGAAGCAGTTGGCAATGGTACAATTTTCAGGAATGAACAGGGAATACCTAAATTGCACTGTCATCTTGTGTGCGGAAGAAAGAATAATACTCTATGCGGAGAGATAAGGGAAGGAGTAAAAGTCTGGCATGTCATGGAGGTGATAATTACAGAGCTTACCGATTGCAAGGCTACCAGAAAACCCGATACCCAAACCGGTTTTGATCTCTTACAACCAGAGATGAGATACAAGTAAATGTAAGTTATTCCTTAAATACACCGTTTTCATAAATCCCTTCCTGTACCGTACCATCAGCCCAGGTGTATTTTCCTTTTCCGTGGAATTTGTTGTTGACAAAATATCCGGTGTATTTATCTCCATTCGTATAGAAATAAATACCATATCCATCCTGCACCCCGTTTTTCCATTCTCCGGTATATTTGGAACCATCGGCCCATATATAGGTTCCCTGACCGTGGAAAACATCATTTTCCCACATGCCGTCATATTTGTCGCCGTCCGGTGTATTCAGAGTGCCAAGGCCACTGCGCTTTCCATCCACAAAATTGCCCTGGTATATATAGCCGTTTTCATAAACATATTTACCAGTTCCGTCAAGACAAGATCCTGATACACAACCGGTTTCCTGTGCGGGAAGTAATCCGGGCAGCCACAGGATGATCAGTGTAGAAACAAACCATTTCATAGGTGATATTTTTATGAATTTTTTATTAATCCTACAAGAGGTTAATCATTATAGTAAATGTATAAAGGATAGATTTTGTTTCAAAATCTGATCTGTTGATTTTATTATCAATTTTCAGACCACATTTATAAACAGTATATTAAAAATGAAAAATAGCAGACTACTGTGCTTTCTTCAGAGGAAGACTGAAATAGAATGTGCTGCCTTCTCCGAAATTGCTTTCAGCCCAGATCCTGCCGTTGTGCGATTCAAGGAAGGTCTTACAAATTGAAATACCGAGTCCTGAGCCTCTCTCACCGGATGTTCCGGGCGATTGAAATACTTCAGGATTTTTAAGCAGTTGATCCAGTACTTTGGGCTCAATACCTATTCCGTCGTCATGGATAGAAACAACAACATAGTCATTTTCGATGTTTGAATTCAAATGAACTTCACTTTTCTGATGCGAGAATTTAATTGCATTCGTGAGCAAATTACGCATTATGGAAAGGATCATATTCTTATCTGCCGGTGCGGTAGTATCTTCCATGTTATTTATTACTGAAATAGATTTTGCTGTTGCAAAGTGATGTGTATGTTCAATGGATTTATCAGCCAGTTGTTTCAGGTTAATAGTTTCAAATGATGGTAAGATTTTTTCTTTATTGCACTTTGTCCAGGTAAGCAAATTTTCAAGCAGATCATACGTAGTGTCAGCCACAGGATAAAAACTTTCCAGCAAATGTCTGGTATCATCCAGGTTTGTCATTCCTTCGGATATGGCTTTTGCTGCGCTGCGCAACGATCCTACCGAACCTCTCAGATCATGCCCTATTATTGAAATAAGTTTTTCTTTTGATTCGTTGGCTTGTTGAAGCTCTTTCATCAGCTTTCGATTCAATTTCTGTCGGCGGGTTACCAAAATAAAAGTAACAATCATGCTTAGCAACAGGAGTATAGACAGAATTGTAAGGATTATGAACAATTTTTTTTGCTTCTCAAGCAATTTCAGCTTGTTTTCCTGTTCTTTCACTTTGTATTTTGTTTCCAGACCGTGTATGAGTGATTGTTTTGTTTTTTCGCGGAGAGTATCCTTCATTTCACTATACAATAAGGCATAATCCAAAGCTTTTTCATAGTCTCCTTCAGCCCGGAATATTTTATACATCACTTCATAGTTATCTATATTAATATCGTATGCGTCGAGTTCTTCTGCCAGTGCTATTGATTTAAAAGCATAGCTTCTTGCTTTATCATATTTCTTCATTTTTAAGTATGTATCTGAAATGTATTGCTGATCAAGACACATCAGATATTTCTGATCATGAATTGAATCGCATTTATATGCCTCAAGGTGATAATAGAGGGCAGAATCATAGTCTCCGGTCTCAAGAAAAACATTTCCGATATTACTCAGAGAATAAGGATCAGGTTTTCCGGTTTTGGAGATTTCATACTCATTGGTTTTACGCAGGTAGTATAATGCCGAATCATACATTTCCAGGTTGATATAAACCAGCCCGACATTATGCATATCCACAATAATATAGGCGGAATCGCCTGATTTTGAACTGTTGTAAAGCGATTTTTTATTGTGATAGAGTGTTTTCCCAAAATTGTTAAGTGAAGCATGGACTGTTCCGATACGGTTATGACACAAAGAAATTAATTTGTAATCTTCTCCGGCAATTTCCAGTGCATCGTATGCCATTTCAAGCGATGTGGTATATTCACCGATCAGTGAATAGAAGTCGCAATGCCTTAAAATGCTTAAAACAATAAGTTTTTTATCCTGTATTTTTTCTGCTATTTTTTTTGCTTCTACTGCATAAGAAAAAGCTTCAACAGGTTTATTGGTCCGCAACAATCCATTGATATCCAGACACAGATTGATCTTGCCGGTATCTGATGTTTCGTTTTCAAGGATACGTATTAAACTATCTGCTTCTGCACGCCAACCTTTTGCCTGCATAGGTAGTGTAAACACAATCAATATGAAGAGTGAGACTATTGGCCTTAACATCCTGGTTGAATTTTCAGATGCAAATAAACAAAGAATTATTAAAACTACCACATTCTTACTGGTTTTGATGCATTCTTTTCTTTTCAATAACGCGGATCCTTAACAAGTGGTAACTTGGCCATTTTTTGAACTTCAATGCTCGTAAAGCCGAATTCTTCTACAATTTTGCCAAGTATAAGATAAATGCCATAGCCTCTGAAAGGGTATTTTTTTAATGAATCGGGGAAATTTACCGTATCAAAAAATTCTCCTTCAATATCCAGAAAACATCCGAAATGCATCCATTCCCGTTTGATTGTACGAACGTTCTTCATGGTCACCAAATTTCCGAGAATGCGTATCGTTTTTCCAATATGGTTTTTTAAGTCGCGTGCGTGAAACTCCCCCCTGAAGCTGGTTTGCAGCATGTCAAACAAGGTCATGGATACAGGAAAGCCCAGAAGTTCCATTTCGTCGTAAGCATCTTCAATGGCATGCTGTTCAAGGACCGGAAGTTTAAATGTCCTGGGTTTCTCAATGAAAAGCGATTGATTTACCGCCCTTTTCACACTTTTGCCAAGCAGCATGTGAGCCTCCCAAAGCAGTTGCTTCTTGGTTTTTCCCGTAAAGCGCAGCGCATTAAGGCGTATCAGGAGGATCATCTGTTCATTCCCCACCGGTACACGCGCTATAAAATTGTTCAGGTCCGTATATTTACCATGCGTTTCGCGCTCTTCCACGATGTATTTCGCCAGCTTCGTTTCAAGGTTTTGAATGTGTACAAAGCCAATGTAAATGTCCCTCTTATAAATGGTGGTATTGTAAAGACTATGATTTGCACAGGGCAAGTGAACATTTGCCCCGCAACGACGGGCTTCATTGAAATATACCCAGGTACGGTAAAAGCCACCAAAATTGTTAATTACGGCAACCATAAATTCGTGGGGGAAATACGTTTTCAGGAACAGGCTCTGGTAGCTCTCAACAGCATACGATGCGGAGTGTGCTTTCGAAAAGGCATAACCGGCAAAGGAAGCGATCTGTCGCCATACTTCCCGGGTAAGTTCAGGACTATAGCCTTTTTCAGTGCAATTTTTAAAAAATTTTCCCTGAATTTCTTCAAATTGCTTCCGTGAACGGAATTTCCCTGCCATGGCCCTGCGCAGAATGTCGGCGTCTGACAGGTCAAGTCCTGCAAAATGGTGGCATATCTTGATGACATCTTCCTGGTATACCATCACACCATAAGTCTCTTCAAGCTGTTCCTTCATTACAGGATGCAGATACTCAAATCCCCCGGGATCATGAAAACGACGGATGTATTCTTTCATCATGCCCGATTTGGCTACACCGGGACGGATGATGGAGCTGGCGGCAACAAGCGTAAGGTAATTGTCGCAATGCAGCTTTTTCAACAGTCCGCGCATGGCCGGACTCTCAATATAGAAACAACCGATGGCTTCTCCGCTGTAAAGCCTGTGGGTTACTTTCGGGTCTTTTTTGAATTCTTCCACTTTGTGCACATCAATCTTCTTTTTTTTGTTTTGAAGCACCAGCTCAGCGCAGTCGTTGATATGGCCAATGCCTCGCTGACTGAGAATATCGAGCTTTTCAAACCGCAGGGTTTCGGCTACATACATGTCCCACTGTGTTGTCGGTAGTCCTTTCGGAGGAAGGTCGAGTGCCGTATAGCAGGTGAGGGGTTCTTCCGAAATGAGTATTCCTCCGGCGTGTACACTACGTATGTTCGGGAAGTTCACGATCCGGGTTGCCAGCTTAAAAAGCTCGTTTGTGATCTGGTCGCGGTTTGTATCGCTCCCGGGGTTGTTTACCAGTGCATCGATCTCTTCTTTCGGTAGTCCGCACACTTTGCCCAGCTCGCGAAATATTGAACGGTCTTTGAAGGTGGTAATGGTTCCGATAAGGGCAGTATGCTCTTTTCCGTAACGCTTGAAAATGTAATCCTGCACCTCGTCGCGGTCTTTCCAGGAATAGTCGATATCAAAATCGGGCGGACTGGTACGTTTGGGATTGATAAAACGCTCAAAATAAAGGTCCAGCTCAATGGGGTCCACATCGGTAATTTTCAGGCAGTAGGCCACAATGCTGTTGGCCCCGCTGCCACGACCCACATGGTAAAATCCCCGGCTCATGGTATAGCGGATGATGTCCCAGGTGATGAGGAAGTAGGATGAGAAGGCCAGCTTGTCTATTACCTCCAGCTCGTGTTGTATGCGTCGTTTTGCTTCGGTGTTGGAAGGTCCGTAACGGTACAGCATGCCATCGTACGTAAGCTTTTCCAGGAGGAGCTTGTCGTCGTAACGGCTGCCGGAAAAGATCTTTTTGTTTTTTACGGATTTGAAATCAAACCCTATGGTGCATTGCCTGAGAATTTTCTCCGTGTTTTTCAGTATTTCAGGATAATCTTCATAGGCAATTTTAAACAGATCCGGAGGAAAAAATTTTTCTGCCGGATGAGCCAGGTCTGCAGGGGTGAGCTTGGTAAGCAGAGTATTCAGGTCTATGGCCCTGAGGTATTTGTGCAGGTTGTAATCGATATCACTCCCCAGTGTAACAGGATGAAGGGCCACCAGTTTGTTCTTCCATTGTTTCAAAGGGGAGGAGATAAGCTTTCGCAGTTCGGCGGGACGAATACCGGCAAACTCATGTTCTTTCAGCTTGCGGGGCAGTTTACCCGAAAAGGGGTAAATTGTAAAAGCATTTTGAAATACAGGAGGGCAAGGCGGAAATGTTGTTTTGTTTACATTGTGCCAGGTGAGGAAATCGTTGATCTCCTTAAAGCCGGCATTGTTTTTTGCAATTGCAGTGTACAGCAGCCTGTATTGTTCATCGCGAAACTCAACACCTGCTATGGAGTGAATGCCCTGTTTGTTGCATGCTGCAACAAAATCAACCGTTCCGGTGGTGTTGTTGATATCGGTAAGTGCCAGTGCATCTATTCCGTGACGTACAGCTTCGCTTACCAGCTGTTCGGGCGACAGGGTACCATGCCGCAGACTGTAATAGCTGTGACAATTCAGGTACATGTCGGAAGCTTAGAGTGCGGAAAAAGGCGAAGGATTTTCAGTGATCAGAAGTCCTTTGTACTTGTTTCTCTGTATGAGACGGTGAATGGTTTTCACCAGCTTTTCGTACGAATACTGTTCAAATTCTTCAGGGATCCTGAACTCGCTCCAGCCCTCATTCTGCTTCGATATAAATACTTTTGTCCTCATCTATTATGATTATATTTTAATCAAAAACCAGGATTATAATATAATACTTTTTTTATACTTTGCATACAAAAAAGGGATTTTTTTTAAGAAAATAGTTTATCGCGATCTCTCGCGCACTTGCCTGCCGGATAGGCAGGTGTAATGCATGTGGAATTTAAACCTCATCCCCTAACCCCTTCTCCAAACGGAGAAGGGGAATAAAACCCAAAAGCAAATGGAAAGCGGCAGGTACTAACACTTCTTTACCAGAATGGTCAGTCATATATTTTACGTCATTACGAGGAACAACGTGACGCGGTAATCTGGCCAAATTCATGCGTCAACAAAAACCTGGCCGTCATGTTTATCGGGGGAGATTTCCCATGTATTCTTATTTCATTGACTTTTACGCGATTAATCCGTAAATTGTATACTCCATTGCAATACTTTCAGTTGGCTTTTACTTTCGATTCTTTGAATTCACATATACAGTACAAACCTTAAAACAGCATGGAGGAATTTGTATGGCAACATTCTTTTTATTTGGAACTTACTCGTCCGATGCAATGAAAAATTTAAGCGCAAAGCGGACAGAAAAAGCCGTTGAACTGGTGAAAAAGTTCAATGGAACAGTACACTCGATGTATGCATTGCTTGGTGAAAAGGATCTGGTATTGATCGCGGAATTTCCGGGCATCGAACAGGCTGTAAAAGCTTCCCTGGCCATCGGCAAATTGACGGGTATAGCTTTTAGCACTTCACCTGCAATCCCTGTAAAGGAGTTTGATCAACTGGTTGCGGAGATATAACGATCGCACTGCAATTGAATCATCCTGAAAAGAGCAGAGGCTCTTAACCTTTAAAAGAGGCAGCAGATTCCTGAACCTTGCTGCCTCTTTTAATCTTCCCGGTTTTTGTTTTGTTTTAATATTCTTTTGAAAACCATACTTATCAATATGCCATTGATAATTAACACAAGCCAGTCAATTGAAATAACAAATACCTCGAACCTGTCCATTCTTACAACTCCGTGTTGAACGGAAACCAGTACAAACGAAAGAACAGTCAAAACAAATGCAATGATAAAGATCCACCGGATGCTTTTTTCAATGCGGGATTTATTGGCAAAAACGGGAGCGACAAACAGGAATGAAAAACTCATCATGATATACCCCAACTCTTCCAATGCGATAAAAACTCCGTGCGGATTGTATTGTATCAACATGGGAATACCTTCGGTTTCTCTATTTAGCAAACTTGCAGGTATCGCCGAAGATTGGATGAAATAAGCTGCTAAAAGAACAACAGCCGAAATAACGGAAAAAAGTATGCCGGTCTGACTGAATAGCTTTTTTTCATTTGCAGCATAGTAATGAATGGATACCATAAAAGCTAAATAAACTATGATAAGCAACATGGCAAAATACATCCAGATGAAATCTTTTGGAAACTGTTTTAGTGTATCCAAATAAGGATATTCAACACATCCTTCGGGACAAAATGCACCGGATATTGGAACAGCAATCATGGCAAATCCAAATGTGATTACAGTAATTATGGTAAGGAATAACGAGGAATAAAATCCAAATCGGATCTCAGTTTTTTTAATCGTATTTTCCATTTTCATGTCTTTCATTCTTTACGTGTTACCTATTTCATATTGAACTTTTTTCAGGTTGCCCACAACGTGTATATCCATATAATAAGCTTTTGGCTATTGTTTTCGTTTTTGCAAAATACTAAATTCTTTTCGTACTGTTATAGATTTTTATTCCTCTGCCGTTTCAGGGATAAAACCGGCCTTCTTTAGAGCCGATCCGTGACGGATTGTGTTTGTATTCATTGTTTCAGTAAATCAGGTCTTTTTAAAACCAAAATCCCAGGCAAACATACCCTTTTAATTGCCTGTTTTTTGCCTGCATCACTGTTATTTCAACCGGTCCGACAAGGCTTTTATAAACGTAGGAAAGACCTCCGCCGAGTAAAACATTGCCATCAGTAAGCAGCTCATCAAATTGAGAGGCTGTATTTCCAATATTGAATTTTGCAATCAAATAGTGGTTACCAAAAAAATTCCATTGAAGATCAGATCTTAAGACCACCAAATTCTTTGTTTGAATTTCCATAAAGTTGTACCCCACAAACGGGACGACCTGAAGATCTATCTGTGTATTGTTAACACCGCCAAAGAACAACCGGTTGTCCCATGGCGGATCATTGCCCCGGAGCGAAGCCATATACAACCTTGGCACAACACTAAATTTCGAAGCTATTTTTAAGGCACAGGAGGCAGATAAATAATAAAGATAAAAGTTCTGATCTTTGCTTTCATCGTAATCGAAAATTCTGCCGTATTCTGCACCGACATCAAGTTGTGCTCCTGACTCAGGATACCATTTATCATTATATGAATCATACTTCAGACGACCGAAAAATTTCAACGTATTTGTGGTGGCTTCATCAACGGAATCGCGGACAAGGTTTGGCCCCTGGGCTGAATACTGATAATTGGTGCCCAGGTTGAAATTCATGTTGTTCCCAAGTTCATAAAATAAAAATACTTCCGGACAGCTCTGTACATAATGAAAGTTACTTATTATGTCTCCAATACTGTCATATACATAAGGATCATATGTTTGATAGGAAAAAGAAATACCAATATTCGGCACCCAGCTTAGCCGATCCTTTCGATTACTTTTATTGTGGTTCCAACCTGTATAAATCAGGTTTTCAACTTTGTATCTTTGGTAATCGCTAACGATGGCATCAACAGAAAGGAGCAGGGACATTCCGGCCATTCCATACCTTTGAGTATAGTTTAAGAGCATTCCGGCCTTGAAATCCGAATCGTAATGTACTCCGAATTGAAAAAGCTGTGGTGGTTTTTCGTCTACGGTAATAATCAATGTGTTGTTATTACCGGTTGCCTCAATTTTGTATGAAACCCTGTAAAAAATCAGGCTCCCGTATGCACGTTGTATTGCATCCTCCAGGCATCCTCTTTCAATTATTCCAGGAATATCCAACTGCAATAGACTGATCAATAATTCTTCATCCACTTTGTTAAGACCCTCAGTTTTTATCTCGTTTATCATATAATTACTCTGAGGTTGCGCATTCCCGGTATCAGTAACCTGATCAAATTTATTCAGACTATCAGCCAGTGCCTGAAGTTCGCTTATATGCAGCTTTGCTGCACGTTCGCCCAAAACAATCAGGCTGTCTGCGTTATGAAAGCCCATTGTACCATATCCGGCAAAATCGGGGGCAATAAGAATATCGCATAAGGATTCATTTTTTTTCTTTACAGTCCTTGACCGTACAAAGGTTGTCTGGTACAATATACCGCCCACACTACCAGGTTTGTATGGTGTATCTGTTTCTGAACCCAATGATACACCGATAATAATATCCATATCTTTTGCTTTTACAGCCTCTGCCGGGAAATTGTCAGAAACTCCGCCATCAATAAGATACATTGAGTCAATGTAAACAGGTGTAAAAAGCGATGGTATTGACATGCTTGCTCTGACGGCATCAGGCAGATAACCGTGATCCAGAACCACCGGATTGCCATCTTCAAAATTTGTTGCAACGCAAAGGAAAGGAATTGGTAATGTCTGAAAATCGGTTACTGTCAGATATGGCCAGACCAGGTTGCTGTATATTTCCGAAAAGTTCTGGCCTGCACTCAGACCGGAAGGCAGTTGAAGATTGAAACGTTCTGCAGGGAAATAGATCACATACCTTTCCCGGCCTGCTTTTCCATTCATGGATAAATTGTTTCTGTTGATTTCATCCGTGAAAAAGCCAATCCAGTTGAGTTGGTTTGCAATTTTTGTTATTGAATCAGCAGAATATCCTGTAGCATACAAACCACCAATGATACTCCCGATACTGGCCCCACCAATGTAGTCAATTTTGATCCCCATTTCCTCAATTGCCTTTATGACTCCTATGTGCGCCAGGCCTTTTGCGCCTCCTCCGCTAAGTACTAATCCAACCTTAGGACGTTCCTGTGGATATCCTGTCAGTGCCATCATCAAACCCACACCGACTGTTGTCAGGAATATGTGAAATTTCATTGAGTTGAGATTTGATAATCTAAAATACAAAAACAAATAACCTTAATTGAAAAAACAGGATAAACTTAATAACACATTGATTTATAATATTTTATATTATCTCAAATAATAGTATCTTAGAAACGGATTTCAATAAACCAAAGAATGGGCAATTTTTCGGTAAAACACTTTTTCCTGGTTTTTCTTCTGGTCATTCAGTCATGCAGTTTTAATAAGTTCTTCTATAATACGGGTACAGATAAAAAAGTAAAATCTGAAGCCAGTTTAACTTTTCAGGAATTATCTCTTATCAATAGATCCGGAGATACGTTAAATGGTCTGGTATTAAATCCGGTATCCGAATTAGCCTTGAAAGGGAACGTATTACTTATTCACGGGAACAGTGGTGATGTGAACAGATGGACAGATAATGCGAAATACCTTTACCGAAATGGATACAGAGTCTTGGTTTTTGACTACCAGGGCTATGGTAAATCAACAGGAAAGCCAACCCATAAGAATGTGGTAACGGATACGGAGTTGTTTCTGGATTATATGTTTGCTGAGTATGGCAGAGTTATTTTATGGGGACTTTCATTGGGAGGCAATTTAGCAGTGAATGTGGCTTATCGGAATACAGAGAAAGTAAAAGCGTTGATTGTTGAGGGAGGATTTACGTCACATAACGAAATAGCCCGTACCAGGACACCAAAAATTTTTAAGCCCGCTGTTCTTTTTTCAGTCCGATCACCATACAAATCAAAAAAAATTATTGCAGAATTGCATATCCCTGTGCTTATAACACATAGTCCGACAGATAAGGTGGTTCCTTATGAAATGGGCCGGATATTGTTTGAGAATGCGAATGAACCGAAATATTTTCTGGAGTTAAAAGGAGATCATTGTCTCGGTATACAAAACAATCTTAGTGAATATCTTAAGATGATCGATAAGATAAATGCGGAATAGATATGATCAGAAAATGGATTGCAGTTGTGTGAACTGTCGATTCTGCATCTGGCTTATTCCAGATAGGTCACGCATTACAACCGAGGACATTAGGACGAGCTCGACGAAGTCAAATGCGCGCCAGGGGATTGTTTATTTCTTGATTAATTTATATGTTTTTCTAAATTGATCAATTTTTATCAGAAGAAAATAGTGTCCTGCCGGCAACCTGTTCAGATTTGTTATTGTATTTTCTGATGTTTGTCCCTGTAATAGTTTTTGTCCGAGTATGTCAAAGAGTATATATTCATATTCCTGTGACAAACCATTAATAAATAATGCGTCTTGAAAGGGATTTGGGTAAATTGTTATTGAAGTAGTATTCCTGTCCGAAATCACGGATACAGGCAAGGAAGAACCATAACTTCCGACAAATTCAACTGAACAGTCGTAGCAGAAAGTAAATTTCCAGTATCTTCTCCATATACAACCACAGAGGCAGTCACCCCAGCCAACTGAATAAATGAGTTCAATATGATCAGAGAAGACAGAGGCTGTGATATCATTTCCATCACCAAACAGTTCAAGCGGATCCGAAAAGAATACGCCGGGAATTGTTTCGAAAATACCTGATAAAGCCAGGGTATTATAATTACTATCCGATTGAAATACAACTGTATGGTATTGAAAATGTCCGGAATGCATAGAATACTCACCAACATGCAGGTTGTAAAGAGTCATTAAACTATCTATTATCTGGTTGCCGGACGGAATTACATTGTTCTTCAAATTATGCATCCACGCCAAATTAGAATCTGCTGAAACAGAAACAGAATTCATATCGGGGATAGGGATAGTATGTATAGTATATAAATTTATAACCGTATCTCTTGCCGGCAAACCAATTGCATTATAGACTGCAATTAATGCATTAAGCATTGAGTCGGCAAACTCCTGCGGTATTTCAACACTGTCAGTATACGTGAGGTTATTGTGAAATATTCTCTGAAGAGCAAGCCTGTCCGCATCCGAAGTATATTTTGCTACAATGCTGTCCGGTGCAGTACAGGAGGATGGAATAATTTGTCCAATACCTTTTTGTACTGAAAACAGAAATACTATTACTATTATTATATTTTTCATCGTTGATCCTGTCATTCGTTAATCTTTGTGATTTAATTAATTTCCCCTGACTATCAAATAAATTATAATTGGTAACGCCTTCTCCGTTTCTTATTATTATTTCCTGAAATTTATTGTTATAGTAAACAATTAAATTATTCGGAGACAGGATTTCATTCACTGAAATTGGGAGATCATCATTTATTATACTATTTGATGGATCTGATTCGCCATCCGGATTTGAATATACTGCTGTTACCCAAATCTCTCCCATTATCCCTATTTCCATTTCGAAAATAGTATCGGTCACAGAAGCCAGGACAGTTGTACCTGATGACCAGTAGTCATTATAATAAAGGTTATAATATTCCAATGCAGAACTAATTGAGTTTGTATCCGGAACTGACCAGGAAAAATGAGAACAATACGTTGGACCATAAACCGATTGATCTGCACAATAACCTGATTGGTCAATCATAATATATTCATAACTAAAATCAAAATTGGCTGGTGAAGGAAATTGTGCAAAAGCAGTCAACGATGACATTGCTAATAAAATACCTGAAATCGTTTTCATGATTTTGTGTTTTTAATGATTACACGCATTTAATCTAACCAGAATACTCCATATTGTTTTAACCATTCTGTCAATTCTATTGCTGCTGTGCTTTCGTTGTGACTTTCAAAATCTCCTGACTGGGCCAGGAAAACGATCTGGTACATTTGCTTTTCAATATCATAATAATAGGCATAGAGTGACGAACTTCCGGCATCATAGGCTCTATGAACCGACGGAGTTATTTGTCCGTCTTTTGCTTCCCCGATAAGCTGAAGCTTCTGATTTAAAACCAGCGGATCAATTGTTGCAACAATTGTATCGGTTTGAGAAAGATTAAATTTCAGATCTTCAAAGCTTATTCCTTCTTCGTTGCCAGGCCGCCATTCATCGGGCAGGTTGTAAGCGTTTATATTTCCTGCACTGTCAATGAGCCAGCCTGCATGCTGATAACCCCATGCATAATTGATATACTCGTATGCAAAATATACAATTTGCCCGGGAGGATCCGAAATTTCATCCTTTCCGCAGGCATACAGTGTATAACATAAGAAGAGAAGAAACAGGAGAGGGAGTTGCATATATTTTTTCATGCCAGTTTTTATTATATGATGTGTATATACCTTGAAAAGTTGCGTCAGAATGTATTACAATGCGGCAGGCAAGCTGACTTTTTTTCAACGTAGACCAAGTCTATCGCGCAAGGGGAAATTATCTTTTCCCAATTGGAAAGATCATTGGCACCCGGTTTTGGTATTGTATATACTCATCACCAAAATCGCGTAGCAACCTCTTTTCCTCGGTATGCTTTAAATAATAAACCGAGAGAAACAAAAAAACAAATAATACCAGCAAACACGTTACAGAAAGCATAAACAAACCGATTGCAAAATAGATGCAAAAAGCGCCGAACACCATTGGATTTCTGGAGTATTTGTACGGACCGGCAATGACCAGTTTTTTTGTTCTCGGACTTATTGCGATGTTAAATCCGTCTGTTGGGCCGCCTTTACCGATACTGAACAATGCAACATTCGACCAGATCATAAAGATCAGTCCGGGGATCAGGAAAGGGAGCGCAATAAGTGTACGAGTTACAATATAATTATTCAGATTAGTTTGTATCAAAGGATCATGTATTGATAACATATACAATCCGTACGGAATTACAAAAGCAAAAAGCGGTATGCCGATGCTATAACCAATAATATGCCTGATAACATCTTTCATTTTATCCGGAAAATAACCGGTTCATTTTCTTAACAAACTTATAGATATTCTCTGTATTTGCACAATCCCGAAAATGCAGGCCAGGGGAAATTCTTTCTCCATATGGAGATCTTATATCTTATGTTTCCACGAATCCCGGATCAATGGATTGTTGTTCAAAAATTCTTTTCGGATTTCATTATCCACAGCATTCATGGGACACGAGAAATTCATGCATTTTTTACATTGATATTGACGCAATAAAATGAAAAACAGTACAACAGAAAAAAAGTATCCCCCTAACAAGATCCAATGTTCTGTCAATGATATGAATGCAACCGGAAATCCCCATACTATGATAAATCCGGAAACAAGGATTGCCTTTTCAAAACCATTCATTGGTCCGGGTCTGTATTTCCAGAGTTTGGGTACTCCATAATTTGCCCAACATCTTAAGCTATCTGTTGATTCATTATAATGCGGACAATGCGTGCATAAAACTCTGATTTCTATTAACAGGAAAAACAATCCTGTTATCGTCAGCCAGGCAATAAAGCCTGTCATGCTGACATAATAAATGCCTGTTCCGCCGATTATAAATGAGGGCAATACAAACAAATAAAACCGAAGAAGTTGGCCACGGGTAAAATGACAAGCTATTCTGGAATGAATATCACAGTCATTGCAAGATCCTTTTGAGCATGTTGGTATTGGTTTCTCAATCATTTTTTATGCTAACCGGTTTCAATGATAAATGATTCTGTTTTTGTCTTATTAAGCGTGACCCTCATCCGGCAATTGGCAACAAACTTAAAAATATTTTTATGTCTGCAAATATTTTCTATAATTTAACAGATATTTTTTTTGATCTATACTTCATCATTTAAATAAATGAAAATAATAAACAGGTTTTTCTTTGTTTTGCTGACAGCTTTTTTGCTTTGTGTCATTGTTTCCGCAAACGTTCGTCTGCCAAAACTAATTAGTGACGGCATGGTCCTGCAGCGTGATGCGGAGGTGAAAATCTGGGGTTGGGCTGATGCCAGCGAGAAGATTACCGTCAGTTTTCCGGATTCAGTGTATTTTACGACAGCAGATCATGCAGGCAACTGGGAAATAACACTTGCCGGTCTGAAAGCAGGGGGCCCTCACACCATGGTGATAACCGGCAACAATATGCTGACAATAAAGAATATTCTTGTTGGCGATGTGTGGATCTGTTCCGGGCAATCGAACATGGAGCTCAACATGCAAAGGGTCAGTCCGCTGTATAAAGATGAAATTGCTCAATCAGCCAATAATTTTATACGGTATTTTTCTGTGCCCAAAAAATACAATTTTAAAGTGCCGCAGGAAGACCTGGATTACGGGCAGTGGGAGACTACCAATCCGGAAACCATACGAAGTTTTGCAGCTGTTCCTTACTTTTTCGCTAAATCGCTTTATGAAAAGTATGGTATACCCATAGGACTTATTAATGCCAGCCTGGGCGGTTCGCCGATCGAAGCATGGATGAGTGAGGAATCTCTAAAGTCCTTTCCTCACTATTACAAGGAATTGCAGGTGTTTAAAAACGACAGTCTGATCAAACAGATACAAAAATCCGATAACGATCGCATACAGGCATGGTATAAACTTCTCAGAGAATCGGATGAAGGATACAAAGACCCTGATCATTCGTGGTATGACCCTGATTTGAGTACTGCTGACTGGCCTTCCATGGAGCTTCCGGGATATTGGGCAAATACATCACTCGGACCGGTAAACGGGGTAGTATGGTTCAGAAGGGAGTTTGATATTCCGGATCAACTTGCGGGCAAAGAGGCAAAACTTCTGGTCGGAAGAATTGTGGATGCGGATTCGGTTTTTGTAAACGGTACTTTTGTAGGAACTACTTCATACCAGTATCCGCCCAGGAGATACACCATTCCTTCGGGAATACTGAAAGCAGGAAGCAACAGCATTGTTGTCAGAGTGATCAGCAATATGGGTAAAGGAGGCTTTGTTCCTGATAAACCCTACGAGATCATCATTGGTGAAAACAAAGTGGATTTAACAGGTTTGTGGCAGTACAAGTTAGGGACAGAAATGGAGCAACTGGACAGCCAGACTTTTATACAATGGAAACCTGCAGGACTATATAATGCAATGATATCACCGCTTTTGAATTATCGGGTGAAGGGAGTCATTTGGTACCAGGGTGAATCGAATATTGACCGGTATGCAGAATACAAAGAACTGTTTATTACTCTGATTAACGAATGGCGTAAAAAATGGAACCAGGGTAAATTTCCGTTTCTTTTTGTTCAATTGCCAAATTACGGGGAAGCGGCAAAACAACCCGGCAGAAGTAACTGGGCTAATTTCCGCGAAGCACAAATGCAGGCACTTGAATTGCCCAATACCGGTATGACTGTTGCTGTAGATATTGGTGAATGGAATGATATTCATTCGTTGAATAAAAAAGATGTAGGGAAAAGACTGTCGCTTGCTGCACAAAAAATGGCCTATAGAGAAGACCAAATTGTATATTCGGGGCCTGTTTATCAATCCATGCGCATTGGGGAAGATAAAATAATAATAACCTTTGAACATGTGGGTGGCGGTCTTGTTGTCTGTGGAGGAGAAACACTCAATCAGTTTTCGATAGCAGGTAATGACCAACTATTTGTATGGGCAAAAGCCCGAATTCAGGATGACAAGGTAATCGTATGGAGTGAACAGGTAAAGAAACCTGTAGCCGTGCGATATGCCTGGGCCGATAATCCGGAAGGAGCCAATCTGTGTAATAAGGAAGGATTGCCCGCTTCTCCTTTCAGGACGGATAACTGGACAAAAGAGAAGTGAAATACCTGCATTTCCCAGGCAATTACAACTCCAGGTGCTTAAACTGATCACTGGTTATTGATAGAATATATACCAAATTACGTCAATTTGACCTACCGATAGCTTTACAAACTTTCTTATTTTGCTTTCGAATATGCTTGTATGCAAATGCATGCAGGTTTATTGCCATGCCGGCATGAAATGGAGCCTGTCAATATTAACCGGAACAATATTGTTCCTTATTTTCAATTGTCCAACCAACGCCCAGATCCGGAATTCGTCTTTCAGCAATTATACGATCCAGGATGGGCTTTCGGATGATAAGATCCACTGTATTTTTCAGGATACCCAGGGTTGGATCTGGATAGGAAGCAGTTTTGGAGTTTTGCGTTTTGACGGATATGAATTTCATAAATTCCATATCGATTCTGACGAAAGTGAAATTCTTGGTAAATCGCTGATCAGAACAATATACGAAGACAAGAATCAAAGAATATGGATAGGAACAGAAAACCACGGATTATTTAAATATGACCGGTCTGTTTATGGTTTGGAGCACATTAGTAAAAGAGGAAAAACAAAAGACCTGTGCAACAATTCAATATGGGCAATTGCAGAAGATGCCAAAGGCCTGTTTTGGATAGGTACCGAGAATGGCCTGAACAGGTACGATCCTGTTACCGGCAAATTGCAATCTTATTTTCATGATCCGGATAATCCCGAAAGTCTTTCAGACAATTTTATCAGAACACTATATATCGATCATGCCGAATATTTGTGGATCGGGACGGATAATGGTATT
>Ga0307432_1000557_pt1 | contig 27746 bp, 25 predicted proteins | sample SalMarWE160150MG_FD_202158 | JGI IMG/M metagenome (GOLD analysis project Ga0307432, IMG submission 202158) | Salt marsh sediment microbial communities from the Plum Island Ecosystem LTER, Massachusetts, United States - WE1603-150 | ecosystem: Environmental > Aquatic > Marine > Intertidal zone >...
GTAAGCCTTCCCTGACGGCAAAGCAACTAAAATGCCTAAAGTGAGCTTAAGTTAAAATTTTCAATTTTAGTCCACAGGATGTGGCGCCAGCCATCCCAGCGACCTTACGGCAGCACTTTAGGCACTTTACATTTTAGGCACTTCAAATATGAACAATTTTCTATTGACTATCGAACGCACCGATTGCATAATTGCCGAACTTTAATAAATGATGGTCAAGTAAAGGGGATTTATTATGATAGTCAGAATCGAGGATACCTGCACAGCTTGTGGGCTTTGTTGCGATACCTGCCCGGAAGTTTTTGAAATGGGTGATGATATGGCCCAGGTGAAGGTAAATGAAGTTCCTTCGGAGTTCGAGGATGCGGTTCAGCAGGCCGCCGACGAGTGCCCTGTCGAGGCTATCGTAGTAGAGTAAACAAGGTCCGCTACAAACCCAGGCTCTTTTAATCCAACCGCCGCGAGGTAGGTATCAATTTGTTAGGTTATCAGAGTATCTGGATCCGCCTCGGCGGACCAGTAAATCAGATTTACCTTTTCCTGTTTTCTGATCTTCTGGTACTGTGCATCCTGATTACGTGATTTTCTTTTGGGCCTGTCACAGTTCTGCTCTTCGCAGTATTATTATACCGAGCAGAAAGGAAACAACTCCAATGGCCAAGAGCACGCCGCATGGGGTGAGCATTTCCGAAAGCGTGAAATTACGCCAAATAGCGCCCTCCATAGCGAGTATGCTCCACTTGATGGGACTTACATGACTTATACTGCGCAGCCACTGAGGCATTGCTATCAATGGCACCATAGCTCCGCCCAGCATTGCCATAATCATAAACATAGCCCACGCTAAGCCGGCTGCGGCCTGTTCTGTCCGTCCGAGAGTGCTTACAATCATCATAAGTCCTACAAAGCAGAATATGGCACAGGCTGCTGCCGGCACAAAAAACATCGGTTTGTTAATAGACATTCCAAAAATGAACTTTGCCCCCACCGTTTGAATACAAATCACAACTATACACGCAAGGAAACAAGCCAGTGCCTTGCCACTGAGAATATGGGCACGTGATACCGGCGCGATGAGCAGACGCTGGAATGTACCTACTTTGCGTTCGCTCACTATGGAAATGGCAAACGTCGCCGCACATCCCAACAGACCCCATATTATTGCCTGTGGAAATGTAATCTGAAATGAAGATGTAGGCCACTTGCTTTCTCTTCTGACATCCAGCGTAGCCACATTGAGCATTCCTCCTTCCAAGCCAGCCATATAATCGGAGTCTTCGACATCCTGCAAGAGCTGGTCGTATGAATCAAAGAAACTAAGGAATGTCTCAATTTGTTTCGCAGTTAAATCATCTGCCTTGCCCAGCTCACTACGCCAAGTGTCAACCTGACCGTGCATCCAATCACGGTCTTGAAATTTTTTCCCTAACGCTTCAAACTGCGCTTTGGCGAGCAGGCCCTGCAAATAGCCGCTTTCCATACGTCGCGCCGGGTCAACAGCTACCTCAAGCCTTGGATTATTGCTGTCGAAGATGGCCTCGAAACCATCTCCAAATCCTTTCTTGATGCAGACTGCTGCAACCTGCTTTCCGGTTCGTACCTGATCCATCGCTTCATTGCGGCTGAAGCTGGTTAAATCAAGGGCCTCATAAGATTCCAAACGAGAAATGTAAAGTTTTGAAAACTCAGATTGGTCTTCGTTAACCACAGCGATTTTCATTCCGGAAGGCCCTTTGCTGCCGGTTGAATATATCGCTCCGAAGAATAGGGAAAAAAGCGCAGGAAAAAAGAGAATCCAGAACAAACTGAACTTGTCGCGGCTCAGCACCTGAAGGTCTTTCAGCGCCAATATCAGTGAATTCTTCATTCATCCCTTTCATTTGCCCAATGATTTTATTGAGATTGTTAAACTTTTCTTCAAGCTCAGCCATGCTTTTTCGTGTTTAGCTATCTTGCCTTCGCAGCATAGCAACGCCCAGCAAGAATGAAGTGAGCCCAATCGTCAATAACACCAGACATGGGCCTATTATTTCCGTGGGCGCGAAGTTGCGCCAGACGGCCCCTTCAAGGGCATATATGCCCCATTTGACCGGACTGAAATGACCGAATCGGCGCAACCAAGACGGCATGAAGGCAAGCGGCATCATAGCACCACCCAGCATGCCCATTATCATTAGCATCGCCCAGCCTGCTGCACCAACACTTTGCTCAGTGCGTCCCAATGTGCATATCAGCATCATAAGACCGACGAAGCAGAGTATCGTACAAAGCACTGCAGGAATGAACAGCAGCCAGTTGCCCATGGGCATCTTGAAGATAGCTATTGCACCAACAGATAGAATGCACATTATTAACATGCACGTGAAGAAACACGAAAGGCCCTTTCCTCCAAGAATATGGGCACGTCCGATTGGTCCGACTCGCAACCGCGCAAATGTGCCGCTCGTGCGCTCTTTGACAATCGAAATTGCAAATGTTGCAGTACACCCCATAAAACCCCAGAGCAGAACCTGTGGAAACGTAATCTGAAACGGTGCTATGGGTCCTTCACGTTCTCTGCTGACATCCAACTTGGCGAAGTTTAACATGTCTCCATCAAAACCTGCCCTGAAGTCATCCTCGTTGACATCCTTCAGCAGAGTGTCAAAAGAATCCATGAAATCAAGATACAGTTTTGCCTGCTCCGCATCGAGGTCATTAGCGCCTTCCATATCATCCCGCCAGAGGCTGATCTGACCCTTCATCCATTCACGGTCAACAAACTTGTCACCCAGGGCCTCAAATTGTGCCTTGGCAAGAAGTCCCTGAAGATAGCCGCTTTCCATCCTGCGCGATGGGTCCGATGCTATCTCTAATCTGGGTTCGTCGTTGTTGAACAACGCCTCGAACCCGCCTCCAAAGCCCTCCTTGAGAATGACCGCTGCGGCTACTTTGCCTTTTCTGACTTGCTCAACGGCCTCGTCCCGGCTCAGGTAAACTACGCTCAGCGCCTCATCGGACTCCAGCCTTGATACATATGAGCCTGAGAAATCCGACTTGTCCTCGTCCACTATGGCTATCTTCATTCCAGATGGGCCCTTGCCGGCGCTGGAATATATAGCACCAAAAAACAAGGCAAAAAGAACTGGAAAACCAAAGACCCAGAAAATGTTGCCCTTGTCACTAAGAAGAACACGCAAGTCTTTGGCAGCAAGAAATAGTGCCTTTTTCATCAGTCTCGAAGCCTCCGTCCGGTCAGGTTAAGAAAAACATCCTCAAGATTGGCCGTCTGAACTTTCAGCGTACGAAACCGCATGCCGCTGCGGTTAAGCATTGCCAAAGACTCCATAGGCTTGCTGGTCTTGAATCTAATCTTCGCCTCTTCAAACTGCGCATTTTTATCTTCAATGAAAGACTTTAATTTGTCGGGTTCTGACAATTTCTCCTCGAATTCGGCCTCAATATGGGATGGGCCTCCATGTTTAATGATAAGATTCTCAACGCTGTCCATGTCTAAAATCCTGCCGTGGTCAAGAATCGCAACCCTGTCACAAAGACGCTGGGCTTCCTCCATATAATGGGTTGTATAAATGATAGTTCGGCCTTGTTTTTTCATTGCCTCGATGGTCTCGAATATCAAATTTCGAGACTGTGGGTCCACACCAACAGTCGGCTCATCAAGCAGTAGAAGTGGCGGCTCGTGCAAGAGAGAGCAGACCATATTAAGCCGTCGTTTCATTCCTCCACTATACTTCGAGACACGCTCCTTGCTGCGCTGCGACAGCCCTGCTATTTCGAGGCAATTGCTGATACGCTCTTTTAACTTTCGCCCGCTTAGTCCATATATCCTGCCGAAAAAACGCAGATTCTCTTGAGCCGAAAGCTCCTCATACAACGCCAAGGTTTGCGGAACAACACCCAAAGATAAGCGTACCTCAGGCACGGTAGGGTCGGCTTTGCCATCGAGCGATACTGTGCCCTGGTCAGGCTTGGTGAGTCCACAGAGTATGTTAATTGCGGTGGTCTTGCCGGCTCCATTGGGCCCAAGTAAGCCAAACGTTTCTCCCTTTTTTACCTCGAAGCTCACATCATCTAACGCGACAATGTTGTCAAATCGCTTCTTTAGATTTTCAACCTTAATCATGCACACTTATCCTGTAAATATATAAGAGTTCGACTCGCTTATTTTTATTTTGCAAGCTCTTTTGCCCGGTCGCGTGCTTTGGTAATAGCTTTAGATATAATCTCACTAATCTTGTTTTCTGCGAACACTTTAAGTGCGGCTTCGGTTGTTCCGCCGGGCGAGGTGACCTTCCTTCGTAGCTCAGCGGGAGATTCACCTTTCCGCCCCAGCGGATCTCCGATTTTATCAGCTTCGAGTGCAAGTAAACCCGCTCCCTTAGCGGTCTGTAGAACCAGGTCTTTTGCCACATCCTCGGACAGGCCGAGCGAGACGCCTGTCTTTATCATCTCTTCCATCAAAAGAAAGTAATATGCCGGCCCACTGCCGCTGACCGCTGTCACAGCATCAATTAAATCCTCATCTTCCACTACAACCGCTTTACCTACCGCTGAAAATATTGCCATCGCCTTATCCAGCATCGGCTTTGCTTTTTCATTTGCAAATAATGCGGAGGCTCCTTCGCCGATTAAAGCCGGGGTGTTCGGCATAACACGAACAATTGCGATATCACCCAGCACTACAGCGATATTATCCGTTTTGATCCCTGCTGCAATGGTTATAACAAGTGTTTGTTGCTTGATGACGTCTTTGATACTATCTAAGGCCTCGGTCATATTTTGTGGCTTGACACTTAAAACGAGGATGTTGACTTTTGCAGCCAAATCCGCGTTTGTATTCATCGGCTGCACATTGTACCGGTTTGCCAGAAAATCAAGCCGTTCCTTTCGAATATCGCTCACAAAAACATTCTCAGGTTTGTAAACGCCTGTGGCTGTTATGCCTTTTATCAGAGCTTCAGCCATATTACCGCCACCGATAAAACCAATTGTATCCACTTCTTTCTCCTTGTTAAAATTGCTCTTATGCTTATAATTTTCAGAACCAAGTTATTTGCAGTAAATATTAAATACAATTGGGGACAAGAGCAATGCAAAAAAAGGTTGATTATCAGGAAGCCATTAAGAGCAAGTATCCTGAGCAGGTGGTGATAGCCATCGCCAGAGACAGGAACGGCAAGGTCAATCCGATTACATTAGGCTGGACGATGATTGTCTCAGGTGAGCCGCCGATGATGGCCATCGCTGTTGCAAAAACTCACTATTCGGTAGAGACCATAACGCACTCGGAGTGCTTTACCATCGCCTTTCCGTCTTCGGAAATGGCCGAAGCGGCTCTATTTTTCGGCTCAAAATCCGGCAGGGACATCGACAAATTTGCTGAATTCGAATGCAAAACAGAACCAGCCAAGGACATCGATTCTGTTCTTCTCAGTGACGCTGTGGCCAATTTTGAGTGCACGCTGGAATCGCAAATGGTTGCCGGTGATCACGTAATCTTCGTGGGCAAAGTTGTTGCCTGCCATAGCAACACCGAGCCGAAAAAACGGCTATATACCACAGGCCCCGGCCATAAATTGGGTTCGGTTTCCTGAAAAACCCGCTCTTACGGTTAATAGGTGGTTTCTTTTCGCTTAATACAGGGATTTGACTTAGCCAACGGTCTTTCTAACCGTTTTTATCGTTAGGCCAGTTATCCTTCTTATTGAATTCCGGGGACACCATAATTAATTCCAGACGATGTCTGCGTCACAAAGCTCCGAGATACGCTTCACGCTTCACGCTTCACGAGATACGTATTCATTATCAAGCACAACTCATCGAAAAATGTACCCCCTATGGGGCAGGCGTCCCTCTTTAATTTCCCTATTATCCTTTTAACCTGGCAGACTTCCATGTCACACGCAAATTGTCGAGTTTTTCACCCAATATTTCAATCGACTGTTCTTGTATCTGACCTAAACCCATATCGAAACCCATTGCGAGGTGCTTCACTTTGTTCGTATCGTGGCTCATGATACGTGCAGCCGTTGCATCTGCAGCCATGATGTCAGTACTGGCTATGATTGCCCATGAGCCAAGACGTTCTTTCATATTCAGAGTGGTGCCACCAATGTTTATAGAGGGGCCATCACCTTCGATGCCGATAGAAAAATCAATAATGGAAAGATCGGGTTTTATACTCTTTACGATATCCAGATATACCTGCGCAATTGCTCGTGGGCTGCTGTGATCAAAGGTGCCGCGATTCCACCAGGTATTATCTACCAACTGCGCATAGCGAGACAGCGGTGTGATACCGATGAAATTCTTCGAAGCCAGTGTAAGCTGCGCCCATGAGTGCGTTTTAGCCACAGGAATTGAAATTACCTTATCTGCATTGGCAACAAGGCTTGAAATGGCAATCTTGTTTAGTGACGTCTTAGAAGGAATCTCGACCCAGCCTGGAGAGTCGGTTTCTAAACATGCCAAAGTAACTTTTCCATCATACAATGAACTGAGGCGTTCTGCTTCTTTTGCCAGATTAGTACTGCCATCCAGAGTGATTGCATATTGCCATTCGAATGTCGGCAGGTGAGAGCCATCGCCAATGATGACTTCTGCAGCGCCTGCTTTTAAACATTCTTCTGTGACGGCGATGATGATTTCAGGTTTTGTGCACTCACCTTTTTGAAAGCAATTATTATATTGCGCCCAGGGGATAGTAACAAAATTGGGCTTAATAAAAACTGTCTCGCCTTTGTTAACAACAGTTTGGATTCCCCCCAACGCATCTATAGCATCCCGGGCCATCGAATCTAAATTGTCTCCGCGAATTGCAGCTACCTGCGCGTTTATCTCTTGTGAAGGCTGCTGAACAGATTCTTTGCCTTTACAGCTTGTGAAAAGCCATGGTGTTCCCAGAGTGACCGCTGTGCTAACACTTGCTTTTAGAAATTCGCGTCGTTCTATCTTCTGCATTGCTTCCTCTATCTTTTTTGGTTAACAACGTTTATATGCTTTCCGTATAAGACTCCAGACCTGTCCGAGTGTTAGGATAACATCCCTCTGCCCGAAGATGGTTTCCGTATAACATCCCGAACTTCTCGTCATTCAAAGGAATCCCAGCCGCTGTTGTACCCTCCTAAAATACAATCAAATTATTGCTCTTTCAATTAAAAAATTGCAAACAAATAGGTGGTTTCTTTCTAACTTAGGCAACGGTGTACTCAACCGTTTTAATCCTTGGATTATCACTTAATTTTGGGCAATTCGACAAACCGGTTGCATATAGAGGCAGAATACAGAATTCAGAAGCCTGTCCTGAGCCTGCCGAAGGGACAGAAGACAGGAGAAAGGAGACAGAATTCGAGCATCGAGCATCCCTTCGGCTGGCGCTCCCCGCTTCGCCCGAAAAGATGAGGCTTCGCAGGGCAAGCAGGACAGGCCAGAATCGAGAATCCGTGTTAATCACTGTCCCAAGAAATTGATTATTTCTCTGCCTTCTCTGCGTTCTCTGTGGCTAAAAAATCCGTGCAATCTGTGTAATCCGTGGTTTAAAATTTACTTGAAATCTAATCTGTTTTATGGTACAATTTACTTAACTATGGATGGTTTATAGTTCGTTGTTCGTAGATTATAGCAAACCGTAAACCTTTGTCCCTGAAGCTTGTCCTCGACTCTGATCGGGGAGCGGGTATAGCAAATCATGAGGCCCTCCTGATGGCCAAAGTGGCAACCCTAATCCCCGCTAATCACTAATTACAAATCAATTATCAGCCGGTTAGCAGCTCAAACTCTTCGCTACTGAGGGATTGTCTCAATTTTTGCAGAGCAATTAGTTCGATTTGCCGCACTCTTTCTTTAGTTAGGTTGAGGTCTTGTCCGATTTGCTTTAAGGTCTTGGTCTGTTTTTTTACCGGCGAGCCGAGTAGGCCGAAATGATTTAGAATTACATATTGCTCACGTTCATCAAGCTCATTTTTTATTACCTGCGTAAGACTTTGGCGCGCTCGTTCGATAGCCCCAATATCTGCCGCTGCACTTCCCAGTTCTCGCTGGAAAGTTGCCAGCGAAGTCGCTCTTTTTCTGCTTAGTTCTGTACTCTTGCCGGATGCCCTCGCATACTCTTTGGCAATGTTCAGTGAGGCGAGCTTTCCGAATCGAAAGCCTTTGGTGTAATCAAACTCCTCTATCGCTTTGATCAATGCAAAATTGCCTTTGCTGACCAGCTCTAAAAAACCCGACCCGCTGGTGGTATGTTTGCTTGCAATGCTAACGATAAGCCTAAGGTTTGCCTCCACAATTATCTTCTTAATGGCCTCGGCTTCAGCTAAATAGTTTTCTATTTCTGTTAATCGAGCGCCCGAGACGTTAGAGAGTTTTATGTCGTCTCGAATTTTACAAGCGAGGAATTTCAAGTAGTTATATCTGCGAAAAAGCTCCATCTCACGTTCCCTGCTTAGCATTGGGGTATTCTTTAGAGTCTGCAGGTATTTTGGTAAGAGATGCTCGCCGTTTGTTGTTTGGTAATTGGTAGTTGGTAATTGGTTGTTAGAATTGCCATTTAACCAATTACCAGTTTCCAGTTTCCAATTACCAATTGCGAGGATTTTTTCTTTAGCACCTTCCTGGAGAAATTCATCGCTGGCGATAAATTCAATTTTTTTGGATAAAAGTGTCTTTGCTCTTTGCTGATTTATGATCCGGTATATGGAGCCCCTGCTGCGGTTAAATCGCTTTATCAATTCTGCGATACTCATTCCTTGTTTGTATAGTTTGTATAGATCTGCCGCCTGAGCCGGATTCATTATGCTGCGGGGCTTTTTGAAAATTGGCTTGTCGGGATGAGACTTTTCGTACTCCAGTAATGTATATCTGACGGTCTCGTGGGTCTTGCCGGTTTTATCGGCTATTTGCTCTATAATCCGGTAGCGTGACATTGTTGTCTTGTCTGCAAGGATACGGGCCAGTTTTACAATCTTTTGTTTTTGCTTTTTAGTCAGTCTTTTGAAACTTTTAGCTTTGGCAATAAGATCGGAATTTTTTTTACAAAATTTATCGATGGTTGATTGAACAAAGCCGAAGCGTCTCTGACCGTCGCTGAAAATGTATTTTCGTGCTATAAGACCTTGTTTTCGCCAGCGGTAGATTGTTTTTGTGGAAACGGCGAAGAGCGATGCGAGTTCTTGGATGGTATAAACCTTCTCTTCTTGCTCTGCGGCTGGGCGGGCAAGGCGGCCGCTCAGTTTTGAAATGAAGATCCGCAGGTCATCCAGGAGCTGGTCGCCTTTGATAAGCTGCTGCTCCTGGACACTCTTGGGCTTAAAACCTGTAATCCGGAAGTGAACGAAATCGAAAGGGTATTCTTTGTCAGGCTCGATAATAGCAAAGAGTTTCTCTAAGGCGTCGAGCTCTTTTTGTCGTTTCTTCACCGGCGTGAATCGAAGCTGCATTAACAATTGTGCCAGATTCTCGTTCTTTATCCGATGCATATTGTATACACCAAACAAATTCGATATTCGAAATTTCTTGCGTAACCAAGTGTCCATTTTACAAGATCAGGCGCAAAAAACAGCGATTTTTTGTAGGCACTCCGCAGAGCAGCATAGCCACCTCGTTTGAAATTGGCTTTGTCCCGTCCTGAGCCGAGTCGAAAGACCTGTCCTGAGCTAAGTCGAAAGATTGGGTTTGTTTTTTGTAGCCTGAAAAAGATTTCATTTTCATAATCCTTTGTGAAAAAAGAGGTTGTGTTCATTTAAGCATCCGGTAAATTGGGTTTGTTTTGCATAATTTGACATAATTTATCGCTCATAATTCGTATCTCGTGAAGCGTGAAGCGTATCTCGTGAAGCGTGAAGCGTATCTCGTGAAGCGTGAAGCGTATCTCGTGAAGCGTGAAGCGTATCTCGTATATAGTATGTAGTATATTTCAGCATAGATTAGGTAATTGGTTACTGGTTATTGACTAAATGTGGCTGGAACTGCTGTTCCGTTTTCGTGGGCGGCTTGCCCCATGCGGGGATTTCCCCCAATCGCGTCTGTATTATACCAAATTCTGCCCATTTCTCAATAAAAATCTAACTATATAATGAAAAGAAATGAGCCACAGAGGCCACAGAGATCACAGAGAAAAATACGACGTTTAGCCCTGTCATTTTTATGGCAGGGTTCTGGTTTTTTTGACACGGACCTGTCCGGCGTAGCCACACAAGGCGAAGACGGATTAACACTGATTTTTACCCCTAAGGGGGACACTGGATATATATAATCGCAAAGAACGCAGAGAAATGACCGATTCTTGATTCTGGCCTATCCTGAGCGCCAGCCGAAGGGATGCTTGATGCTTGTCGTCATCTCGACCGTAGCGGAGAGATCTGGTCTCGAATGCAGAGCAATTACCGTCCGCAGCCAGACGTCTCGACAGTGCTCGACGTGACAAAAAAGGTGCGGAGTTCGCCTGATTCCCTGCTTGCCTGATCACCTGCACCCTGTTATCCTGCTTGCCTGATTTCCTGTTCTCCATCCTGCCTCCGGCGGGTAAACTTCTGTCATCCGTCCTCTGTCTTCCGTCATCCGTCCTCTGTCTTCCGTCATCCGTCCTCTGTCTTCCGTCATCTGCTCTCCGTCCTCTGTCTTCTGCTCACGGGCCTAACGGTATCTCTTTCATTATTCTCTCTTGCCTCCGCTCTTGTTGCTGACGTTCCTGCTTGCCCATTACAACTCAAAAAGGTGCAGGCGGACACCTTTAATTTTCCCCTCGGAATTATTCCTTTGACAGACATATCCGAATTTTCCCCGCATGGGAATTATTCCTTTGACAGACATATCCGAGCAGACTATTTTCACTATATTTCGAAGAAAAGATGGAACGGTTGACGAAACAACTTGCCGAGCAACTCACCGAGTCGCAAAAACTCGAAGTGGCCATAAAGAAAAATCTGGAGGGGCTGCAATATGGCATCTAACTCTAAGAGCAAGCAGCAAGGGCAGCGAGAGCTTAAATGGAAAAGGAAATTAGTATTTATCCAGCGCTATTGGAAGGACAAGTTTTCTAGCAAGGATGATTACGATTTTTCCGTGTGGGCGATGTGGGAATCTCGTATCCGGAAAGGACACAAGGTGGAAGAAAATCTCATCGCTAAAGCAACAAATCGATGGGAATCCAGCCTGACCGAAGAGCAAAAGGAATTGATGCCTGATGACATGTTCGCCGATGATTATTGGCACAACCTGGAGCTTACCAATGCTATGTACGCTGCTTTGGTAGTCTCACTGTGGTCATATATTGAGGGTTTTCTAAAGGATTTGGCTTGTGTTTGCAAATGGGCGCGACACCCAAACAAAAAGCCTACGCCATTTGCTTTCAAAGGAATCAAACAATCCTTCAAGAAAGAAAGCGGCATCGATCTTGAGAAACTGCCCAAATATTCTACTGTTAACGCAATCAATATTTTCAACAATTCTTTTAAACATTCTAATGGTTTCTATCGGCCCAAAAGTGACAAACCACATACACGTATAGCCCCTAAACTGTTAACCAAATGGGAATGTATTAGTAAACGTTTTGTTGACCTCAAGGAAATTGATTACACTAAACTACCGATTCGAGAACTGGTTATTTCTTGCAATCTTTTTTTTCAGAGTCTCTTATCGGCCGTAAAAAAGAATCTGGAGGAGCTGGGACATGGAAGCTAAGAAGGGTGTAATAATACAAGCTCAGACTCCGATTGTACCAGGCTGGCAAACAAAAAAGCTTGCAGATTGTTTTGGTCAGGCTTTAGAGGGCGATTCCGGCCTACCTTGAGCCAGAGGCCAGAGGTATGCTTGACTGGCCGGGCCAATCCCTTCTACGCGCACCGCCGCCCGCAGGCGTATTCTTTTGCCTCAATAGTCCTAGGTTTATTAAGGACAATCACCGTTTTTGCGTACTGTCCCCAGCCATTAATAGGTGGCTGCGGGGCTGTCCTTAGTTTTCCCTAGTTTTCCCTCGACTATTGGCAGCTTGAATGAAAGTGTTTTTTCGTCTATGTATCTGATTCTTTGATTTTGTTGTAAATATCTGCACCGAGCTTGGTGAGGTTCTCACGGATCTCCGGCCAGTGCTCCCGGTCCTTCTTTCCCTTGTCTAAAACAGGAAACTCAATAGTGACGAGTTTCGCAGATTCTCTTACCTCGTATCGATATTTGGTCTTCGGAAAGAGTTTGGCGACTTTGTCTCCGCGGTCCGCTCTATCGGGGCCTTTGAGCGAGACCAGTATGGAGCATTTGTGATTGCAGAGATAGAGAACGACGTTGATTCCTTTGATACCCTTTCCAATCCATCCCTCATCTCTGATTGGCACAGGCTTGCCCTTAAACAATCCCTCGCGGCGGATTGGCTCCCAGAATTCGCTGTACTTAGCTTTTGTTGGCACATTATTCACTGGCTTCTGGTCAAATATCGTTTTGAATCCTTTTTCAGTCTTTTCAACAAACCCTTTTTCGATGAGACTTTTCAAATGGTTATAATATGTGCTGGACAAACCAGCTTCTTCCACCAACGTTTTCATCGTCTTCGGTTTGTTACCCAGAACAGCATTTATTTTAGCTTGTTTGCTGCCAAAAGGACTACCAAATCTGTCAGTGCCTCGTCCCTCACGTTTCCGTTTGTACCTGTTCTTATACCACGAGAAATGACTCTTAACGAATTTAGTATCTGGCTTTACTTCTCTGGCAATAGATTCGCACTCATGATAAGTGACATTATCAACACCTTTCTTGTCAAAGAGTTCGAATACAGAGTGCATGATTCCTTTTGGCGGAGGATCTATGATCAATGGTGTCTGATTAACTTTTTTAGGTAGTGTGGAAGTTTTGAACACTGGCTCAAACATGTATGCGTTCACGTCATCAGAAAGACCTTCACGTCGAAAAGTCTTGAATTCAACAACTTGCACCTCTCCCTTAATATCATCTATAGCTTCGTTCAATTCTTCTGTCTTCTGGTCTATAGCGACAACAATAAGCGGCTTCTCAGAGACCAGATCAGAAATGAATTTGTAGACTTCTCCAGTTTTGATCTTCTGCTTCAATCTCGCCTTGATAACTTCATCGTCATCAAAGACATCATACAGAATTTCTACAAGTTTCCTTCTGGTTGAGCTATCTGCGATCCCCTTATTGAATTTGATGAGCTGTGGAATGACGTGGTCATAAACTGGATGGGAGGCCAGTTCGACTTCGACGATGGCCCACCGAGGTTTTGGCGTGAAGAAAATAACATAGCCATCGGGTATCGATGCGACACCAGCTTTCGACCTTATCATCTTCTTGATGTCAAAATAGAACGAATCCGGCCCAAATATGTGTTCACAATTCGACTGAATTGCTTTCTCAAGCCAAGCTTCACTCTTGGGCGTGATTAACTGGTATCTTACACCGTCGATTAGTACTATGGGTAAATCTGGTGACAACATACTTACTTCTCCCTTTCATTGAGGTCGTTTCGTATGCTACTCTGCGTAGTAGCCCCGCCTTTGGCGGTACGCTACGTAGCACGAGTCTCGCATAGAATTCTCGGTGAACTCTGTGCCCTCTGTGGCTTGTAATTATACTTGTTTTGTCAAAAACTGCAATGAAAAAAGACAGACTTCGCCCTGCCCACAGCCATTCGACTTCGCTCAGGCCAGGGGTGGCAGGGCTAAACAACTAAGAAATCCGTGTCAAAAAAACAAGAACCCGCCGAGTAAATCGGCGGGCTAAACAAGAATAATAACCCTGCCATAGTGATGGCAGGGCTAAACAAATTATGAATCCGCGTTAATCCCGTTAGAAATTTTTCCTTTGGTTTTCTAACGGGATGAATCTGCGTTCACTCCGTGAGATAAGCACAACTGGTATCTCACCGGGTAAATCCGTGTTTCAAATTTGCGTTAATTCGTGGTTAGATTTTTTCGTGCCTCTTCGTGGCCAAATAAAACCCGCCGAGTAAACCTGTCCTGAACGTAGTTGAAGGATCGGCGGGCTAAACAAGAATAATAACCCTGCCATATCGCTCCGCCAAAAAGATAACCCTGCCATATTGATGGCAGGGCTAAGCAAATTATGAATCCGCGTTAATCCGCGAAATCCGTGGTTAATTTTATGCGACGAGGCTTTTGGCCAAATCGACAGCCGAAGCGGCGTCGGCGGCATAGCCGTCGGCTCCAATCTTGTCGGCGTACTCTTGTGTTACCGGTGCACCACCTATTAAAATCTTGGCCGAAATGCCGGCCTCCTTCAGGGCCTTTATTATTTTCTCCATGCTGGTCATGGTAGTAGTTAAAAGCGCACTCATGCCGATCAACGGTATGCCTGTGTCCTTAGCGATCTGCACGAATTTTTCCGGTCCAACATCAATACCCAGATCGACAACTTCAAAACCTGCGCCTTTGAGCATCATGGCTACTAAATTTTTACCAATATCGTGCAAATCACCTTTAACAGTTCCAATTATAAACTTGCCGACCGGCTCGACACCGGCCTTGACAAGCTCCGGCTCGAGCACCTCCATTGCCATTTTCATAGCTCTTGCGGCGATAAGTACTTCAGGTATATATACCTCGTTTCTTTTAAAGCGGCCACCAATAACATTCATACCGGCTATTAGTCCATCTTCCAGAACGCTTTTTGCTGCTGTGCCCTCAGCCAAAGCTGTCTTAGTAATTTCCACAGCCGTACTTTGGTCACCTTTGATAACTGCATCAGCTAACGCCTTCAAATCTGCCATTTCACTTTACCTCGAAAAACAAAAGACAATGTTCTTATACTTTCGTCACAGTTAAAACTATTATTGAACATTATTCTCCGTGCGGAAACAAGTGCTAAATTGACTTTTTTAGTGGTTGTTAGCGGTTTTAGGGAAGAACGTTTTCCTCAAAGCAGAGCCGCGACCGTAAGGGAGCGGTAAGGAGTGGTAAGTACCTGCGGATTAAAAGCGAGTGTATAACGAGCGTTTATAATTTCTATGATTGTTGGAGACAATAGTGAGGATTGCATTTATTTGTCCTTCAGCCTAAAATGGCTAAACATAATGTATGTGTTCTTTCCTATGAAGTACGAGAATTATGACGTTTGATGAACTATTAGCATTGGTTTCTTCCGGCGATTGCCCTCGTATTTGTGTTGATTCAAGGCTTGTCAAAGACGGCGATATCTTTATAGCTATCAAAGGCACGGTTTGTGACGGCCACGATTTCATCAGCCAGGCCATCACCAAGGGCGCCAAATACATTATTGCTCAAAATCCTAAACCGAGCATCGAGCCCGTCCTGAGCCGGGTCGAAGGACATCGAGTATCGGTTAGCCGGCACCCCTGCGGTGCCGGTAGTGGAGCGAGGAACTATGAGATTATCGACGTGGAAGATACCTCGGAAGCAGCAGCATTTCTCGCTCAGGCAAGGGCGGGCAATCCAGCTTTGCAGTTAACCAACTTAGCTGTTACCGGCACAAACGGCAAAACCACTGTCGCGTATCTGGTTCGTTCCTGTATCCGTGCAGCGGGTAGTAAGTGCGGCCTCATCGGAACTGTTGAATATGATACCGGCTCAAAGATTTGTGAATCTTCTTTGACAACGCCGGATTGCTTGGAAATAGCACGCATTCAGCAGCAAATGGTAGAGGCTGGCTGTAAATATATGGTCGTCGAGGCCAGCAGTCACGCCCTTAGCCAAAACCGCTTAGCGGGTATGAATTTCAAAGCTGCTGCTTTTACTAACCTGGCCGGCGACCATCTGGATTATCATAAAACCAAAGAAGATTACTTAGCTGCTAAGACTAAACTTTTTTCCGCTCTTTCGCCTGATGCTACAGCAGTATTGAATAAGCAATCGCCGCAAGCAAAACGAATTGCTGAAAGGACAAAAGCAAAAATTTTGTGGTACGCCATTGACGAGCCGGCGGATATTACCGCTCACATCGAATCGATGGACATTGATGAAACGGTTTTCACTTTAGAATATGCTGGCCAGACGTCTCTCGTCCCTCGTCCCTCGTCCGTCGTCAAAACCTCATTACTGGGTCGATATAATGTTAGTAATCATTTGGCAGCAGCCGGCCTATGCCTTGCAGCCGGTTTCGATTTGGAAACTATAGCAGCCGGCCTTTCGGCCTTGCAGACAATACCTGGCCGATTGGAAAAAGTAGATTATTCGGGGCACACGATTATTGATTATGCCCACACCGATGATGCCTTGAAGAATGTATTAGCTACGCTGAAGCCATTGTGTAAGGGCAGACTAATAGTTATTTTTGGCTGCGGCGGAGACAGGGACAGAACCAAACGTCCACGCATGGCCAAAGTCGCAGAGGAATTAGCTGACATAATAATTGTCACCAGTGACAATCCGCGAACTGAAAAACCTGAAGACATCATAGATGAAATTATAGCCGGCTTTGAACGCAATACGCAATACGCAATACGCAATACGAAGATTATTGAGCCGGATAGAAGAAAGGCCATAGAGTTAGCTATAAAAACCGCCGGCAAAGACGATATTGTGCTTATCGCCGGCAAAGGCCACGAAAACTATCAAATAATCGGCACACAAAAATTCGACTTCAGCGATCGGCAAATCGCCCAAGAATTGCTCACGATGAAATCTAAGTAAAGATTCGGTAACTGGATAGACAAATTCAAAATTAGAGAATATACAAATAATTAAACAGGCAAGTGGCAGAATTCCTTAACGTGCGCTGACCAAAAACAAAGAATGAACTTATAAGGAAAAAAATATCTGATCCCATGGAAAGTTTTTCAGTCGATTTCTGGGGATTGTGCGTCGTAGCTCCGAATACTTTGATTTGACCTTTAATTCATAATTCTTCTGCCAACTCACCGTGACATTGCAGGAGCCGTTGTTTTGTAGAAGTTTCAATTCTTCAATGTCTTCTTGGGTAAGCGCACAAATGTGTTTATTGTGACATACGAGACATATTAGTAGATTTTTATCTTTGTATGTATTTAGGCGCTTTATGTCTCTTGGCAGGAAGCTGAAAGTGCAATAGGATCGTCCATCTTCCGAAATTCTCACGTTTCGTCTATTTCTATCATCAAAAAATGAATTTACGTTCATACTACCCGCACCGAGAGTCTGGTTTCTGTATTTTATAAAAATTACATACTCATTCGTGTTTGTGGTTACCTCATACATTCCGTAACCATGTTCTTCCTTGTCCCGTTCAATTAACTTTAGACTAAAATCTGGATTACTAACCACCTGATATAGTACAGCACCGTGATACATCTCTTTTTTCGATATAGCCATTGTTCACCCCCTATTTAAATTTCTATTTCAAATATTCCTGATAAGAAGAATTGCTACCCGCAAAGTTTATATTCGTCAAAAATTCACAGGTAGATTAGCGAATCCTTGAAAGACCTTAGAACTCTTTTGGAAAGTGATTTTGAGCTTATTTTCTCGGACGAAAATATTCAGAATGCCAAGTAATATGTATTAAGCAGAAAAACCTGTAGTAAATGTCTGGTTCTAAGCAGGCACTTCCAAATAGGTTGAAAAGCTATGAGGTTTGGGGCATGTATACCTTCTTGACGCATAATATCTAGAAAAGCGATAACATTTCTTGATTGGGTCCACGCCTTGCGGGAATCCTACGCATAGGCCAATTTTTTCACTTCCTTTTCTATGCGATGCGAAAGCCTGTCTGTCTCCACGTCCAAATCGTAATCTATTTGAAGGCCGAGCCAAAACTGTGGCGAATTGCCAAAATACCGGGCTAAACGAAGAGCTGTATCTGCTGTTATGCTTCTTTTGCCGTGGATGATTTCATTTATCCTTCGAGCAGACACTCCTAAGTCTCGGCCAAGCTGATTTTGGCTTATCTTCAGAGGCTTTAAGAATTCTTCAAGAAGAACCTCACCAGGATGCAGTGGAGGTATTTTATTATTTCTCATTTTCTTACCTCAAGGATAATCTGTAATTTCTACGTCAAGGGCATTATTATCTATCCATCTAAAGCAAATTCGCCATTGGTCGTTAATACGAATGCTATATTGTCTTTTCCTTTGGCCGGATAAAATTTCCAACCTATTACCCGGCGGGACTTTCAAATCTTTTAATGTTTTACTACAATTAATCATACGCAGTTTTCTAAAAGCTACTTTTTGAATATCATGCGGCAACTTCCGAGAATATTGCCGGCGAAAGATTTTTTGTGTTTCTTTACATTTGAAGGTTTTGATCATAAACCAATTAAATTCTATAACGTATAACGTTATAAGTCAAGATATATTTTTCAAAAATTTGTAAAAATTTCCAGGGAAAACAAGAATTTCTTAGGATCGAGCTGTCTTGTTTTCTTAAGCAAGGCTTAATTTAAAGTATATCGTACAGATTCTGTCGCCCTTTTTACGAACCGTTTTTATCTCCGTATCCGATTAATCTGACAATCCTTCTTAACGTAATTTGTGAAATTATAGTATAATTTCGTTTAATCAACAAATATTTGGGCTTTTTAGGATGTAGAGCGATTGTTGAAAAACGAAAATGAAGGAATACTCAATAAAAGATCTGGCGCGGATAATAAAAGCCTGTATCGAGCCAGATATAGGCGGCGGGGGACGAGCCACGAGTCATTCTTTTACCGGCGTAAGTGTTGACTCGCGGACTATCAAAGCCGGCGACTGCTTCTTCGCAATAGTCGGCGAGAATTTTGATGGTCACGACTATATTTGCGATGCCTTTGCAAAAGGTGCGGTCTGCGCTGTTGTCAATGAGAACTCAAAACTTAAAACTCAAAACACAAAACTTAGGTATCCCTTTCTCATCGTTGACGATACTGTGAAAGCTCTCGGCGATTTTGCCGCAGAATACCGCCGACAATGTGGCTATAAAGTAGTCGCCATAACCGGCTCGGTCGGCAAGACAATGACCAGGCAAATCGCTTATCATGTGTTAAGTAAGCATTACCGCGTATATCAATCGCCGAAGAATTTCAATAATAATATCGGCCTGCCCTTGACCCTGCTTGGAGCCGGGCCGGAGCACAAAATCGTTATCACTGAACTTGGCACCAACCATCCCGGCGAAATAGCTGACCTAACTCGCATCGCTCAGCCGGATATAACAGTCGTAACGAACGTTTATCACGCCCATCTGGAAGGGCTCAGCGATTTACAAACCATAGCACGAGAGAAGCTATCTATAGCAGAAGGACTGCAGCCTGGTGGTGTCTTAATAATCAACGCCGAACTGGTTAAATGGTTAAATGATGACCGGTTAAATTACCAATTGCCAATTACCAATCACCAAGTTTTAACTTTCGGCAAATCAGAGGATTCTGATTACCAGATTAAGAATATCACTTATAATGACTTTACCAGCAGTTTTTCTATCAACAGCAGGCAAATCCACTTACCGCTGCCCGGCCAAGGCAATATCGACAATACCGCTGCCGCATGGGCTATTTGCAGCCGGTTTGGCTTGACTATTGGCGATTTTGCGCAAGCAGTAAAAACGCTGCAGACAGTTCCTATGCGAGCAGAGCTGCTACAAATCGGGACGCTAACGGTCATAAATGATTGTTACAATGCAAACCCGGCCTCGATGAAAAATGCTCTGGATATATTGACTAATCTTGGCTCTACCGGAGAACGGCGACTGGTCTTTATTTGTGGCGATATGGCTGAATTAGGACAACAATCACAGGCTTTACACACAGAGTTGGGCGTCTATATAGCACAGACTGAGGTGCATCTCCTGCTGGCCGTGGGCAGATTCGCGGAAATTACTGCCGAAGCTGCCAGACAAACTGCTGATTACGAATTGCAAATAACATGTTTTGAAGATGTGTTTTCGGCTTGTAATAATTTGCGAAAATTCATAAAAGATAACGATATAATATTAGTGAAAGGTTCGCGAACGGCCGGGTTGGAAATGATTATCGAGAAACTAAAAACCCCCAAATAAATTTGGGGGCTAAATATTTAGCCCCGCAATTTATCGTCAAGATACCTTGCGTCATTGCGGGGTCTCCAAGGATAAGACGCGAAGATGATATACCATTTGTTGTGGTATTTTCGAGAGGTTTTTACTGAAGGCATTCTGCATTTCTACGCCTATCAGAACGTGATGTTTCGCTGTGTGACGGCATTACTGACCAGCTTATTAATCTCCCTTTTTATTGGTCCGAAGATTATTCGCTGGCTAATGCGGAAGAAAATCGGCGACCTGCCGGAGTTTAATCACACCGCACTCAATGAATTGACCAAAGACAAAGTCAATACACCTACGATGGGTGGGCTAATTATTATTTTTTCGGTTCTTTTTTCCACCTTATTATGGGCAAAGCTGAACAATCCCTTTGTTCAAAAGGCTGTCTTTTTAGTAGTCTGGTTTGCGGCTTTAGGCGGTGTGGACGACTGGCTGAAACTTACCACCCGCGCCCGTTATCGAAGCAGAAATGGATTGTACCCCTGGGAAAAGCTCATTTTTCAGATTGCCGGCGCTGTCCTGATAGCATCATTTTTATATTTCGACTTTATCAACATAACCGATGGCAGATTATTCTGGCTGCCGTTCTATAAGTACGGCCTGCCGTTAGCCAACTGGATGTTCATACTGATAGCGATTTTTTATATATCTGCCACCAGCAACGCCGTCAACCTTGCCGACGGCATGGATGGATTGGCGGCTGGTTGTGTAGGCATAATCAGTTTTGTCTTGGTATTGCTTTGCTATGTCGCCTCCGAGACGATGTCTCGAATCAATCCGGTTACCTGGGCCAGTTATCTTTTACTGCCGCATATACCTCAGGCTGGTGAGCTGAGTATTTTTTATTCGGCTGTTTTAGGGGCGGTGCTTGGCTTCTTGTGGTACAACTGCTATCCGGCTCAGACCTTTATGGGCGATGTGGGTTCTCTTCCATTAGGTGCCGCAATGGGCTATGGAGCACTGGTGAGTCGAAATGAAATTCTGCTTTTGGTTATTGGCGGCGTTTTCGTGATTGAACTATTTAGTGTAGTTTTGCAGGTCGCTTATTTCAAATATACCGGCGGTAAACGGCTATTTAGATGTTCACCGCTGCATCATCATTTTCATTTAGCCGGCTGGAGTGAGCCGCAGGTAGTGGTGCGTTTTTGGCTTTTAGCCGCTGCCTTTGCCGCCATTGCTTTGGCTACGCTGAAAATTCGATAACCAGGTAATATTGCGACTTCAAAATATACTCACAAATCGTAGTCCTCATCGGTGTGGATTTGTACGTTCTGCCGATAGCTCTGTGATTCGTTACTATTGGGTTTGTCAAACTTTCTCTGTAATAAAAAGATTTTGACAGCGGTAATCCCGCAGCCGATTCCTGCAATGAAAAACACCGCAGCGGCGAGAAGTGCGAAAATCTGGGGCAGTGCTAAGATAATGACACCGAAGCCAATAAGCAGCAGACCTACGATAAATATCCCTGCAGCTATGCTTCTGGAGGCTTGTGAAATCATATTCGTGTAAAAACGAAAACTCATATTTCCATCTCGTAAAGAGCCTAAAATTTGAAGTGCCTAAAGTTGGATGCTCCGTATTCAGTCAAACTTAACTTTAGGCACTTTAGCTCACTTTAGACACTTCTCACTCTAACTGTTTAGTACATTCCACCACCTCCTGGCGGCATCGGAGGAGTCTCTTTCTTTTCGGGAATCTCACTGACTATTGCATCTGTCGTCAGAAGCAGTGAGGCAATCGACGCCCCATTCTGCAATGCTACCCTTTCCACCTTGGTCGGCACGATTACACCAAACTTAATCAAATCTCCATATTCCTTCCGCAGAGCGTCGTAGCCGAAGTTCTTTTCTTTGCTTTCTATAACTTTTTGAGCCACGATTGAGCCGTCCAGCCCTGCGTTCCGAGCTATTTGCTTGATAGGTGCTACTAATGCTCTTCGAACTATATCCACACCAATCTTTACATCGCCATTAGCTTTGATCTTATCTAAAGCTGATAATGCTCTGAGCATTGCCACTCCGCCTCCAGGCAGAATACCTTCCTCCACCGCTGCCCGGCAGGCATGAAGTGCGTCTTCTACACGGGCCTTCTTTTCCTTCATTTCCGCCTCTGTCGCCGCTCCGACATTAATCATAGCGACGCCGCCGGCTAATTTTGCCAATCTCTCCTGCAGCTTTTCGATGTCATAATCGCTGGTGGAGTTATCGATCTCGTTTTTAATCTGCTCGATTCTGCCCTTAATAGCTTCCGTGCTGCCGGCTCCTTCAATGATAGTGGTTGTGTCTTTGTCGGTGGTGACTTGTTTGGCTCTACCAAGCTGTTTCAGCTCGATGCTTTCTAAGTCCAGCCCCAGGTCTTCGAAGATAGGCTCAGCGCCGGTCAAAACAGCGATGTCGCTGAGCATAGCCTTTCGCCTGTCACCAAATCCTGGTGCCTTGACCGCTGCGCACTGCAGCACGCCACGCAGCTTATTGACGACTAATGTTGCCAGGGCTTCACCCTCGACATCCTCAGCGATTATCAGCAGTGGTTTACCTTGTTTGGCCACCTTCTCCAACAAAGGAACCAAAGATTTAACTGAGCTGATCTTTTTCTCGTGCACCAGGATATAGGGTTTATCCAGGACGACTGTCATATTCTCCAGCTTGTTTACGAAATGCGGACTAAGATAGCCCCTATCGAACTGCATGCCTTCAACCAATTCTACGGTTGTTTCCAACGATTGGCCCTCTTCGACCGTTATAACGCCGTCTTTGCCAACTTTGTCCATGGCTTCTGCTAACTTCTTTCCAATTTCGACATCTTGGTTCGCTGAACATGTTGCCACCTGTTCTATTTGCTTGCTGGACTCAACAGGTATGCTCATTTTATGCAGTTGTTCAACGATGGCATCAATGGCATTTTTGATGCCCTGTTTTACCTGCATTGCATTAGCGCCGGCAGTGATATTTTTCAGGCCTTCATCGAATACGCTCTCAGCCAAGATTGTCGCTGTGGTTGTTCCGTCGCCGGCCACACTCGATGTCTTCGAGGCCACTTCTTTTACCATCTGAGCGCCCATATTCTCATGGGAGTCCTCCAGCTCAATCTCTTTGGCCACTGTGACTCCGTCTTTGGTTACTGTAGGTGAACCGAACGATTTTTCCAAAACCACGTTTCTGCCGCAAGGCCCAAGCGTGATCTTTACCGCATTTGCCAGTTTTTTCACACCTTCTCGAATGGCTCCACGTGCATCAGTACCAAAAGCTATCTTTTTAGCTGCCATATTTTTCTTTCTCCTTTTTTGATTTGTAACTGGTAGTTGGTCCCTTAGGGATTAGCAATCATTTCCAGTTACCATTTAACCAGTTATTTTTCTATTACCGCCATTATATCTGATTCATCCATAATTAGATACTCTTTGCCGTTCATCTTTACCTCCGTCCCGGCATAGCTGGTAAACAGCACAATATCACCCTTTTTCACCTGCACCTGTTTATGTGTGCCGTCGTCGAGCACTTTACCCTCCCCCACGCTGATGATTTTTCCTCTTTGTGGTTTTTCTTTCGCGGTGTCCGGCAGCACTATTCCGCCGGCTGTTTTGCTCTCCGCCTCGACACGCTCGACAAGCACCTTATCTGCCAATGGTCGAATCTTCATCTGTTTTTACTCCTTTCCTTCGACCCTGCTCAGGCCTGCCCCGAGCAAGGCCGAGGGGACGGGTCAAAAAACTATTCTTGTTTATTTTACTTGTATAATACACTTATTGTTTAGCCGTCACCGACATTTATCTTCTACGGAGAAGGACAGCGATGGTACAAAACCCTACGTGAAATCCGTCGATCCGGCACCGGACGGGCGTAGGGCTAAACATAATCACATTTTATGTAGGGTGGGGCTTGCCCCACCACTACATTATTGGTGGGCTGAAGCCCACCCTACGCGAAAATATTACTGTTATATTTTTTTAGAAACAGCCTGTTTAATACTCGCTGCAGAAGAGACATATCAACCGGCTTATCAATCACGCCGAAGACATCAAGCTGTAGTGCCTTGCCAAGTACGTCTTCATTTGCAGCGCTTGTCAACAGGATACACGGCAATCGTGGATAATCCATTCGAATGATCTTTATCGTGGCCAGTCCGCTTGATGTTTCTGAATCCATATCTACTATTGTGGTGTGAATTCGTTTTCGCTCGATGATGTGAACAAACTCACTTGGTTCTTCAGCCACGAGCAAATTAACACCTCTTGGCTGAAGTATATTGCGTACAGCCTGCTGCCAGGCCCAGTTGGCCCCACTGGCCAACAGAGTTACCTCTTCAAGTTTTGACAGGTTCGTAACCATATCTGTAACTTCCCGATGGTTATGTGCAAATGTCGTGCCAATAATTTTGCGGAAGGGCCATATCCTCGTAAGTGCTTATGATAATGGTGGTTATATAATAGAAATGGGTACTCGCTCAGTCTGGCAAAATTGCAGTTGGGCCTTTTTTATCCTGTCATGCTGGCAGCTTATTTCAGACTCGTGCTTCGTAGCGACCCGTCCTCCGCAGTAGCTTTGCTACGAAGGGTGGAAGTGCTGCTTCGCAGAGTAGCATTGGCTTCAAATGAGGTGAGATTATCAAGTATCCGTTTTAAATCGTTCTCGAAGCGGTTAATTTCACTCAGTGAAAATCCCTTATAGAAATAATATTGAGCAGAATTTCTATTTTTTCAGAGAAATTCTACTACTCCAATCTTTGCACAATATACGGTGTCAAGGCTATAATCTTTTATCATAAAGTGCTTTGTAGAAAAGAACCCACTGTCATTTCGACCGAAGCCCCCGTTTCTGCTTTCGCAGAAATCACGGGGGCGAAATGGAGAAATCTATTCAAAAGCAGATTTTCATTCAGGGCTATCTGCCTCGCTCCGTGTCTCGACTCGCCTTCGGCTCGCTCGAAATGACACTGTGACCTGTTTTCTACAGAGCAATCCCAAAAGAATATCAATTACTCAAAAATGTATGCAATCAAGTTATCTGCGGTTAAAATTGAGCTTATGAAATTTACTACTGTGCATTCAAGATTGCTTATTTTTTTTCTTGCCTCTCGTCCGAAGTTTTTGGTAGCAAGCGCTGCTCCGGTTTTAGTTGGCTCTGCCGCTGGCTATGCTGTTATTGGGACTTTCCAGCCGATTCTTTTTGTCCTGGCACTATTAGCCATAATGGCTCTGCACTCCGGCGCCAACATAACCAACGATTATTACGACCATCTTTCCGGTAACGACTGGGTTAATAAAAATCCTACGCCGTTTTCCGGAGGTCGTCGTTTTATTCAGGAAGGTACTCTCTCAGCTAAAGCAACGTTGCTTGCAGCACTATTTTGTCTGGCTGCCGGCTCCGCTATAGGGCTGGTAATTTTATATCTGACGCGGAGTGTTTTTATTTTAGTTCTCGGCCTTATCGGGTTACTGGGCGGCTTCTTCTACACGGCTCGGCCTGTGCAGCTCGGCTACCGCTGCATCGGTGAGCCAGTCATTGCGCTACTGTTCGGCCTGCTTCCGGTATTTGGCTCGTTTTATTTACAGACAGAAACAATTAATGTCACCCCGATTTTGCCTGCGCTCATAGTCAGCATATTAATATTCCTGGTGATTTTAGTGAACGAATTTCCTGATGTTGCTGCCGATGCCGCGGTCAACAAGCGGACACTTGTAGTCCGTTTTGGCGTGCCAGCCTGCGTCTGGATTTATAGGATAGCGGTGATTGCAAGCTACATTGTTGCTGCTACAATGCTTACTTATCGAGTGACATTTCTTGCAGGTTTGTTTTATTTATTTACGCTGCCGGTCGTAGTCTTAGCGATAAAACTTGCCGACAAAAAGGACTTATCCAAGCCAGGCCGATACCGTGCCAGCCAGATTACGGTCCTATTGCACACGATTGGAACATTGTCCCTGACCGTAGGCTTTGTAGTCTTTCAACTAACGAACTAGCAGTCACCGCAGCGGCGACGGCTAAACACTGGGGGAAAATCTTATTTTATCAACTTAACTATTTCGTCGAAGTCGTTTGGTGCCTCTATGGGGGGATTACTGAATTTGCCCTGTTTTTCCTTGTGGTAGTTGACCGTCAGATTCGGGTCTTTTAATGGATGTCCCGTCAGCACACAGACGATGCGCTCGTCGCCTGCGATGATACCTTCGGCCCTTAGGTGCTTCAGGCCTGCTATTGTTGCTGCGGAGGCCGGCTCACAGCCTAAGCCGTATTTACCGATAATTGCCTTCGCATCGCAAATCTCTTCGTCGGTAACAGCACGGACAACGCCGTTGCAAATATGAATCGCCCGCAGGCATTTCTTCAAATTGACCGGTCGTGAGATTTCTATAGCTGATGCGCAGGTGTGCGGCGAAAAGTTGCGAGCCGTCAAATCAGCATAGAAACTATCAATGATTGCCTGCTGGACCTTGCCGGCATTCCACGTTAGCTTTTTGTTGTTGACCAGCTCGGTTAAGGTGTCGGCACCGGTGGCATTAATAATCGCCATTCGCGGTATTTGCTTGATGAGTCCGAGCTGCTTTAACTCGGCAAAGGCCTTGCCGAAGGCGCTGGAATTGCCGAGGTTACCGCCGGGGACGATTATCCAGTCCGGCACCTGCCAGCCTAAGCCTTCGATGATACGATACATAATAGTCTTTTGACCTTCGAGACGAAACGGATTTAGCGAGTTAAGAAGATACAGCCCCAGCTTAGCGCAAACATCCTGAACCTGACGCATACAGTCGTCGAAGTCACCACGTATCTGAATCGTTTGTGCGCCGTAATCCATACCCTGGCTCAATTTGCCGAATGCTATTCGGCCTGAGCCGATAAAGACGGTGCACTTTAGATTACAGTGATGAGCATAAAGTGCGACTGATGCAGAAGTGTTGCCGGTCGATGCGCAGGCGCAAGAAGTTGCGCCGACCATCTTAGCGTGGCTGAATGCTGCTGCCATTCCGTTATCTTTAAACGAGCCGGACGGGTTCAGACCTTCATATTGCAGATACAAACACCCGGGCTGCATATCAACGTATTCAGCAACGGCGTCATTTTGCTGCAGAATTGTTTGGCCTTCGCCTATGGTGACTTTGTATTTGTCTTCGCAGAAGTTCAGCAGCTCTCTGAATCGCCAGACGCCGGAGAAATCCAGCGGGTTGTCCCTGTTTGCCCAGCGCCTGGCAAATTCGTTTAACTCGCCGGGCACTTCTGTCTTGTCCCAGTTATAGCGTATATCCAGCAGCTCGCCGCAAGCCGGACACTTAAATAGCGTCTGGCCGCAGTCAAACTCAGCCCCGCAGGCAGGATTAATACATTTTTGATAAGCTGAATCGGTCATTTTCTCGTATCTCGTCGTTAGATTCATGATTCTTGAGCGACAAATTAAGTATCGGCCTTTCTTGTACAGTCCTGCAATTATAAAAGATGAACGAAGCTAACGATACAGAAATTGGGTTTGTTTGGGTTTGTTTTTTTTGGAGTCTGAAGGGTGGTTCATTTTCACAATCCTTTGCAGCAAAGAATTTTGCGTTCATTTTAGACTTAAGGAAATTGGCTTTGTTTTGCATAAAAAGGGATCGATTTGTAGAACATTCTCTACAATTGTAGAACCAGTTATACGTGGATTTTGCCATTCTCTGTCCTCAGTCATCCGTCCTCAGTTTCCTGATTTATACCCATCCTGAATGGAATTTCGGTGTAGATTATTCATGTTTTTATTGGACGCTATCCGATATCCTTAATTGATGCAGAACTTCGAATTGACAGTTGAGGAAGTAGGATTATTGCGATCTCT
>Ga0307432_1000558_pt1 | contig 27721 bp, 17 predicted proteins | sample SalMarWE160150MG_FD_202158 | JGI IMG/M metagenome (GOLD analysis project Ga0307432, IMG submission 202158) | Salt marsh sediment microbial communities from the Plum Island Ecosystem LTER, Massachusetts, United States - WE1603-150 | ecosystem: Environmental > Aquatic > Marine > Intertidal zone >...
GTCCTCACGCGCAGGGGAGTTGAATTGAGAAACCCAGGCATAATACAGACATTCGTAAGCCAGGCGTCGGTTGCGCTCCAGCGTTGGCAAGCTGAGGTGGCGCTACGGAAAGCTCACGACGAGTTGGAAATGCGGGTTGAGCAACGCACGGGAGATCTGGCGGATGCGATTGAGAAATTGCAGCTTGAGGTCACCGAGCACAAGCGGAGCGTGGAGGAGCTGCGAGTCAAAGATAGCGCCATAGCGTCATCGACTAACGCCATTGCTATATCCAACCTAGAAGGCAACGTAACTTATGTGAACCCTTCTTTCATTAGATTGTGGGGATATGAAAGTGATAAGGAGGTTGTCGGAAGGCCTGCTATAGAGTTCTGGCAAGCGGTGGAGCAGGTTGATGCGGCGATAGGGACAGTATCGGAAAAAGAAGGCTGGCAAGGGGAAGTAATTGCCTTAAGAAAAGATGGCTCAGCATTCGTTGCCGAGCTGTCAGCAAGTATGGTAGCAGACGGGGATGGCAATCCCATGTGCATGATGGGCTCCTTGCTTGATATCACCGAGCGCAAGCGGTTGGAGGAGATGTTGAGGGAATCCGAAGAGCTGTCCCGCGGCATGCTGGAGGGCGCCACAGTCGGGATGTACATTGTTCAAGATGGGAAATTCCTCTATGCTAACCCGCGGTTCGAGGAGATTTCGGGCTACACAATGGCTGAGCTTTCAGGGGCAGATTCTCTAGAGCATGTCCACCCGGATGATAGAGAGATGGTCAGAAAGAAGGCGACAGAGCTGCTAAAAGGGCGGAGCAGCACACCTTATGAGTTAAGGTATATATGTAAGGATGGGAGGACGTTGTGGTGTCTGGAGAGAGTAGCCTCCATCCTATACAAAGGAAAACCAGCAGCGGTGGGAAGCTTTATGGACATCACTGAGCGCAAGCTAGCGGAGGAGGCGCTGCAGGAAGAGAGTAACAAAGCGCAGAAGTATCTTGATATTGCAGGGGTTATGCTTGTAGTTGTTGATGCTGATCAGAGGGTCAGCATGATAAATAAAAGGGGCTGCGAGATTTTGGCATATAAAGAGGAACAGATAATTGGCAAGAACTGGTTTGAAACCTTTGTTCCCGAAAGAATGAGGGATGAAGTAGGAGGTGTTTTTGCACAGTTGATAGCTGGAGAAATCGAGCCAGGTGAATATTTTGAGAACCCTGTTTTGACCGGAAGCGGCGAGGAGAGGATTATTGCCTGGCACAATGCAGTGCTGGCCGATGATGCAGGCAACATCACCAGCGCCCTCAGTTCGGGAGAGGATATTACGGAGCGCAAGCGGGTTGAGGAGGCGCTTCAAGAGAGCGAGGAGAGACACCGGGACCTGATAGAGAACATAACCGATATCATCTACACTGTTGACAGAGATGGAACTGCGACGTATGTCAGCCCTGTCATAGAGTCATGCTTGGGATATAGTGCATCAGAAATCATGGGCCGCTCTTTTGCTGAGTTCATCTATCAGGACGATTTGCCGCGTGCTGTGGAGGGTTTTCAGCGTAGCCTTGCCGGCCATATATCGGTGGATGATTATCGTTTGTGGTCCAAGTCTGGCGAAATGCGTTGGATGCGCACTTCCAATCGTCCTATCTTTGAAGGAAATCGTGTGGTTGGGGCGCGTGGCGTTCTGTCCGACGTCACTGAGCGGAAGAAAGCCGAGGAGGCGCTGCAACATAGTGAGAGCCTGTACCGTCTTCTTGCCGATAACGCGTCAGATATTATCTGGACTATGGATATGAACCTGAGGTTTACCTATGTCAGTCCTGCTGCTACAAGCCTGTTGGGATACAGTTTTGAGGAAGCACTGGCTATGACGATAGAAGATTTATTGACTCCAGAGTCCGCTGAGGCTGCCACAAAGGCTCTGACCGAGGCACAGTCCCCAGAAAAGCAGGGGGAAGACCTGTTGAAGACGCGGACGGTGGAATTTGAACTCATTGCCAAGGAAGGTTCTAGAGTGTGGACTGAGAACAATATGAGGCTCCTGCTTGACCCGGATGGCCAGCGTGTTGGCATTTTGGGAGTCGCCCGCAACATAACCGACCGCAAGCAGGCGGATGAAGCGCTACGACACAGCGAGGAGCGCTTTCGCCGGTTTGTGCAAAGTGCACCCGATATCATCTTCCGGTGGTCGGTGGAAGACGGCCTTGAGTACGTCAGCCCCAGTGCTTCCAGGGTTACCGGATACACCCCCGAGGAACTAATAGCGGACCCAATGCTGGGATTTGAAATCGCTAAGGTAAGAGAGCTAAATACCGACGCAGATTACCAACAACTCGCAGTGGAAAGAGCCGCTCTACCCGCTAGGGAGGTTGCCTTCGCTCGGAAGGATGGAAGTGAGGCCTACCTGGACATACGGTGCGTACCCGTGGTGGACGATGAGGGAAGCCTGGTAGCTTTTGAGGGTATCTTGCGTGACATCACCGAGCGCAAGTGGGCCGAGGAGCAGCTGCGGCGGAGCGAGGAGTTTAGCTCCACGCTGCTGGCTAACGCCCCCAACCCCATACTGGTTATCAATCCGGACTCATCAGTACGATACGTGAATCCTGCACTGGAGGAGCTGACCGGGTTTACTTCTATGGAGCTTGTTGGCATTGGATCTCCATACCCCTGGTGGACGGAGGAAACACTTGAGGAAACCGGCAGAGACCTGGCGGACGCTATCACCAGGGGAGCACAGGGCCTTGAGCAACTGTGCCGGAAGAAGAATGGCGAGCGGTTCTGGATTGAGCTAACCTCCACGCCGATAATGAGTGATGGGGAGGTGAAGTATTACCTGGCAAGCTGGGTTGATATCACCGAGCGCAAGCGGGCCGAGGAGGCGCTCAGGCGCTCTGAGTATAAGTACAGGGGCGCAATTGAGTCAGCCAGGGACGGTATCCTGCTCGTTGATAACGACAGTGTAATACTGGATGCCAACAGGACATGTGTCAATGCAGTAGGCTATGAATATAAGGAGCAACTCATCGGCAGGAGTGTTTACGACATTGTCGCTAGGGAGACGCCTGAAGATATCCAAGAGCGCGTAGGCGAGATGTTGAACAAACAGGGCTACATTACCAACGTTGAGCTTATGGCACATTCCAGGGATGGGAGGGAGATTCCGGTAGAGGTAAACATCTCGCAGGTAGTTGATGAGAAAGGGCGGCCCACTGGGGCTATCATTGTTATTAGGGACATCACTGAGCGAAAGCGGGCAGAGCAGGAAATTCTACGCTATACCAAGAGCCTGGAGACGCTCCATACCATCAGCGCCACGGTGAGCCAGACCCTGGACCTGGATGAGATGCTGAACAGCGCCCTGGAAAAGGAGCTCGAGGTTATTGAGATAGATGCAGGCTATATACATCTCTTTGATAAGGAAAAGGGCGAACTTGTCCTGAAGGCCCATCGGGGAGTATCTGAGCAGCACGTTGCATCTATAGAAAGATTAGAGGTGAGTGAGGAGGCTATGGAGCGCTGGCAGAAATATCCCGAGCCTGCCTTCAACACGCGCCTGATTCTAACCGAGAGTGCCCGCGATGTAGTGACGCCTGCAGCGAGAAAAGAGGGCGTGGCAACCAGTGTGTCAGTGCCCCTATGGTCCAAATCCGGGATGCATGGAGGTTTGACCCTTATCAGCCGCACACCGCGTCGCTTCTCGCCGGAGGAGTTGGAACTCCTCAAAGCCATCGGCAATGAGATAGCGGTGGGCATAGAGAACGCTGGGCTACTGGAAAAGACGAGGGAGCTATCGGCGACTGATGAACTGACCAGGCTGTTCAATCGCCGCCAGTTCTACGACGTGCTTGAGAGTGAGATGAACCGCATGCAGCGCTATGGTGGCTGCTTCACCCTGGCAATGCTCGACCTCGATGACTTCAAGGAATATAACGACAGGTTTGGGCACACCAATGGCGATGCCGTCCTGAGGTCTCTTGCCCAGATGCTCAAGACAGTATTGAGGAAGCCCGACATGGCTTTTCGCTACGGGGGCGATGAGTTCACCATCATCCTGCCGGAAACGGACGCTGTAAAGGCGAAGAACATTGTGGACCGTATCAGGTCAAAGAGGTTGAAAGGGCTTAAGACCGATAATGAAGGTTTGGAACCCTGTCTCGGGTTCAGTGCTGGAATCGCTCAATTCCCTGAGAATGCTGAAACGGCGGATGGCCTGGTATTCCTGGCCGACACTGCCCTATACCGTTCCAAGAGGGGGGGAGGAAACAAATCTACACTGGTATCTGACTTAGGGGATCTGCCATCAGACATAATAGACAGTGCGACCATGGACCAGGTATATGCCTTGGCGGCAACGGTAGATGCCAGAGACCCACATACCTACGGGCACTCGAAGAGGGTCGCTACAATATCGGAAATGATAGGTAAATCAATCGGGCTGTCAATAAGAGAATTGGCCGACCTACGCGCTGCTGCTCTCCTGCACGATATTGGTAAGGTGGGCGTCCCTGACTCAATCCTCACTAAACCTGAGAAGCCAGAGGAAAATGAATGGAAAATACTAAAGAAACACCCTGTTGAAGGGGCAAAGATCGTTGGCTATGTAAAGGAACTGGAGAGGTTAGTGCCCCTAATCCGGCACCACCACGAGTGGTATGACGGCAGCGGCTATCCAGATGGACTGAAGGGCGAGGCTATACCCCTCGGCGCTAGAATCATAAGTGTAGCTGATGCCTATGACACCATGACCACGTCGCGTCCCTACAGGGATATGGTATCTCAGGACGAGGCTTGCGAGGAGCTCACTAGATGTTGTGGAACCCAGTTCGACCATCAGCTTGTTGACGCGTTCCGGCGGTCTCTGAATGAGGCTACCGTGCCGGCTGCTACCCAAAAGAGTTCGCATCTGTAGTCCCGGCATACCGACAATTCCATATATGGTATTTGTAATGTAACGAAGCATATCTACAATAGCGCATAGTATTTATTTGCAACTTAAGGCTCTATCCCGAGAAAGGCAAACCACGGGAAACCGTGGGACGCAAAGCCACGGGTCTGAGGTCGGGAAGATTCAACCAAGTGATGGCCGGGCTGCCGAAGAGAGAGCCGATTACTATGAGCCTTTCTCGTTGGAGAAGGGCTCGTATGATTTAAACAGGATGAATGACCGAGATAAGACACAAGAGCAACTAACAAGCGAATTGGCGGGGACGCGCCAATTAGTTGCTGAATTGCAAGCGTCAGAAGCGGAACGCCAGCGGGCGGAGGAGGCCTTACAGGAGTCCCAGGAACTGTCGCGAGGTCTGCTGGAGGCCGCAACGGTTGGAACCTATATTGTTCAGGATGGGAAATTCCAATATGTCAACCCCCAGTTCGAACGAATAACCGGCTACAAAAGAGATGAGGTTTTGGGTACATATTCTCTCGACTATGTTCACCACGACGATAGAGAGGTAGTCCGAAACAAGGCAGTAGAGCTTCTGAAGGGTCAGAGTAGGCTATCTTATGAGTTCAGGTTTATTCACAAGGACGGTAGTCCATTGTGGATTCTGGAGAGGGTCGCCTCTATCGAGTACAAAGGAAGGCCGGCAGCCGTCGGAAGCTTTATGGACATCACCGAGCGCAAGCAGGCGGAAGAGACGCTATATGAAAGCGAAGAACGCTTCAGAGCGCTTATCGAGAACGCCCGTGACGCTATTGGCATTATTGATGCTGAGGGAATAATGGTCTACGAGAGCCCCTCCGTTGAACGAATACTGGGCTACGGGCCAGAGGAGTTGATTGGCAAGTCCGTGCTTGACCTTATCCACCCGGATGATCTGCCCGAAGTCAGTGCCAAGTTTATCGAGATCCTTGGTAACCCTACGGTGGGTGGGTCAATGCAACTGCGTCTTCGACATAAGGATGGCTCGTGGCGCTGGTTGGAAGGTTGGGCCAACAATCTCCTCGACAATCCCCGGGTGCAAGGGATTGTTGCCAATTATCGTGACATCACCGAGCGCAAGCAGGCGGAGGAGGCGCTGCACCAGTCAGAGGAAAGGCTCAGGGCGCTGATCGAGAACGCCCCCGACTCGATTCATATCCATGACCTTGATGCCAGGTTCATCGATGCCAATAAAAAGTCAGAGGAACTGGTGGGCTACTCCAGAGACGAGCTGGTGAGCAGCAATTTTCTTGAGGTAGGACTCCTCCCAGAGGAATATATAGCCAAGGCTGCTGAGCTTCTGGAGAGAAGTAGGAGAGGCGAACCGACAGGCCCTGACGAGCTGGAGCTCATCAGGAAGGACGGCTCCCGGATCACGGTGGAGGTATCAAGCTTCCCGGTGCGAAGAGGGGACCGCGTCGAAGTGATCAACATCACAAGGGATACAACCGAGCGCAAGCGAGTGCAGGAGGAGATGCTGCGCCACAGCAAGCGTCTTGAGGCGCTAAATGCCATCAGTGTTGCGGTGAGCCAGAGTCTGGACTTGAACGAGATGCTGAACAGCGCCCTGGAGAAGGTGCTCGAGGTTGTCGAGGTAGAGGGAGGCTATATTCATCTGTACGACAGGGAGAATAGGGAGCTGGTTCTCAAGGCGCACCGCGGTGTGTCTGAGCAGTATGTTGAGGCCATAGAAAGGATGGAGCTGCGTGAGGAAGCTATTGAGCTCTGGCATGAGTACCCCGAGCCTGCTTTCAGAGCGAATAAAATCATAACCGAGGAGGCAAATGCAGCAGTGACGGTGGCCGAGGAAGCAGAAGGCTCTGAACTCTTCCTGGCAATCCCTCTGTGGTCCAAATCCGGGATGCATGGAGGGCTAACCCTTGTCGGCCGCACACGCCGTCGCTTCTCCACCGAGGAGTTGGATCTTCTTAAGGCCATCGGCAATGAGATAGCGGTGGGCATAGAGAACGCCAGGCTAGTTGAGAAAATGAGGGAGCTATCGATAACCGATGAGCTGACCGGGCTGGACAATCGGCGCCACTTTTATGAGGTCATTGAGGCTGAGATGGGTCGCACGCAACGCTATGGCCACAGTTTCTCTGTGGCAATGCTCGACCTCGATGGGTTCAAAGAATACAATGACAGGTTTGGGCACACCAATGGCGATGCCGTCCTCAGGTCCCTTGGCGAAGGCCTCAGGTCGTCGTTGAGGAAGAGCGACATGGCCTTCCGCTATGGCGGTGATGAGTTTACCATTATCCTGCCCTCAACGGATGCTGACAGAGCTAAGAAGATTGTTGACCGTATCAGGTCAGAGTGGTCACAAGCGCCTATAATGAAGACTCTCCTGCAGGAAAGCCGTTTTGGGTTCAGCGCTGGAATCGCTCAATTCCCAGAGAATGCAGAGACGGCGGACGGCCTGGTCTTCCTGGCTGATACTGCCCTCTACCGTGCCAAGAGAGAGGGAGGATACAAGACTACGCTTGTATCTGAACTGGGAACACTCGCATCCGGTGCCATAGATAGGGATACACTGGACCATATCTACGCCCTGGCGGCTACAGTGGATGCCAGAGACCCGTATACCTACGGTCACTCGAAGAGGGTCGCTGCCATATCGGAAATGATTGGTAGAGCCGCACGGCTATCACGAGATGAACTGGCACAGCTACGCGGTGCTGCCCTGCTACACGATATTGGCAAGGTGGGGATACCTGACGCAACCCTGGGTAAGCCCAGCACGCTAACAGACGGCGAATGGGAAATGATTAGGAAACATGCTGCCGAAGGGGCAAGAATAGTAGGTCATGTTAAGGCACTGGCAGCGTTGGTGCCTCTAATCAAGCACCACCATGAATGGTATGACGGCACAGGCTATCCAGACGGGCTTAAGGGTGAAAGAATACCCGTTGGCGCCAGGATCATAAGCATAGCTGATGCCTATGATACTATGACCACCCGCCGCCCTTATAGGGAACCCGTTTCCCAGGAGGAGGCACTCGGGGAGCTCAGACGGTGCTGCGGCACGCAGTTCGACCCTATCCTTGTCGGGGTGTTTGGGGAGGCGATCAGGGGGGCTGTCTGGCGGGGCCCAGAAAAGAAAAAGTCCCCATCTTTAGCTAGAAAATAGTCCCTGGGAAGTCCTCCCTCCCCTGGCCCAACGTAGCGTCGCCACTCAATCTCTCTGGGGGGTAGGTTGGAGCATCCGCTCCAACCCTACCTTGAGCAGATGATCAAGGCTAACCTATTTTGGTAAGCGCCCAGATATGATCGGGGCAACTATAAATGAACGGGGGTGAGAAATGTAGTTGACCAATTCATTGGGCGTGCGGGCATATGTCATTATAAGTAAGGGCGGGTTTGAACCCGCCCCTACAATTGGTTTCGCAAGGAATGGGCGCTTTGTTACTACCAGTGGCTATATATCGAGGTTCTTTACGCTCTTGGCGTGGGCCTGGATGAAGGCTTTTCTCGGCGGCACCTCGTCCCCCATGAGGGTCTCGAAGATCTTGTCCGCATTGACTGCATCGGACACATTTACCTGAAGCAGGCTCCTCGTTTCGGGGTTCATGGTTGATTCCCATAGCTGCTGGGCAGTCATCTCCCCCAGCCCCTTGTAGCGCTGAATATCCACCTTGCCCTTAGCTTTCTTCGCCAGCGTTTCCCTATCCTTCTCCGTATAGACCCAGTGCTTCTCCTTGTCGGCACTGACACGGAACAGGGGTGGCTGCGCGATATACAGGTGGCCTTCATTGATAAGCTCCGCCATATGGCGGAAGAAGAAGGTGAGGAGCAGGGTACGGATATGAGCGCCATCGACGTCGGCGTCGGTCATGATAATGATGCGGGCGTAGCGCAATTTCGACAGGTCCATCTCGCTGTCAATGCCGGCTCCCAGGGCGGTAATAATGGTGCGGATCTCGTCATGGGCCAGCATCTTCTCGGGCGATGCCTTTTCCACATTGAGGATTTTTCCCTTTAACGGGAGAATAGCCTGGAAGCGACGGTCTCTGCCCTGCTTCGCCGAGCCTCCAGCGGATGGACCCTCCACCAAGTAGATTTCGGACTTTGATGGGTCCTTCTCAGAACAATCGGCGAGCTTGCCGGGGAGGGTGCCGCCATCGAGTGATTTCTTTCCGATCACCAGGTCGCGCGCCTTTTTCGCTGCCTCACGGGCGCGCGCTGACGTAAGGCACTTCTCAATAATCCGTTTAGCGTCTGCGGGATGCTCATCCAGGTACTGTGACAGGCCTTCTACCACTACCGACTCTACGTGGTTCTTAACCTCGGGATTGCCCAGCTTTCCTTTTGTCTGCCCCTCAAACTGGGGTTCGGCAAGCTTAACGCTGACGATGGATACCAGTCCCTCTCTGGCGTCTTCGCCAACCAGGTTGGCATCCTCCTCTTTCAACAGCTTGAACTTTCGCGCCTCATCGTTTATGACGCGGGTGAGGCCGGAGCGAAACCCGGTGAGATGGCTTCCACCATCCTGAGTATTGATACAGTTGGCAAAGCTGAGGGCGGTCTCGGCGAAACCTTCGTTATATTGAAGGGCAACTTCAACCTCGGTGCCATTCACTTCCCTGGACAGATAGATAGGCTTATGGAGGACAGACCTGTTCTTGTTCAGATAGCGGGCAAAGCTGGCGATGCCCCCCTCGAAGTAGAAAGCTATCTCTCGGTCTGACCTTTGGTCTCGAAAGCAAATCTCCAGCCCCTTGGTCAGATAGCACATCTCGCGGAAGCGCTGTGCCAGGGCAGCAAAGTCATAATTCACGCTGCCGAATATCTCCTCATCGGCGAGGAAGGTGGTGATCGTACCTGTATCCGACGTCTCGCCCACCTGCTCTACTCCGTTCTGGGCTATGCCGCGGCAGTACTCCTGAGAATAAACCTTGTCGTCTCGCCTGACATCAACCTTGAGCCATGAAGAGAGGGCGTTTACCACAGAGGCGCCAACCCCATGGAGGCCTCCTGAGACCTTGTAACCCCTGCCACCGAACTTAGCCCCGGCGTGGAGCGTGGTCATAACCGCCTCTAAGGCCGAAGTGCTGGTTACCGGGTGAATGCCAATGGGGATTCCTCTTCCATTATCGGCCACCTCAACCCGGCCGTCATCAAAGATGGTAACGGTCACCCTGTCGCAGTAGCCTGCCATCGCCTCATCAATGCTGTTATATACTATCTCATACACCAGGTGATGAAGCCCTTTTGGCCCGGTGCTGCCAATGTACATACCAGGGCGGCGGCGCACCGCCTCAAGTCCGCCCAGTACCTCGATGTCTTCTGCAGTATAGTTATTCTCTTCCATTGTCATTCTGTACGCTACGCAGTATTTCCAATGAAAAAATAAAGCTTCGCCGAGGCCATAAATTAGCTATAGCGAAGCCACATAAGATAATTGTCAGGATATAAGTTGGGTACATCATAATATTATAACACATATGGGCGCTCCTGTGAAGCTGATGACTTGTGCTTTATCTTCCATCGGACAAAGTTCAGGAAGGGCAGAAGCTCAGATTTTTCCTCCTCGGTTAGCTGAGAAAAAGGGTCAGCCAGGAATGGTGGTGGTTCCTCTTTGAGGGAAGCGACGAGGTCCATAGGTATTCGATCCAGGCACTTGCACAGGTCAACGTAGCGCACGCCATATACGCTTGCCCACATACCAAGCTTGCCGTCTTTTGGCTTCCTCTTGCCTTGCTCCACCTGGTATACAAAGCCTGCTGTGACATCCAGATTCTTTGCGATGTCCTCTACCCGAGGTAGCCGACCCGTATGTTCGTCGCGTAGCCTGCTTCTTGCATCTCGAAGCAGGTTGCCAAGCTTGGGGTAAGTATATCGCTTGGACGGATTCTTCGGTTTCATAACGTTTATTATTATACCAAATTGTGCAAAATGTCAAGTTGAAGTATTGACATTCTAAACCAAATGGTGTAAAATGCAAAATACCACCCCCACCCGAGAGTAGTTCTGCGTCCTTCCGCCGAAGGACCCCAGACCGCCGACAGAGGGGTCGCCTAAAGCGACCCCTCCGTGTGTCCTTCACTTGTGAAGGATAAGCGAAGCAACCTTCTTTGACATCCTTCAGCGGGTAGCCTTAGGCTACTCATTGTCTGGTTCCTTCGAGTATGACTTTGGAGCCTGTATTTAAATAAAGTATTAGAGCTAATAGGGATATCTTGGTAATCTTGTCTGTGGTGTTGTTCCATCGTCCTGATAAATGGCGAAACTGGATAGCGCCTACGCCTGCGATAGAGATGTAGTCCTTCTCAGTACCGGCCTCGAGGTTTTGTATCCATACTACGGATGGTGCGAAGTGTGTAGAGTCTACCGTGGCAACTACTGCGTATGTATAGGACATGAAAGTTGTTGTTGTAACCGTTGATCCACTTGCCAATATTTCACGGATGTCATAATTAGGTCCAGAATCATCATTAAATCTTAGGGCTATCGATAGGACGCCAGGGTAGGTACGCTGGCAAAAGATAGTCATGCGGAAGGCATTAAAATCGGTAGGTATATTGGTGAAGTCGATGGTTGACGCTGCTGCGGTTAGAGTCTTGGATTCTATTAGCTCCCAGGCGGTATTTCTAAGAGGGACGGGGGCTGACGCTACGACGGCAACTACGATGGCATCGTTGGGGTTGGACTCGTCGAGGAAGAGGACGGCGCAGGTGCGGCCGGCGAGCATCTCGGAGGGTGGGATAGCGTGAGATACGGGGACGGCCTGTAGCCAGGCAGAGAGGCTGCCAACTATCTGAACAGTTGCATTATAGGTGGTGGCATCGAATGACTTGATAATACCTTTTTTGATCATTGTAATCCCCCTTCAGAGGTGTGAAGGAATCCTTCCTTTACAAAGCTGAAGGAGAGGACTCCCCCAGCCCTCATAGTTTTAATCCCCCTAACTCCCCCTTTGATAAAGGGGGAGTTTATGGCGCTCCGATTTTAGTCATTGTAATCCCCCTTCTGAGTTGTGAAGGAATCCTTCCTTTACAAAGCTGAAGGAGAGGACTCCCTCAGCCCTCATAGTTTTAATCCCCCTAAATCCCCCTTTATCGAAGGGGGAGTTTATGGCGCTCCTAAAGCTAGTTTCAGGGTATATTTGGCCATGGAAGGTGCCCCATGTATGGTTTAAGGCTAAAACACGTCGTTTTGAGGCGTCTAGGCCTGCCTGAGGAGATGAAATGCCGATAGCATCGTAGAGGTCCTGGCCACAATTCATCGGGACAAGAATGTGGCCGCCTTGGGCTTCCATCTCGGCTTCCCTCAAGATTCCCTGACCTCGCTGATGGGCTTTCTCTGTGGTATCTAGATTCATATCGCGGACTTGGGACAGTCGGTCGTGGACTTCTTCGATTGCATCCCAGTTCCAGTCCTCGGTCATCAGGTCATAGCCATATACCTGGGCTCTGTTAGTGGATTGGGCATTTTGTCGATAGGACCCCTCGATTATTTTGTGATATCCTTCTGCTGCAGGACCATAGCTGTAAGAAGTGGTGTCACTTGATAGGAGGTTTATGAGGTAGGCGGTGTCGGTGACAAACATAATGACATCGGGAACCATATCGAGAAGGTGGCGAACGGCAGTGGCGCCACTCTCGCTGGGGTGAATGGTGAAAGCCGGGTACTGGAATATCGCATTTGAATATGAGAATGAGGAAAACTCCAAGCCAGCCCGGGCGAAGAGGAATCTGAGGAGCTGGAAGATATTGCTATCGCCTCCTTCAGCTGAAGAATTCCAGGTGAACTGCCTTCTGGCGCGCCAGCGGTTTAGCAGCGACCATCCGTCGTGGGCATAGAGGATGAACTCACTCCGCCCTCCCTTGGTGACATACTCCCAGCCATCGATCCAGAAGGCGGGCGCCAGTGATGACTTGGCGCCTTCGGTGGTGTGATAGCCGAGGTATAGATTTAATTTTGAGCTGAGGCTAATAGGGGCGAAGGAACCGAAAGCAATTGAATTGAAGCGGCCATCATCGTTGCGCAGGGTTAGCTCCAGCCGTCCTGAGAAGGGATGTATCTCGGACCTCATCTCGATAACATCATCGGTGACATCGACCCAGGCTGGGGAGATGGGTGCCCGCCAAACTCCGTAGGGGGCGCAAAGCCAGGCATATCCTTCACCTTGTGAAGGATGGTAGGTGAGCGCCACACCATATATGCATGATAGATTGAGAGGGACTGGCTCGCGCCACAGGTTTGATATGAAATCAGCGTTGGGCAGGGAGTGCGACCAGTAGGGGCGGGAATATGCCTCTGTGCCGTTGTATTGCTCGACAAAAAAGACCCTGAAGACGTCGGGCATTTCAAGGGAGGGGGCAAGGAACTCAATATCTGAATCCGTGCTGGCGATGGTTATCTCCCTAAGGCCTGACCAGGAGTCGGGAGGCATGCTATATCCGTCGCCAAGTACGCTCGTCCAAACGCCTGGACTATAATCATTATCCATGCCGGTGATCACCACGTTCCAATCTCCGTTGTAGGTGACGGCGATGCCGGTGATTGAGCCCAGACTGTTTGTCCATGCTGCGGCTGCCTCCCATATGCCGTTGATGCGCCTTCGCCTGTAGAGAGAGGTGCCGTTTGAATATAGGACTATGGCATCTCCACTGGGCTTGAAGCAGGCAGCCACGCGGTATTCGCTATGAGAGGTGCCGATATAGTTCATCTGAATCGGATCTCCCCAGGTCTCGCCATAGGTGCTGCTCTCGCGGCGCCTTAGCCAGCCGCTGCTCTGGATCCAGAAGGCAAGAACCTCAGCGCCATGCGAGCAGATGGCGACATCGGAGCCGGTGTAGCCCCAGTAATACCACTGGGAGAAGTCGCTGCCGGGACCGGGGTCTGGGGTGCGCTGGCGGTAGATACCTCCTCCTCCCCTGATGCGGACCAGGCTGCCATCCCCTGGCATGGTGGCATCGTTGTGGCAATCGGGCTCTTCACCAGTGTACAGCCTGCTCCAGTTAAAGCGGGCAGCGGCGCCGATCTTCTCGACCACCTCGACCCTGACATAGGGCTTTGCCGAGGGGCTCTTCTGGGCGGCCAGCAGGGCGCTGTGAAGAGATCTCATGTTTACTCTTGACCTTTCTATCGTAGGGTAGGTTGTCGCCAAAGGCGACTCGCCTCTGGCGAGGAGCATCTGCTCCAACCACGACTGACTTTTCTGTGTCGTTGCGAGGCCTGTTCCAAACGGAGTGACAGAACGGGCCGAAGCAATCCCGGCTTGGAGGGGAGGGGATAGATTGCTTCCCCTTCACGTTGTGAAGGGTCGCAATGACACAAAGTGTGGTGTTAGTGGCTGCGATTGAACAGGTCGGTGGCTGCGGCGATCGCCTCGCTGAACTCGCTACCAACCCTTTTGACGGCATCTACCAGCTCGTTTTTCTCCTCCTGGGAGATGCTGGGGTCCTCGAGGGCTTTTTGCATGCTCAGGCCACAAAGGCCGAGGGCAACAACAGCCTCAGAGCCCTCTTTGAGGAGCTTCATTCCCTTCCTCCACTTCACTCCTATCCTTCCGAGAAGGACTGAGATAATGCCCAGTAGGGGCACCAGGATAGCTACTGCGATTTCCCATGCGTTCATGATTGCCTCCTTTCGTTTATTCCGTTCACCCTGTCCGCCTTGCGGACTCCGATATTTCGTTCGGAGAGCCTGTCGAAGGATGGGCGTTTTTTCCCACCCTCCCTGGGATGTTTATTCGGGGATACCCCTCTTATTCCCCTCTCCCTTGACGGGAGAGGGCTAGGGTGAGGGTGACTGTTAGTTCCCCCTCCCTCTCACTCCCTCCCGCCAGGGGAGGGAGGATTAGCTCTCTGCCTCGCCTGCCCTGATATATAAATCCTAGAGACGCGCAGGCTCCAGCCAGAAGGGAGATCACTCGCAATCCGTTCGACCTGAGCCTGTAGAAGGGTGAATGTTCTGTACCTCCGCTAGATTAGCGCTAGCAGGGTGTCGGGCACAGGTTTGTCGGCCTTGCGGTAGTGGTTCGCCAGGTGACGTGCTGCGGCGATGATCTGCTCGGGCGATGCTTTGACGCGCTCACCTCGGTAGCCACCGGGTGATAGAGCTGCTACCGCGGCGGGCATGCGGTCCCAGTCAACGGTCTTTTCGATATCCAGCTTGCCTTTGAGGGAGCGGAAGATGGCTCTGGTATGATGGGGTAGCTTCCAGGTATCGGCATCATCAGGGTCCCCCACAATGGCGAATGCCTCCTTGGGCAAGCCCTCTTTGGTCTTTGGCAGTCCCTCTTTTATCCTTCGCCCTGGCTCAGGACGGGCTTTGCCGTTGGTCATTTTGTCCTCCTTTGGTTTTAATCCCCCTAGATCCCCCTTTTCTAAAGGAGGAATTTCGACTCAATGGAGAGGGTGATGTTACGGGCCCGGGTCGGTGGACACGCTTGTTATTGGCGTGGCTGGGGTGTAAAGCCTGTTTTGCCTCACCCTGCCTTTTCGCCCCAGCCTTTTAAGCTCCCTCCTGAAGTGGGATATCTTCTGCTGTCCCTGTGTCGAGAAAAGGGCGGGCGTTTCGGTGCCCCCAAGGTTGACCTGGTTGATGGCGAAGGCAGCCCACTCCACCATGGCATAGCCCGCTGCGCCGATGGCGATGAGGTCCTCGAATCTGGAGGGGATGGTGGATGTCTCCGCATCCAGGGTGTGTAGCTTGCCATAGTAGATATAGCAATTGGAGCCATCGGGGACATCATCGCCCAGCAGGGTGAGGGTGTCTTGCCAGATGGCGAAGCGCTGATAGCTCCTGGGGAACTTATCTACCGGGTACTCCATCGCTTCGACCGTGATTCTGTCCGACAGGCTGGATATGTCGATCTCCCTTGAGCCTTCCGTAGTCGGTATGGTGGCTTTCTGCTCGTAGGGGGTGGCATCGGAAAAGTCCTTTACGGCATGGGCGATGTGGCGGTCCAGCTCGTCGTCTGACCAGCGATAGTTTGCTGCGTCCTCATCATGAAGATCTCGGCGGACATTGGCTCTCATGTCAGTTAGGTTCATTCTATTCTATCCTCCTAAATCCCCCTGGATCCCCCTTTACAAAAGGGGGTGTTATCAAGATACCCCTTTGGTGGAAAAGGGGGTTTTTAAACGCTAGGCAAGCGGTCTGACGCCGATCAAGCGTGCCAGCTTTACCGTGCTGAACAAGGCAAGGCCGACATACCACTTGATACGGGTGCGGGTAGCATCCTTGGTTTCGAGCTGACCTACACGCTCGACCTGTATGCTACCTGGGGCGGTGAGTCCACAAAGGGCGCCCTCGCCCATCTGGAAAGCGTAGATGGTGGAGCAATCGCTGGAGGTGCCAACTACCTTGTTGTCGGCTATCCAGTCGTTGATGGCGACCGGGATGCCGTTGTACAGCTCGATGAACCTCCCCCACTCATCGCGCTCCACCTGTAGGTAGGAGCCAGCCGCTCTCGATAGCTGGTTTAAGCTTCGGCGGCTCCTGCGGCTCATAAGTAGTAGGTCTGGTTTACCACCCTTGACCATGTCTATGAGCTCATCCAGCTTATCCAGGGTTAGGGAAGCGCCGTTGTCGCCCATGGATACGCTCTGGCCGGTGCCCTGGCAGATTTTGTCGATGCCCTCGAAGTCCTTTGAGCCGACGGTGCCCAGGCCATTGATGAAGGTATCCTCGAACTCATGCCTCACCGCCTTGGCATTTAGCTCAATGACCGCTGCCTCGACATCCTGGAGGTTGGAGCGGGTAGCCTTAATGAAGTTATCGACATCGGCATTGGCTCCCACGATCTCCAGTCCAGCGGTGACCTGTTCGAAGGTCGGTGCGGTCTCGGCACCCCAATCCTCGTTCTCGTCATACCAGGCGACGGTAGGCAGGGTGCTCTCGCGGTTATAGGTCAGGCCGTTGCCCACTATTTCGATGAAGGGCAGCTTCTGCAGTACGGGCGATTCCTTGATGATGGTCTCGATGACGCCGATTAACAGGACATCATTTGAGAGTTTGGATGCTTCGGCAAGTGTGATAGCCATTATTCAGTCTCCTTTCTGATGGCATATTCGATTTTCTCGCGGGCTGACATGGAGGAGAAGTCGGGGGATGAACGCTCCGGGGCGCCAGCGGGTACCGGAATGGCTTTTGCCTGCTCACTAAGAGAGGCTTTCACCTTGGTGACCAACGCCTTAGACATCTCGAGAGAGGCATCGATATCGGCGATTGATTCACCGGTGATCATCTCCGCTGGGACGTCAGAATTGGCGGCGGCCACACTCTCGCGATACCTGACGATGGCTGATCCTAGAGCCTCGGATGATTCGGCAAGCAAATGCTCCTGCTCATCGATCCTGGCTCTGGCTGTAGCTAGCTCCTGTTCCTTGGCAGAGATTGCTTCGCTCTGGCTCGCAGTGACAGCCTGAATCTCGCCGAGCTTTGCGTCTCTATCACCAAGCTGAGCATTGAGGTCTTTGACCTGACTATTCGCTGCTTCCAGATCTGCCTTGATTGCTTGGACTTCTTCCTCGTTCACTTTGTTCTCCTTTCTTTTTAATCCCCCTGAATCCCCCTTTATCAAAGGGGGAATCTGGCGGAATATTTCTCAGCGTCTTCTCCATCGGGGGCAAAAGCTCTCACACACTCTCTGCCCCTTCGACCTTGCTCATGGCAGGCCCGCTGGAGCGGGCGTTAAGCTCTCTATTCATCTGGAGAATCCTTTTTCTCTCCTCCAACCAGTCGTCGAATTCGGTTTCGGGGTCTGGGATTCCCATCTCCTCCATGGCTCTTTTTCGGGAATGGACGCCGCTCTGGATAAGCTGCACCTCGTTAGACACCTGGCGCTGGCGGTCGAGAGGGAGTACTGGCCCCCAGATGATGCGGTGAGACAGCGGGCCGAAGCTCACACCAGTGAATCTCTCTATCAGGGCGAGGACCATCTCGTTGCGCCTCTTGTACACCGCGGTGCGAATGAGGCGCTTTCGCCTTACCTTCTGGAGGAGGGGCTGCATCTCGATCTCCAGCGCCACGCCCGAAAGGTCCCGCTCGGTGGTGCCGAAGGCCGCCCTAGGTGACTCGGAGATGTCGTGCAGGGTGCGATACAGCAGTTCGATGTAGTCAATATGAAGCCTTACCCCTCCCCCCTGTAGCAGGTCGAGGAGGTAGGCCCTGGCGTCCTCGGGGATGTTCCACACCGCCCCAGGCTGCACCGCGATATCCTCTGATGCTTCTATATTCTCCAGGACGGCAATGGGATTGCCCGATAATTCCAGAATGCGGGAAAGCTGCGATAGAGCCCTATTGAGCTCCCTCTGACCCTCCATGATTAGCGGAATGTCGGAGATGCCCCAGAACTTCTTCGGCTGGCGCAGGTTGGGGAAGATAATGAAGGGGATGAATCCGTACGGGTTCGGGTTGTTGGTCACCCGCTCGTTGTCGATCCACAGTTCAAAAGTCCTATCACTCCACACCTCCACCACTTCCACTCTGTTCCCTGTCGGCTTCCCCTTCAGAGAAGGATAGAGCACCTCGACCTCGTCGGCGGCAAGCTTGTATCGAGAGGCAACTCTATAAACATAGGTCACGTCGTCGGGCAGCCACCATGCGTACAGCCCCTGGACATCGGGTGCTGTTACCTTCACTCGCCTATCTTTGATGTCCCAGGTGACCTTATAGACGGCATCTCCCAGGACGGCGCAATCGATCTCAGTATCGAAATCGAGTGCCTGGAGGTTGTTGTCCTGATATACCTGGTAAAGCGCCTTCTCCGCGCTTCGGGCCCTCTCCCGGGCCTGGTCGCCCTCTTCCATAGGGTCCAGGGCGAAGCTCATGCCGGACATCAGGTAGGACGTGGTCTTGTCCACCAGGGCTTTGGCATAGTTGAAGGTGAGGTGCTTTTCCCCTCTGGTCGCTCTGCTCTGCCACTGTTCGCCGTTATAGAAAGCTAGGTTCCCGGTGTACCGCCTCATGCGGTCACGGTCCATGCGGGCAAGCTGCTGTGGGATGGTCAGATTGTTCATACGTCTCTCCATAATCCCCTTCTCCTGTCAGGAGAGGGGGCCCTTCCGCAGAAGGGTGCGCTCCTCCCTGTGGTTGGCTATGACGCGATAGACGGTTCGCTTGCTTACCGCAAAGTGTTGCGCCAGCTCATTAATGCCCGTCCCCTCGGCGTACAGGCGCATAATCTCTCTATTCCTAATCTGCTTGCCGGTTTGCCTTCCTGGCTGGTCGTAGCGGCATTTGGCCAGGGGGCAATGGAGGCAGGAGGGGAAGAGGTCGCAGCCGTCATCTATATATTCGCAAGGCTCTGGAACGAAGTCATCCATGTGATGATATTAGAACATATGTTCCATGCTGTCAACGATATTTTGTCACTCTTCACCCTCACCCTAGCCCTCTCCCTTCAAAGGGAGAGGGGAACACGGGTTCCCCTTTGTTTTCGGGGGGGCTGTTGAAACACCTGGGGTAGATTGGAGCATCTGCTCCAACTAGTCAAAATTTCTCCCTCCCTATGGGAGGGAGCTAGAGGGAAGGACAGCTTCACCTCCTCCCTAACCCTCCCCCTCAAGGGGGAGGGAATAACAAGTGGGTCCATCGTTAGAGGCCGGCAGATCGGCCGTTCTACGGCACAGGTTAAAGACATACTTGTAAGGCAATTCTTAGCGCGTCGTGCGTCGTTTATGGTGAGCCCTTCGGCTCGGCTCAGGACAGGCTTGTCGAACCATAAACGGCCCTTCGACTGGGCGGGCGTGTTGTTGCGGGCAAAGCGGGTATCTGCTATGATTTGCAGGATATTGACATGTTCCGCCCAATATATCGGGGCGCAAAGGAGGTGACATACTTCGATAGAGGCAACAGGTTCGTACACTTGATTTATACCTGCTCACAACCGGCAGGATATTTGCAAACCAGATTTAAGGAGGTATTAATATGGTAGGGATCACTTCTTACGGGGGTTACATCCCGTGGTATCGCATCAACCGCATGACCATCTATGGCGCTATCGGGACATGGCTAAACCCGGCCAGCCTCTTGCCCGGAGAGAAGGCAGTATCTAACTGGGATGAGGATAGCATCAGCATGTCGGTAAATGCCGCCGTCGATTGTTTGACCGGCATTGAACGGGAGAAGGTGGACGGCCTGTACTTTGCCACCACCACTTCGCCGTTCACCGAGAGGCAGGCTGGCGGCATAATCGCCACTGCCCTTGACCTGCGTTCCGACATACGAACTGCCGACTTCACCGGCTCGATTAGTGGGGCAACCACCGCCCTGCTCTCCGCCTGTGACTCTGTTACCGCCGGGTCGGCGAAAAGCATCATGCTGTGCTCCGCCGACTGCCGCATAGCCAAGGCCGGTGGCCCCCTGGAGGAGCAGTATGGCGATGGTGCCGTTGCTCTCCTGCTGGGAGATGATGGGGTAATCGCCAGCCTCGATGGTAGCTATTCCCTTTCCTACGATTTCATGGACCACTACCGGGTAACGCAGGACAAGTTTAACCGCCAGTGGGAGGATAGGTGGATACGCGATGAGGGGTATGGCAAGTTCATCGGCGAGGCGATCGCCGGACTGATGAAGAAGTACAGCATGAGCCCCAAGGACTTCACCAAAGTGGTTTATCCTTGCCTGTATGCCCGGGCCCACGGAGCTATCGCCAAGCAGCTGGGGTTTGAGGCCGAGCAGGTGCAAGAGCACATGTTCACCGCCATAGGCAACACCGGCACCCCTTACCCCTTGATGATGCTGGTGGCGGCACTTGAGGAAGCCAAAGCGGGGGACAAGATCCTGGTTGCCAGCTATGGCAACGGGAGCGATGCCTTAATCTTTACCGTGACCAAGGAGATAGAGAAGGTAAGAGACAGGAAGGGCATAAAGAAGAGCCTTGAGTTCAAACATGATATAGGCAGTTACGAGAGGTTTATCACCTGCAACAGCGTGCTTCCGATAGACACGGCAGGCCGTGGGGAGGAGACATCCCTGACCTCAGCGTCAAAGCTGTGGCGGGAGCGCCGCGAGATCCTCGGCTTGGTGGGGACGAAGTGCAAGCGCTGTGGCACGCCACAGTACCCGCCGCAGCGAGTGTGCGTAAACCCTGCTTGTGGAGCAATTGACGAGATGGAGGACTATCGCTTCTCCGACAGGAAGGGGCACATCTTCACCTACACCGGAGACCTGCTGGCCTTCAGCCCCAACCCGCCATCGTTATACGGGGTGATAAACTTTGATGGTGGTGGAAGGTACCTGATGGACCTCACCGACTGCGAGCAGGACAAGGTCAAGGTTGGTCTGCCGGTGGAGTTGAGCTTCCGCCGCAAGTATATAGATAGGGTTGGCGTCAGCGGCTACTTCTGGAAGGCAAGGCCAATAACGGAGTAAAAGAGGGAGGTAATATAGAAATGCCTGAAGGGATAAAGGATAAAGTTGCCATCATTGGCATGGGCTGCACCAGGTTTGGCGAGCGATGGGACAAGAGCGGCGACGACCTGATGGTTGATGCGTTCAAGGAGTGCATAGAGGATGCCGGGATAGAGAAGAAAGACATCGATGTGGCGTACTGGGGCGCTTTCTATCCGATGCAGGGGCTAAGCGGTATGCCTCTATCCACCCTATTGCACCTGCCTTTTATCGGGGTGACCCATGTGGAGAACATGTGTGCCAGCGGCACCGAGGCAATAAGAGGTGCCACCTATGCAGTGGCCTCGGGTGCCTCAGATATTGCCCTGGCTATCGGAGTGGAGAAGCTGAAGGACGTCGGCTATGGTGGGCTTCCCGCCTTCGGTGTATCGATGAGCGGGGCCAACCTCACTGCTCCGGGGGGCTTTGCCATGCTGGCGACACGGTATTTTGCCACCTATAACCTCTCACCCGAGGAAGGGAAGAGGATGATAGGCCGGGTCTCGGTGAAGAGCCATCACAATGGCACCCTGAACCCCAAGGCCCACCTGCGCCGCGAAGTCACTCTTGATGACGTGGTGAAAGCTCCCATAATTGCCTGGCCCCTGGGGCTTTACGACTGCTGCGGGGTGAGCGATGGGTCAGCAGCCGCCATCGTGGTAAGGGCCGAGGAGGCAAAGAAGTTCAGGTCTGACCCGGTATATATCAAGGCGCTGCAGATCGCCATAAGCTCAGGTGAGGAGATCCAGTACACCGACTTCGATATGGCTCATGTGGAGTCGACCACGCACGCCGCGGCAAGGGCCTACAAAGAGGCGGGGATCAAGAACGCCCGTGAGGAGATAAGCATGGCTGAGGTCCATGACTGCTTCTCCATCACCGAGACGGTGACCATGGAGGATCTTCAGTTCAGTCCCAGAGGCCATGCCAGGGAAGATATCGAGTCGGGATTCTTTGACCTCGATGGTGGTTTGCCGGTGCAGCCAGATGGCGGGCTGAAGTGCTTCGGGCACCCCATCGGTGCCTCGGGCATCAGGATGATATATGAGATGTACAAGCAGCTTCAGGGTAAGGCAGATGCCCGCCAGATAAAGGACCCCAAATATGGGCTGACCCACAACCTGGGCGGCGTGCCTCATGCCAATGTTTGCTCCATCGCCATCGTTGGCCTGTAAGGTACCCGCCAAGTATTGAACCTGGGGGATACCCCCAGACCTCCGACAACGATGTGTCACAAGGGGGAGTCCACAAGGGCTCCCCCTTGTTATTTTTCCCCCTCTCCTTGTCGAAGACTCGACTCTGGCGAGAGGAGAGGGGGCTAGGGGGTAAGGTGAATAAAAGGGGACTGGTGGTGCCCACAGGCATCCATCTCGGTGCTCGCGGCAATTATCTGTGATTGCGACCCTTCACAAAGTGAAGGGGAAGCAATCTATCCGGTTTGCACCCCCCCGCTGAGGTTGCTTCGTATGGTTCCCTCACTTCATTCGGGACAAGCCTCGCAATGACATGAAGAGAGTGCGGTCTGGGCTCAAGGGAGAGGGAACTGGAGAGTCTTGGGTAGGTTGGAGCATCTGCTCTCGGCTACCCAATATATTCTCTCCCCTCTCCTTGAGGAGAGGGGGCTAGGGGGAAAGATGACCAGGTCTCGTGTCGAACTGTAGAAAGCCGTGATATCGTTGATGGTTAGGCTTATATCGTTCGTGGTGAGCTTGTCGAACCATGAACGATCCCCTGCCCGACCGCCTCATGGGTAGGTTGGAGCATCTGCTCCAACCACACCGAGAGCGGATGCTCTCGGCTACCCTGTGGTGTAGGGGGCGAGTGGTCATAAGACAGCTGACCATCGCCAACGAGGATTGACAGCGATGGGCTGTTGTGGTAGAATTTCACTAAGAAGTTATATCGTCGTACAAGGCTTTTTTATAATCGAGGTCAGGCTCTTGACATCGAAGCGAGTGGTGCGTTGATCGGTGCATCCGCGGGGGTTCTGGCCCGTTGCAGAAGCGGGGGCAGTGAAGCGGAGCCTTTATCTGGGCGCTTGGGCTTCGCCGAGCCAGTAGCGAAACCGACCGCATAGGTCGGTTTTCTTATTTTTCCGGGAGGACGACATAGCTAGGCTCAAAGTAAGGATCGGCTATCCAGCGCCAGTCGCAGCACTTTTAGCGCTCCTCTTCGTGCTCATGGTAATCACGTTGGTCAGAGCGGCGAGTGATGTATGGCCTGACTGTAGCTGGGGATGTACGGCGAATGATGTAACAGTCACCCAGGCATGGCTGGGCAACGCGACGGGAACCCCGCTGGAAACCTGCGAGCCAGGCGAGCCCAATGGAAGCGCCTATATCTGGGTAACGATTGACAACAACTCAAGTGCCAGCCGATATGCGGTGCGGCTCCTTGCCGAGGTGTATGTAAATGAACACTCCATCGTCGTCGACCAGTGCGCCCTGGACAGCATAGCGGGGAAGACTACCCAGGACTACGCGCTATACCATTTTACCTGGCATTGCGGGGAGGCGATAAATCTGGAGAACCTGATCGTAAGCTGGAAAACGTCGAAGAACTCTAGCTGCGCCGACCCTGCGGAGTGCCCTGCACCGGCAAAATGTTCGGGTCCTGGCAACATGACCGTGGCGGCGCCACTGGTGGCGAACTTCAACTCCACATCTCCACAGTGCTACTGCACCAGCATAGGCTTTAACGATACAACCACCGGCGGCGAACTTCCCTATAACTATAGTTGGGATTTTGGGGATGGCTCCGGGAACTCCACAGAGCAGAATCCTTCGTATCACTATGGTGCCTCCGGTAGCTATAACGTGACCCTTTCAGTCACCGACACCGCGGCTAGGTACGATACTCATACAGAACAGGTCCAGGTAATTAGCGACGCCGACCTTGAGATTGCCAAGACTGGCTCTCCAGACCTGGTGTTAGTCGGCCAGACCCTGACCTATAACGTCACGGTAAGCAACGGCGGTCCTTGTGACGCCTTTGGCGTATTAGTTACCGACGCTCTTCCATCCGTCCTGAGCAACCCCATGTACTCAGTAAATGATGGGGAAACGTGGCTCTCCTACAATGGTACCATGGCCTTGGATACGATGGCGAATGGCACCGTGGCACATGTGCTGATTAAAGCTACTGCTGGGTGCCCGGCGATTTGTCCCGAAGTAATTGAAAACACGGCCACGGTTGACTCCCCTAACTACGACCCCGCTCCGGACAACAATTCGGCGAGTACCACCACGACGGTCAGTGAAAACACGCCACCCGTTATCACCGCTGCGCCAGGTAACGTAACCGTGGAATGCATCGGCGACATTCCCCCTATCGATATCGGCAATGTCACTGCCACCGACAACTGCGGCAATGTGACCGTCATCCATGTCGGCGATGTCGACGATGGCAACACCTGTCCCATGACCATAACCCGCACCTACCAGGCTAGCGATGACTGTGGTAACTCCGCCAATGTTACTCAGACTATCGCCGTGGATGATACCATTGCTCCGGTTATCACCTGTGCTGGAAACGTGACCATTGAGTGTGATGAGTCCACCGACCCATCCAACACGGGGAATGCCACCGCTACCGACAACTGTGATACCGATGTTGAGGTTACCTATAGCGACATATCAGATGGCGGGACCTGTTCGGGGAACATAACACGCACCTGGACGGCTACAGATGACTGCGGTAATACAGACGAATGCGTACAGGTTATTACCGTGGTTGACAGCACCGCACCCGATATCGCTTCTTCGCCAGGTAACGTAACCGTGGAATGCATCGGCGACGTCCCCCCTATCGATATCGGCAATGTCACCGCCACCGACAACTGCGGTAACGTGACCATCACTTATATCGGCGATGCCGATGATGTCAATACCTGTCCCAGGACCATAACCCGTACCTATCGGGCCACCGATAGCTGTGGGAACTTGGCCAATGTTACCCAGACCATCGCCGTCAATGACACCATTGCTCCAGTTATCACCTGTGCTGCAAACGTGACCATTAAGTGCGATGAGTCCACCGATCCCTCCATCACGGGCAATGCCACCGCTACCGACAACTGCGATACCGATGTGGAGGTTACATATAGCGACATATCAGATGGCGGGACCTGTTCGGGGAACATAACACGCACCTGGACGGCTACAGACGACTGCAGCAATACAGACGAATGCGTACAGGTTATTACCCTGGTTGACAGCACCGCACCCATTATCACCGCTGCGCCAGGTAACGTAACCGTGGAGTGCATCAGCGACGTCCCCCCTATCGATATCGGCAATGTCACCGCCACCGACAACTGCGGTAACGTGACCATCACTTATATCGGCGATGTCGACGATGGCAACACCTGTCCCATGACCATAACCCGTACCTATCAGGCTACCGATAACTGTGGCAACTTGGCCAATGTTACCCAGACCATCGCCGTCAATGACACAGTTGCTCCGATCATCACCTGTGCTGGAAACGTGACCATTGAGTGTGGTGAGTCCACCGACCCCTCCAACACCGGCAATGCCACCGCTACCGACAACTGCGATACCGATGTGGAGGTCAGCTACAGTGACACATCAGATGGTGGGCCCTGCCCTGAGTGCATTACACGTACCTGGACGGCTACAGACGACTGCGGTAACTCGGCGCAATGCATTCAGTTCATTGAGAGAGTCCAAGCAACGCCTACCCCCACACCTATACCGGTTACGGTCGGCGGAACAATTCTTCCCACGGACAAAATTGGCCTGGTGATGCCCTGGCTTATCGCCGCAATAGCGCTTGTTGCGATTGTCGCTGTATCGCTGGCGGTGTGGAACCGCAGGAGGGGAGCGCAGCGGGGCTCGCCGTAAGCCTGTATAGACATCTAAGGACATAAGAGTATATTCAGAGGGAGTCCACATGGGCTCCCCCTTCGTTTTTCGGGGTAACTTCACCCTCACCCTGGCCCTCTCCCGTCAAGGGAGAGGGGGCACCCTCAGGAGTAGGGTGGGTGAAATGAAATGAAACCCACCTTCCCAATAGAGATGGAAATGGTGGGTTTCGCCCTTCAGCGGAAGGGCTGCACCCACCCTATAATTTGTCAATCCGTTCGTGGTGAGCCCTTCGACAAGCTCAGGACAGGCCCGTCGAACCATGAACGGACCTTCGACGGGCTCTAACCCGCCGCGAGCAAAATCCTCCCTCCCTCGAAGAGTCTTCGACCTGGCGGGAGGGAGTTAGAGGGAGGGGGAGCTTCACCCTCACCCTCGCCCTCTCCCGTCAAGGGAGAGGGAACTGACGCCGCGGGCGCTTCTTGGCTTGTACTCCGATGCCTCGACCAGCAGCGCCAGGCTGATGAGAAAGTCGTCGTGCCCCTCCTCGGGCGGCACGTAGAAGTTCATCGTCTGGCTGGGGCGGAAGAAGCTCTTCGCCCTCTCCATCTGGAGCCAGAACTCTCTATACTCCTCCTTCTCCTTCAGCTGAAGGACAGAAGGATCGGCGGCATACATCTTGACCCTTCCCGAGTTTACCGCCGCCAGCAGGTTGAAGCCCAGCTTCGACTTGCTCTGCTGGGTAAAGAGGAAAGGACGTACCACCGTTTTGCCCAGCGCCCTGGCGAGGAACGAGGCCACCCCGGCGCCGACGCCGGTGGAATCCACCACCACCCTCTTGCACCCCCACACCTGCTTCAGAATATCCACAAGCTGCGGGTAGAGCGAGGTGTGGCTCGACGACCTCTTCTGGGGCCATCGCTGGGAAGGCTGGAACCTGATGTACTTCTTCGATCCAGAGGAACTCTTGCCCATGATCTTCGAAGAGTTCCGCCTCGGCGAGTTTGACATCCCTGTGACCGCCGTCGATTGCAGCGGCAACGAGGCTCATGGCGCCGTCACGCTGGCGGTTGTGGACTTCCAGCTTCCCATGGACGAGGGATGGAACGTCAGGTCTAGCCCCATCGCCGTGGGCACGAGCTGGGGCCAGATGAAGAGCATGGGCGAAGGCCTGATGTATGAGGCGGTGGTGATGTGGGATGCCGAGCACGGCCAGTGGGTGGAGCCTTCCAGCGGTAGCGTGATGGCCCCGCTTCAGGCCTACTACATCGCCATGAGCGAGAGGGACCAGATCGGGCTGATAATGTCACGGCAGCCGACTGCGCCGCCGCAGCGCCCCCTCTACGTGGGGTGGAACCTGATCGGCGTGGCCCCCTACGTGGACTCGTTGGGCCGTATAGGCATTGATGAGGCTCTGTATTCGGTCTACGAGGCTCCCGGTGGGTTGCCTGGCTGGCTGGTGACAATGAGCATCGACGACTATTTGTGGTATATGGAAGGGTTCTGGTACAACGGCATCCCGCTGGATAAGCCGTGGTACGAGAAGTTGTTCGAACAGGATGGGTGGATTACCTTCGTGGCTGATGACGACTGGAAGTGGATGACCTCCGGCGGGGGATACTGGCTGTTCATGGACAACGACG
>Ga0307432_1000562_pt1 | contig 27580 bp, 22 predicted proteins | sample SalMarWE160150MG_FD_202158 | JGI IMG/M metagenome (GOLD analysis project Ga0307432, IMG submission 202158) | Salt marsh sediment microbial communities from the Plum Island Ecosystem LTER, Massachusetts, United States - WE1603-150 | ecosystem: Environmental > Aquatic > Marine > Intertidal zone >...
CAGGAGCCTCAGTGTGGATTCGGCAAACTTGGGATATGCTGCCGAAATTGTGCTATGGGACCATGCCGGATTGACCCCTTCGGTGAAGGCGCCGAACGTGGTGTCTGCGGTGCCACCGCCGATACCATTGCAGCGAGAAACCTGGTGCGGATGGTTGCCGGAGGTGCAGCGGCGCATTCTGACCACGGTCGTGACATCGCACACACATTCAAGATGGCGGTCGAGGACGAAAGCTGCGATTATAACATCAAAGATGAGCGGAAATTGCGGGAAGTGGCGGCAAGATACGGCATCGAGACAAAAGGCAGACAGACAAAGGAGATTGCCAGCGACCTGTCTGAGGCAGTGATGATCGATTTCGGCAGGCAGGAGGGGACACTTGTCAGTGCCGCGGCTTATGCGCCGCCGGCCAGGCAAAAGGTCTGGAGGGAATTCGGCGTAACTCCCCGTTCAATTGACCGGGAAATTGTTGAGATTATGCACAGGACACACATAGGCGTGGGTTCAGACTATAAGAATCTTGTAAAGCAGGGCCTGCGAGCGTGTCTGTCCGATGGATGGGGTGGCTCGCTTGTAGCAACGGAGCTTTCAGATATCTTGTTTGGCAGCCCTCAGCCGATTCGCTTTGGTGCCAATCTTGGTGTCCTTGATGCCAAGCAGGTCAACATAATTGTGCATGGCCACGAGCCGACTTTGTCAGACATAATCGTGGCGGTATCGCAGGAACCCGAGCTTGTAAAAATGGCTAAGGACAAAGGCGCCGAAGGTATCAACCTTGCCGGTATGTGCTGTACTGCTACTGAGATATTGATGCGTCATGGGATACCGGTCGCTGGCAATTTCCTGCAGCAGGAACTGGCGGTGATGACCGGCGTGGTGGACTTGATGGCTGTGGATGTACAGTGTATTATGCCTGCGCTTGGTTCGCTGTCCGGCTGTTTTCATACCAAGTTGATTACCACCTCGCCGAAGTGCAAAATCGCCGGCGCAGAACATATTGAATTCCACGAGGACAGGGCAGTGGAAACGGCCAGGGAAATCATCAAAATCGCCATTGAGAATTTTAAGAACAGGAAAGGTAAGGCAAAGATTCCGAAGGTAATGGAGCACGGAATTGCCGGTTTTACCACGGAAAATATCTTTTATCATCTTGGCGGCCGATTTCGCGCCAGTTACCGGCCGCTAAACGATGCTGTTATTTCAGGGCGCCTGCGTGGTGCGGCTGGAGTTGTGGGCTGCAATAATCCCAAGCAGGTGCACGATTACAGTCACCTGACACTGATAAAGGAACTTATCAAGAATGATGTTCTGGTAGTAAGCACGGGTTGCAGTGCGATCGCGGCGGGCAAGGCGGGACTGATGAGGCCGGAAGCAGCGGCGAAGTATGCAGGCCATGGGCTGGCCGAGATATGTGAGACGGTGGGCATCCCGCCAGTGCTTTACGTTGGCTCCTGCGTAGATAACAGCCGAATTTTGACAATTCTGGCAAATGTCGTGGCCGAAGGCGGACTTGGCGATGATATCTCAGATTTACCTGTCGCTGGTGCTGCACCGGAATGGATGTCGGAAAAAGCGGTTTCCATCGGAATGTATTTCGTTGCTTCCGGGGTCTATACTGTTATTGCCGAGCCACTGCCCATCCTCGGCGCTCCGAATCTAACGCGTTATCTAACCGACGAAATTGAAAAGGATGTAGGCGGTAAGTGGGCTTTTGAGAGAGACCCTATCAAGGCCGCTGGTATGATGATAGAGCATATCGAGAGCAAGCGGGATGCTCTGGGAATAAACGTAGAAAGAGAACGCAAGCTTTACGATATGCAAGAGAGACGGGCATTAGTTGTGGAGTAAGAACTGGATACTCGATGCTCGATACTGGATGCTTGTCGAGTATTGAGAATCGACAAATGAGAATCTAAGGAAGGTTAGTAAATGTCAAGAATTATTGCATCAGCAGCAATACGTGGCGCTCATAAAATAGCGAAACAAGCAGAAGATATTTTAGCGAGAGCTATCAAGGAAAAAGGCAAAGATTGCCAAGTCGAGTTTCCCAATACCGGCTATTACATACCGATTATTTATTCCATCACCGGTAGAGCGGTGGAAAAACTTGGCGATTTCGAAGAGGTAACGGCAGAAGAAATCAAACCCTTGCTGCCCCCGCTGGTCGACGATGAGTTGTGGATACCTTACCTGGGTCCGGCCCTGGATGCCGGTATGGCCACGCTTTTCGCAGAGGAGATTATTGAGGCCTGCAAATATTTAATCGGGCCTAATCCCGTCGACGGTCTTTGGTTGGGTGCGGCTGATGATGTAATCCTGCGCGAGCGCGGCATTCAGTTTGTGGACGGCACGGCCCCTGGATTTGCAGCCATTGTTGGTTCCGCGCCTGACGTAGAAACGGCAGTTAAGATTGCCAGGAAATGTCAGGAAAGAAGTCTGTATGTTTTTATGGCAGGGCACAACAACGGAACGACTTTTGCCGAGCAGCTTGTTGAAGGCGGCGTGCAGTTGGGCTGGGATACCCGACTTATTCCCTTCGGGCGTGAGATTACTGCGGCGATATATGCCGCCGGATTTGCGGCCAGGGTTGGGCTGAGCTATGGGGGTATTCCGGCAGGTGATTTCAAGCGAAATCTTCTTTACAACAAAGACAGGGTCTTTGCGTTCGTTATACCTCTCGGCGAGGTTACGGATGAGTGGTATGCCACTGCCGCTGGCGCAATTAATTTTGGCTTCCCTGTCATCGCCGATTCTGATATTCCTGAGATTCTTCCGACCGGCATATGTACCTACGAGCACATTGTATCTAATATACCACATGACGAAATAATAGAAAAAGCCATCGAGGTTCGCGGCCTGAAGATAAAGGTGGCGGAAATAGATATTCCGGTGGCACATAGCCCTGCATTTGAGGGTGAACGTATCCGCAAGGAAGAGATGCACTGCGAGTTCGGGGGTCAGCGGACGCCTGCATTTGAATGGCTTCGAATGCGGGATATGGACGAGGTTGAAGACGGCAAAGTAGAAGTTGAAGGGCCAGATGCCGATTCAGTCGAGGCAGGAGGAAGATTGCCGCTGGGAATTTTGGTCGAAGTGGCAGGAAGAAAAATGCAGACCGATTTTGAACCTGTGCTCGAGCGACAGGTCCATACATTTATGAACGAAGCCCAGGGATTGTGGCATATGGGCCAGCGGGACATAAGCTGGATAAGAATCTCCAAGGATGCCTTCAAAGCAGGGTTCAGACTTGAGCATATCGGCAAGCTCCTGCACGCGATGTATCATGAGCAGTATTCAAAGATTTTAGATAAGGTGCAGGTCAAGATTTTAACTGATGAGCGGAAGGTTGTAGAACTTCGTGAGACGGCCCGCAAGGTATTCGCCGAGCGTGATAAACGTATTGCGGGCATGACCGATGAAGATGTGGATACTTTTTACTCCTGCACGCTTTGTCAAAGTTTCGCTCCGAACCACGTCTGCGTAGTTTCGCCGGAACGGCCGGGCTTGTGCGGTGCTTATAGCTGGCTGGACTGCCGGGCCGCATACGAGATAATTCCAACCGGGCCAAACCAGCCCATATCGAAAGGTAAGTGCATCGAGCCGACCATCGGACAGTGGGACAAAGTAAATGCATTCGTCCTCAAGGCCAGCGGCGGTAACGTAGAGCGGATGAGCCAGTACAGTATGATTACCGACCCGATGACCTCCTGTGGCTGCTTTGAATGTATCGCCGCCGTACTGCCCTCAACAGGAGGAATAATGATTGTCAACAGAGAATTTCCTGATATGACGCCTTGCGGGATGAAGTTTTCTACACTTGCAGGGACGACCGGTGGTGGACAGCAAACACCCGGGTTTATTGGGCATTCAAAGCACTACATCCTCTCAAGAAAATTCATTGCTGCTGAAGGCGGAATCAAAAGGGTAGTATGGATGCCTACAATGCTGAAAGAGGAGATTAAAGAGTCCTTTATCAAAAGAACGGAGGAACTTGAACTCGGCGGAGAAGAATTCCTTGACAAAATTGCTGATGAGAAAACAGCGACCACAGAGGAAGAGGTTCTGGAGTATATCACCAAAGCTAAGCATCCTGTAACTACAATGGAGCCAATGTTCTAAAACACGGACCGACACAGATGGACACGGACCTGAGTCCTATTATTAAATTTGGAATATACTGGAAGTGAAGAAGGGAAAGTTTTCATGGCGCTGACAGGATTGGAAATTTACAAGCTTTTACCAAAAACCAACTGCAAAAAGTGTGGTATGCCTACCTGTTTGGCCTTTGCGATGGCCCTTGCTCAGAAGCGCGCCAAGCTCGAAGACTGCCCTGATGTTTCGCAAGAGGCCAAAAAGAAGCTTGCGGCAGCAGCTGCTCCGCCGATGCGTAAGGTTGTGTTCGGCCCGCTGCCCCGACTTGCGTCGGGAGACGCAGGGGCAGGCAGTGGTGATAGTCAAGTGGCAGTTGGACAGGAGACAGTTTTATTCCGGCATGAAGAGAAATTTCATAATCCCACGGTTGTAGGCGTTAGCGTATCGGACAAGCTGACCGGCGAAAATTTAACCAAGCGAATCGAATCCATAAACGCACTACAGTTTGAGCGAGTAGGGACTAAGTTAGCAGTTAGAGCTGTAGCGATTATTAACGACAGTGGGGAAACTTCAGCTTTTGTGCAGGCCGCTGAAACGGTGAAAAACAACAGTGGGCTTGCGCTAATTTTAGTTTCAGATTCGGCTGAGGCATTGGCCGCTGCGGTTGCCAAAACGAAAGATACAGTGCCTTTGCTGGCTTATGCCACAGCCGATACAGCCGAAGCGATGGCGAAAATAGCAAAGGAAAACAACTGTCCGCTGGTTGCGAAAGCTGATTCCGTCGAGGCACTTGCAGAGCTGAGCGAAAAGATTAAAGCTCAGGGCGTTGAGGATATTGTGTTAAATCTTGATGCTCCTAACATGCGGGATAAGTTGTATAACCTATCGAGGATGCGGGCTCTGTCGCTGAAAAAGCTCTTCAGACCTTTAGGTTATCCGACTATATCCTTTATTACAGAAGGCGATGCAGACCAACAAACTACAGCTGCTATCAGTTTGATTTGCAAGTATTCCAGCATCGTTGTTGTTGACACTGTCGAGCCATACGCCTTTTTGCCAATGCTGACGACGGTGATGAATGTTTTCAGCGACCCACAGAAACCAGTTCAAGTAGAGCCGAAGGTGTATCCTATCGGCGAACCTGATGCCAGTTCTCCCCTTATGTTTACGACAAACTTTTCACTGACATATTACACAGTGGAATCAGATGTCGAGGCCAGCAGGGTACCAAGTTATATCCTTGTGGTCGATACCGAAGGTACGAGTGTGTTGACGGCTTATTCGGGAGATAAGCTCAACGAAAAGACGGTATCTGATGCTATGGCCAAACATGATGTGGACAATCTTGTCAAACACCGCAAGCTGATAATACCCGGTTATGTAGCGGTGATGAGCGGTAAACTTGAAGAAGCAACCAACTGGGACGTTATGGTAGGGCCGAGAGAGAGTTCAATGATACCTAAATTTCTGCAGGAAGTCTGGAAATAGAAGTGTCTAAAGTGAGCTAAAATGCCTAAAGTGAACTAAAGTGAAAAAATAATCCATAACTTTAGACACTTTAGTCACTCCAAACTTTAGGAACTTCGATGGTGAGTATCAAGAATGGAAGAAGGTAGGAAGAAAACTTACACCGTACATTTTGAGCCGAGCGGCTTGAAAGTAAAAGTTCGCAGCGGAACGATTCTGCTTAAGGCGGCCCGCAGAGCGGGCATTTATTTAAGTAGTATTTGCGGCGGAGACGGATACTGCGGCAAATGCAAAGTAATAATCGACGAGGGCCAGTTCGAAAGCAGACCTACCACTTTACTTACACCCGATGAGACAAGGGAAAATACTGTCCTGGCCTGTCAGACGAAGGTGCTTTCCGATATGACCGTGACTGTCCCGAAGTCTCATACTTTGGAAGCAAGTCAAATACTTATGGATACGGATGCTCACCGATTCAGCGAGTTGGCCGGTGAGCCGGCAGCAGGTATATTTGAGTATGACCCATTAGTTCAGAAGCTGTGTCTTGAAATGACACCGCCGAGTGTTCAGGACCATACCGCGGACCACGAGCGTTTGTATCTTGCCATACGAGAGAAAATCGATGCTCCTATTATGCAAACCGGCATTCGCATTTTGCAAAAACTTCCAAATGCACTTAGTAAAGCGAACTACAGGGCTGCGGTAACAATAGGTCGTCGTGGCGGAACTACGGAGGTTATGGAGGTTGAACCGGGCAGGCGATGTGAGACCAATTTTGCTGTTGCAGTTGACCTGGGTACAACTACCGTGGTGGCTCATCTTATCAACCTGACCAATGCTACTACGGTTGATGCAGAAGCTACGTATAACAGCCAGATAAATTTCGGTGAAGATTATATTCGTCGAATCATCTATGCGGAAGAAAATGAAGCGTATGATGAGATGCAGAACCGTATTGTGCACGATATAAATGACTTGATTGTAACACTGGTGTCGAGGCAGAAAATCGATTTGAAGGATATAACCGCTATTGTTTGTGCCGGCAACACGGCGATGATTCATTTTCTGCTGAATCTTGACCCGAGACGAATACGCAGAGAACCTTATGTTGCTTCAGCCAGCTTTATTCCTCCTTTACGGGCAGCGGAAGTCGGCATTCAGATTAATAAACGAGGTTTGTTATATTGTCTTCCCAGCGTGGCGGCCTATATCGGCAGTGACATAGTGGCAGGTGTGCTGACTACACGAATCTATACCAAAAAGGGAATCTCGCTTTTTGTTGATATCGGGACAAACGGCGAGGTGGTTCTTGGCAATAGCGACTGGCTGGCTTGTGCCTCAAGCTCGGCAGGTCCTGCATTTGAAGGAAGCGGCGTCAAGCACGGCATGAGGGCACAAGCAGGAGCTATTGAAAAGCTGGATATTCTTGGTGATGGTTCAATAGAATATAAAACTATCGGTAATAAGCATCCGGCTGGGATTTGCGGGTCAGGGCTTTTAGACACACTCGCTGAATTATTTATAAATGGTATCATAGATAGAACCGGAAGGTTTATAACCAACGGCGAGACGAGAGTGATAGAAGGGGATGAGGGTAAACAGTTTCAGATAGCGCCGGCAGGTAATAAGCACCATGAGATAGTAATCACCCAGGCGGATATTGATAATTTGGTTCGCTCCAAAGCAGGGGTCTTTGCCGCTATTCGGGTGCTTATGGAATCGACACAAACAAAAACAGAAGACCTGGAGGCAATTTATTTAGCTGGCGGGTTCGGAAACTTCCTGAACGTTCGGCAGGCCGTTACTATCGGAATGCTACCAGATATACCATTGGATAGATTGCAATTTGTGGGAAATACATCAATTGCAGGAGCAAAGACGGTTCTCTTGAGCCGAAAGGCATTGGAAACAGCCGAAAAAATTGCGGAAAGTATGACTTACTTTGATTTGATGAGTCATCCTGGATATATGGATGAATTTATCAAGGCAAGTTTTCTACCACATACGGATTTATCATTATTTCCCTCATTGCTAACTATGACTCGGGGTACCTGAGAGAAGTGTCTAAAGTGTCTAAAGTGAACTAAAGTGTCTAAAGTTATGGATAATAAAGAGTTTGCCAGAGAGCTTGAGAAACGAACACGAGAATTCGGTGTGCGAATAATCCGTTTATCGAGGACTTTACCTAATACACCCGAGGCAAGGGTTGTAAGAACTCAGATGACAAAATCAGGAACGTCCATCGGCGCAAATTATCGAGAGGCCAATCGGGCCAGAAGTAAAGCCGATTTCAAAAACAAAATTAAGATTTGTGAAAGTGAAGCCAGTGAAACACAATATTGGCTGGAAGTAATTATAAAACTGAAATGGCTATCGTGGGGAAAAGCGAAGTGCGATTATGAAGAGTGTGGAGAATTACTTGCCATTTTTACATCTATTGGTGAGAAATAAGCCAGCAACGAGATTTGAACGAATGCTATCGTTATTTGTAACTTTAGCTCACTTTAGCTCACTTTAAATATTTTAGTTCACTTTTATATGGCGACAACTATTGCTATAAGCGGAAAAGGTGGCTCGGGCAAGACGACCTTGGCTGCTATGATTATCAGGTTTTTGCTGGAGGGGCGCCCCGGCAGAGCGATACTTACGGTAGATGCTGACCCTAATTCCTGCCTGGGTGCGGAATTGGGAGTTGAGCCGGTCTGCACTATTGCAAAGATTCGCGAACAGGCACGCTCGAAATCACCGAGCAGTGGAGGTATGGACAGGGTGCGTTCATTTGAATACGGCATCCAGCAGGCAATTACTGAGGCATCAGGGTTCGATTTGCTTACGATGGGTCGGCCGGAAGGGCCGGACTGCTACTGTGCGGTCAATAATATGCTGCGGACGTTTCTCGATAAGCTAAGCTCTCAATATCAGTTTGTGATTATAGATAATGAGGCGGGAATGGAGCACCTGTCCCGAAGAACTACGAATAATGTTGACCTGCTATGTATTGTCGCAGAGCAAACTTCTCTCGGGGCGCTTACTGCTCAAAGGATTTCTGAACTTGCTAAAGAGTTGCCAATATCGGTAAAAGAAATTGGCGTTATATGGAATAAAGTAGACGGCAAGTCCGGTGGTGAACCAAATTTGGAAGAAATAAAAACTCTGGGGAGCATACCTTACGACCAGACGGTATTTGAGGATTCAATGCAGAGCAAAACGGTCTTTGACCTCGGAGAGAATAGCCCGGCATATCTGGCGGTGCGGGAAATATTCGGTAATAAATTAAATCTTAACAAAATGACAATTGATAATAGATGATGATTGATAGGCAATTTTAGAGGATTTCAAATGCCAGTTCCTGAAATAACAGATAGTTTTACCGGCAAAGTTACCCGAATTACACTTGGAGCTACTAAAGAAGACGGTGGCACTCGAACCTCGACCGTGGCAGTGGGTGGGGCACGCAATGTTGTCTATGGCGGCTCGACTGATTATGCCGGCGAGAAGCCGGTTATTGCAATGGATGTTCTTGACAGCAAACCGGAAGATTGGCCTGATGTCCTGGCTCAAAGCTATAAGGATGTGCTCGATAGTCCGGGTGATTGGGCAAAAAAGTGCATGGAGAAATTCGGGGCTGATTTGATATGTGTAAAATTCGACGGCATTCACCCCAACAGGGCGGATAAAGATGCCGACCACGCTATTAAGGTTACCGAGGAGGTATTGAAGGCGGTCGGTGTTCCTCTTATCCTTTGGGGTTGTGGCAATGACGAGAAGGATAATCAGGTTATGCCCAAGGTAAGCGAAGCCGCTAAAGGTGAAAAGTGCCTGCTTGGGACCATCACAGAAGATAATTACAAGTCATTGACGGCTATTGCCTTAGCCGACGGCCATTTTCTTATCAGCGAGGCGCCCTTGGATATTAACATCGGCAAGCAGGTGAACATCCTGGCCTCGGATATGGGCTTTCCACTTGAACGGATAGTAGCGTTTCAGGATACCGGGGCGTTGGGCTACGGAATGGAGTATTCATACTCGATTCAGGAACGCCAACGTTTGGCGGCACTTACCGGCGATAAAATGATGGCAATGCCGGTTATCTGCGACGTCGGCTATGAATCCTGGCGGGCAAAGGAGGCCAAGCTCGTGGATGCCCCTGGTTGGGGTCCACCTGCTGAACGAGGGCCGATGTGGGAGGCAGCTACTGCCGTTTGTCTTTTGCAAGCCGGCGTTAATATAATTCGTATGCGACATCCAAAGGCCGTTGCTACCGTTAAGAGCTTCATCAATCAAATTTGGTCGTAACTTTGGGCACAGAATCCTGGGCACGGGTGACGAAACAAGGGAGAATGTTATGATATTAATTGCAGAAAGAATCAACGGAATGTTTACCGATGTTAAACGGGCCATTGCAGAAAAAGACAAGAAAGTCATTCAGGAGCTGGCCAAAAGGCAAACCGAGGCAGGTGCAACATATCTGGATGTGAATGTTGGCACTGCCGCGGCAGACCAGGAAGGGACAATGCAATGGCTGGTTGAAACCATCCAGGAAACTTGCACAACACCGTTGTGCCTGGATTCACAAAAACCAGACGTAATCGCAGCCGGACTGAAAGTTATCAATACTACCAATAGGGTTATCCTGAACTCTACACCATTGAATAGGAAAACCGATGACCAAATCCTGGACAAATACATAGAAATGGCCGACCAGGCGGGACCCAAATCAAGTATTATCGCCCTGACCATGGACAAAAATGGGGTACCTCAGGATGTAGATACCCGTGTGGCTATCGCTGCGGAGATCGTGTCCAACGCGATGGAAAAGGGCTTTGACGCCCAGCGGTTATTCATTGACCCCATTGTGCTGCCGGTCAAGGTGCCAAACGCTCAAGTTCAGCCCACTAATATGCTGACGGCAATGGACCAGATAAGGATGCTATGTGACCCCGCTCCACATATGACGGTAGGACTGTCAAATATTTCTCAGGGAGCAACTGAAAGAAGTTTAATAAATCGAGTTTTTCTTGCTATTGCAATTTCCCATGGTCTGGATTCGGCAATTTTGGATGTGTTAGACCAGGATTTGGTCAATGTAGTGGCGACTACTGAGATGCTGATGAATAAACAGATATATTCAGATAGCTTCTTGAAGGTATACAATAAAGCGTGAAATGTTATAAAAAAATATGAAGGCAGGATATAAGGAGTTACCAATGAACCCCGTTAGAAGTAACTGGGGTTAGAAACTCTACGCCATAGGCGTATAAAAATGAAAATACGCCATAGGCGTATAAAACGGGGTAATAAAATGATACAAAAGGCGAAAATTTCCAACGGGGTGAAGCTTGACCCGACAAAGATGAAGGATTGGCAGATTGCAGAGGCAGCCGAGCAAACGATGAAACCTGTCAGCCAACTGGCTCGTGAGATGGGTTTGGAAGAAAATGAGTTAATACCTATGGGCCGTAAGTTAGCTAAAGTAGATTATCAGAAAGCTTATGCACGGTTGAAAGATGCCCCGTCAGCAAAGTACATTGATGTTACGGCAATTACACCTACACCGTTGGGGGAGGGAAAAACAACCACTGCCATCGGCCTGATAGAAGGTCTGGGCAAATTAGGCAAACGCGTGGTCGGAGCGATAAGACAGCCGAGTGGTGGGCCTACCTTTAATATCAAGGGCTCTGCTGCCGGGGGAGGGCTTGCTCAATGCATACCACTGACGCCTTTTTCTATCCGACTTACAGGAGATATTGATTCTATTACGAACGCTCATAATCTCGCCATGGTGGCCCTGACTTCACGGATGCAGCACGAGAGAAACTATGACGATGCTCGCCTGGCAAAGAGCAACCTGAAAAGGATTGATATTGACCCCGAAAGGGTTCAAATGCTCTGGGCGATGGATTTTTGCGCACAATCGCTTCGCAACATCAGGATTGGTCAAGGCGGGAAGATGGATGGCTATGAGATGGATTCGGAATTCCAGATTACCGTATCCAGCGAAGTGATGGCTATTCTGGCTGTTGCCAAGGATTTAAAGGACTTGCGAGAGCGTATAGCCAGAATTGTCGTAGCTTACGATAAGAAAGGTAATGAAGTTACCACTGCCGACCTTGAGGTTGACGGAGCAATGACTGCCTGGATGGTTGAGACGATAAATCCAAATTTACTTCAGAGTATTGAAGGCCAGCCGGTATTCGTGCACGCCGGTCCCTTTGCGAATATCGCTGTCGGCCAGAGCTCCATTATTGCTGATTTGCTCGGGACGAAATTGGGTGATTATCATGTTACTGAGAGCGGATTCGGAGCCGACATTGGTTTTGAGAAGTTCTGGAATATAAAGTGTCGTATGTCCGGTCTGGTTCCCAATGCCGTAGTTGTTGTGGCTACTATTCGTGCTCTGAAGATGCACGGTGGTGGGCCTACGGTCAAACCAGGCATACCCCTGGCTGATGAATATACAACCGAAAATCTCGAATTGGTTGAAAAGGGTTGCAAGAACCTTGTTGCTCATATTGAGACCGTCAAAAAGAGTGGCGTTAGGCCGGTGGTTTGTATCAACAGCTTCCATACCGACACCAAAGCCGAAATTGAGCTTGTACGCAAAATTGCAGAGCAAAATGGTGCTCTGGTTGCGGTTTCAGAACACTGGCTAAAAGGCGGTGATGGTGCAATCGAACTGGCGGAAGCAGTGATTCAGGCCTGTAACGAAACGAACCACTTTAAGTTCCTTTATGATTTAGATACGCCTCTAAGAAAGCGAGTTGAGCTAATCGCCAAAGAGGTGTATGGGGCCAAAGGTGTAACTTATACTGATGAAGCTCTTCAAAAAGCAAAGGCCTTTGAAGCTGACCCACAGGCCAGTGAATTGGGTACGTGTATGGTCAAGACCCACCTTAGCTTGTCGCACGACCCCGATATAAAGGGCAGACCCAAAGATTGGGAGCTCCCGATACGCGATGTTCTTGTTTACAAAGGAGCCGGCTTTATTGTGCCTGTAGCAGGGGCCATTAAGCTAATGCCGGGCACAGCATCAAACCCTGCTTTCCGCCATATTAATGTGGATGTAAACACAGGAAAAGTGCAAGGCCTTTTCTAACTCGTCAGATTCGTCTTGCGTTATGCGTATTGTGTCGTGCGTAAAAAAGCGAACGCAATACGATATACGCAATACGAGAATGGAAGGCAGTTGGATAAACCACGAATTGACACAAATAAAAAAGAAATAGCGAATTATTGAAAAAAGGAGTGATGGAGAAATGACAGCACAAATTATTGATGGCAAGCAGATTGCTTCAGATATGCGGGCGGAACTAAAAGCTGATGTAGCCAAACTAAAAGAGCGGGACGTTGTGCCGGGGCTTGGGGTTATCTTGGTCGGCGATGACCCTGCTTCAAAATCCTATGTTACAGCCAAAGAGCGGACCTGTGAAGAAATAGGGATTTATTCCGATGATAACCGCTTGCCTGCAGAGACTTCCCAGGAAGATTTAATGGCACTGGTCGAGAAGATGAACAAAGACCCGAAAATCAACGGTATTTTAGTCCAGTTACCTTTGCCTAAACATCTTAACGAGGCCGAGCTTCTTCTGGCAATCGACCCAGCCAAAGACGTTGACGGATTTCATCCTGAGAATATCGGCAAGATGATGGTGGGCGAAAAAACATTTTTGCCATGTACACCACATGGTGTAATTCAACTATTGGCTCGCAGCGGCGTAACCATAGAAGGAGCAGACATAGTAATTGTCGGCAGAAGCAATATCGTGGGCAAGCCGCTGGCAAATATGCTTATTCAGAAACAGCAAAACGGAAATGCTACAGTTACCGTCTGCCATACTCGCACCAAAGACCTTGCTTCTCATACCAGACGGGCAGATATTCTTATTGCTGCTGCTGGTCGGCCGAACACAATTACCGCAGATATGGTAAAAGAAGGTGTGGTGGTAATTGATGTTGGTGTTAACCGCGTTGACGATACTACAAAAAAGAGAGGTTATCGCCTTGTTGGCGACGTTGATTTTGAGGCAGTGGCTGAAAAGGCCTCGCTTATTACGCCAGTTCCGGGCGGAGTCGGCCCAATGACGATAACGATGCTGCTTTATAATACGGTCGAATCGGCAAAAAGAAAACAGAGGACAGACGACAGATGACAGAAAAAGACATCTGACTTCTGATATCTGACATAGAAAGGAACAGAAGTGGATACCAAAACATATCCGGTGATTTGGTTGCAAGGGGCGGGTTGTACCGGCTGTTCCATATCCGTTTTGAATGCGGTAAGTCCCAGGTTTCAAAATCTTTTGCTGGATGAGCTCGTACCCGGCCAACAGCTTAACTTGTTATTCCATGCAACAATAATGGCCGGTCAGGGAGAGCCGGTCATTAAGGTTTTAAGGCACACCGAAAAAAGCAGAAAGGGCGGCTACATATTGGTCGTGGAAGGGGCAATTCCAACAGCCGAGGGAGGCATTTACGGCAGTATCGGAGAAGAGAACGGTAAGCATTTGACCATTCAACAAAGTGTTGAAGAGCTCGGAAGAAACGCACTGCTTACGATTGCCCTCGGCACCTGTGCTGCTTATGGTGGAATACCGGCGGCGAAGCCCAATCCCACTTTGTGTAAGGGCGTCAAGACGATATTTAATGAAAAAGGCATCAAAACACTGGTTGTAAACGTCCCCGGCTGTCCACCACATCCCGACTGGTTTACAGGCACAATATCTGTAATACTTTTTTCGGGAGTCAAGGCCCTTGATTTGGATGAGTTGGCACGGCCAAGACTTTTCTATGGGCAGTTGATTCACGAAAACTGTCCCAGACGCGCGGACTTCGATAAGGGCAAATTTGCTGAAAAATTGGGTGACGCTGGTTGCCTCTACAAATTAGGTTGTAAAGGCCATTACACCTATGCGGATTGTCCTTTGAGGCAGTGGAATAATGGTATAAGCTGGTGTGTCAAGGCGGGCTCACCGTGTCTGGGGTGTGTTGAGCCGGAGTTTCCGGATGGTACGTCACCAATTTATGAAAAAATTACCTATGCTACTCTGCGAAGGCTGGAAGCCCCACTACGTAGCACGAGCGATGACTTGCAATGAGCACAAAAATAAAAATAGACCCGGTAACAAGAATAGAAGGCCATTTGGCTGTCGAAGCAGTAATTGATGACGGTGTAGTAAAAGAAGCAAAAAGTGCCGGTACGCTCTTTCGCGGCTTTGAGATAATCCTGCAGGGCAGGGACCCTCGCGATGCCAATCGCCTGACGCAGCGAATCTGTGGCGTCTGTCCGACTGCACATGCAACTGCATCGGCTTTGTGTCTTGATGATGCGTTCGGCTTAAGAGACACTGTTCCGGATAACGGTAAGCTTATCCGTTGTTTGATACTCGGCTCCAATTTTCTGCAATCACATATCCTTCATTTTTATCATCTTGCAGCGTTGGATTACGTTGATGCAGTTGCTGCTGTGGGTGATTTGTCGCCTTTTGTGCCGCGATATGAAGGTGATTATCGTGTGTCCAATGAGGCAAACGCCGAACTTGTAAATCATTACCTCAAGGCGTTGGATATCAGGCGTAAGTGCCACCAGATGCTGTCAATTTTCGGTGGGAAGATGCCGCATAATGTCGGCGTTGTTCCGGGCGGAGTTATCGAAAAACCTACAGAAGAAAAAATCACCAATTTTTTGTGGCGGTTGAATGAAATAAGAGCATTTGTTGACAATAGCTACATCCCGGACGTGATAGCTGTAGCAAAAGCGTACAGCGACTATTTTGAGATTGGCAAGGGTTGTCAGAGACTCCTTACTTACGGCGGCTTTGATTTACCCCCGCGTCTTTCCGGCGAAGACAAGAGCGGGGGCAAGCTGTTTAAGGCGGGTGTTGTTTCCGGGGAGCTGGAATTTGTGGATTTCGCCAAAGAGAATATCACTGAGGATGTGAAGCATTCCTGGTATGCGGATAGTGATTCTGGTAAGAACCCGGCAAAGGGCGAAACAAAACCACAGCCGAAAAAGAAACAGGCATATTCATTTATTAAATCTCCGCGGTATAAAGGTGAGGTTTGTGAGCTTGGGCCTCTGGCACGAATGGTGAATAACTATGTGCAGGGTGATGCAGAAGTAAAAAAGCTGGTTGATTCAGTACTCGTCCAGTTCGGTGCAGAGATTAATGTGCTTTATTCGGTACTTGGTCGGCACGCAGCGAGGGCACTGGAAACCAAATTGGTTGCTGATGCTATGGTTGGTTGGTTGCAGCAGCTAAAGCCGAATGAGCCGGCGATTGTTCACCCCGTTAGAAATATCACAGGCGGAGGACAAGCCACAGAAGAAACGATTTCTAACGGGGTTCAAGCCAAAATCCCTGAGCAGGGCGAAGGTGCCGGCTTAACCGAGGCGCCCCGAGGCGCAGTTGGGCATTGGATGACCATCAAGGACAGGAAAATCCAGCGGTATCAGGTTATTACGCCTACGGCCTGGAACGCCTCGCCAAAAGATGATAAGGACCAACCGGGAGCATTGGAGCAGGCAATGATAGGTACTAAGGTGAAGGATAAAGATAATCCATTTGAGCTTGTCCGAATTGTACGCGCATTTGACCCTTGTCTGGCCTGCTCTGTGCATTTGCTTGATGTTAGAGGAAATGAATCAGGGATTTTCAGGATTGTCTAATATGCTCGATACTCGATACTCGATGCTCGATACTCGACAAGCTTGCAGCAGCAAGCAGCGAGCGTTGGAAATTTTGGTTCTTGGGCTTGGTAATATCCTTCTTAAGGACGAAGGGATAGGCGTCCATATCGCCCAAAAGCTACAGAGGGTGGCTCTGCCTTATAATGTGGAAGTGATTGACGGCGGCACAGCTGGTTTTGATGTTCTTTTATCGGCACAGGACGTGAAGAGACTCGTGGTTATCGATGCGTTAAGAGCCGGCAAAGAGTCAGGTACTATTTACAAGGCCCGGCTTAAGATAGAAGAGTGTGACAAATTAGAGCAGATTTTCAGCGGTGGCAGCAAGATTAGTTTGCATCAAACAGGTTTGATTGACGCCCTGGCTGCTTCGAGGAAGATGAATGGTGCTCTGGAAGAAATTGTAATTATTGGCGTTGAACCTGAAAGTACGGATTTGGGTTTGGAATTAACGGAACAAGTCAAACAAAAAGTTCCTGAAATCATTAACATAGCGCTAAAGGAAATAGAGGATGCTGTTCACAGAAAATAAACCTATAAATGTAGGGTGGGCTTTAGCCCACAATTACAAAAGCGAAGGTGGGGCAAGCCCCACCCTACGAGGAAATAGAGGATGCTGTTCACAGAAAATAAACCTATAGAAGAAGTATTAGAGTCGCTCGGCGAAGAAAAGAACATTTTTTTGCTCGTTTGTAATGGTTGCACCGAAGTCTGCGAAACCGGCGGGGAGAAGGCGCTATCGGCAATGAAAGCAGAGCTGGAAAAAGCGGGTAAGAAAGTTACAGGTACAGCTTTGGTTGATTTTATCTGCAATAAGGTGTTGGTGGCCATACGGCTTGCCAGAGAGATGGACAGGATTAAGCAAGCGGATTCTATTATGGTGCTGAGCTGTGGAATTGGCGTCCAGGCGGTTTCAAAGGTCGTCAACAAGGTAGTACATCCAGCGGCAAATACGGTATCTTTGGGAGGATTGCAGGGTCTTTGGCCGTCTGAGGAACGCTGCCAGGCATGTGGAGACTGCGCCCTGGATTATACGGGGGGTATCTGCCCAATTACTTTTTGTGCCAAAGGATTGCTTAATGGGCCTTGTGGTGGGGCTCAGGATGGAAAGTGTGAAGTTGATTCTGAGAAGGATTGTGGCTGGCAGTTAATTTATGAGCGGCTCCAGAAAGTCGGGGGGTTGGAGAACTTCAGAAAAATCCGCAAGCCCCGAGACCACGGTAAGATGCTACCATCGAGCCAGCTGCGTAAGACGTCCTTTTATGATATAGAGATTTAAGCCGAACCCAATCTGGGATAGTTATGGAGGCGTTTAGAGTATGAAGCTTAGCGAGCGTTTTGAACAAGGTAAATTCGTAATCACTTGTGAAGTCGGGCCGCCCAAAGGCATAGAGATAGGAAAGCTGCTGGATGAATTAGAGCCCTTACGGGGCAAGGTCGATGCCTTTAATGTTACTGATTTGCAAAGCTCTGTTATGAGGGTTGGCTCAATGGCGACTTGCCGGCTGTTGAAGGAAAGAAAGCTCGAGCCGATTATGCAGCTGACCTGCCGAGACAGAAATCGTCTGGGCTTGCAATCGGATGTGTTAAGTGCCGCAGTTTTAGGGATTGAGAATCTATTGTGTCTTACAGGAGACCATCCAAAGTTGGGTGACCATCCTGAAGCAATGCCGGTGTTTGATTTGGATTCGGTACAACTGCTTGCCGCGGTTAAGGGACTAATGGGTGGGAAAGATATGGCGGGAAATGATTTGAAAGGTCGGCCGCCGGAGTTTTGCTTGGGTGCAGTAGTCAACCCGGGTGCAGACCCGCTGGAACCACAAATTATAAAGATGGAGAAGAAGGTTGAAGCTGGGGCGGAGTTCTTCCAGACCCAGGCAGTTTATGAGGTGGATAAATTTGCCGGCTTTATGAAGAAGGTGGAGCATCTGAAAGTGCCGGTTATGGCTGGAATTGTATTCCTAAAATCACCGGCTATGGCAAGATTTATGAATGCAAATGTCGCAGGGATTCACGTACCTGACGAGATTATCAATGAGTTGGCCGGTGTGGGAAAGGAAAAAAGGGTCGAAAAAAGCCTGGAAATCTCTGCTCGTTTGGTTAAAGATCTGAGGGATTTGTCTGAGGGAGTTCATATTATGTCTCTGGGGTGGGAGCGACATATCTCTACGGTTTTGGAAATGGCCAAATTATGATGGCCAAATTATGATGGCCAAAACTTAAGTCCTGGGTTAATGTCCATAGATTCATATCTTCTTTAAGTTCTTGTAACTGTCTTCAGTCGTACATCTTATCACTTTTTCTTAGGGGGATACGATGTTCCTTGGCCATCCCAAGGACAGTAATTTTTTCCTTGACATTTTACCTTTAATCAGGTATCCTATTGTTTGAGAAGGTGCCGGTTGTTTTCTAACTAAAATTTGGCAAAGTCTGGATAAATCGTTGATTCGGCCATGCTAAAAGTGGTAATCGCATCCTTTGCCGGAGACTGATAACTATTAAGGACGAGAGAAGGTGATGACAAGGTATTGTGTCCTCATATTGGCTATGATGGCTTTGTGTGGCAGCATTGCTCAAGGAGTCATTGCTAAGAGCGGAACTTTCGACATCGACGACTCTTCTGGTCTGGTCCTTACCCCAATTCCCTGGGTATCCTCCAATCCTTATTTGTATGTATATATGTGGCCTTTTGCTACAAATGATTTGTATACTGGGTCGGGTTCACAATATAACCTGGCCTCGGTAAGCTTTTCGGCTGGCTCTTTTAGCATTACGGATTACGGTGAAAAAAATGGTAACCTTGGCGTTCGAATGGGCAACTATACCAGTGGGACCCAGACATTTGAGGCATGCATACTCACGTTAGATTTTATCGGTAGTGGCAGTTTCGATATTTATCTACCCGAATTTACGTTTGAAACGAACGAAAACATATTCTTTTGGGTAGCAGAAAGTGGCGCGACATACTATGCGAATTCCCTGAAAGGAGCTGGTTATCCTGATATGTCAGCCGCTATAGCTATGGCTGCTGGCGACGAGTATCTTGCAAGAGCCCCTGAACCAGCCACGCTTTTGCTGCTTGGCCTGGGCGGATTAGCGTTGCTTATAAAAAGAAAAGTCAGCCACTGATTTCACGGATTACACTGCTAAATTTTTTGTTGATTCTATTTAATCTGTGTCAATCTGTGTTCATCTGTGGTTATTCTTTTGTCGCCATTGCGGCATCTGCTCAGGCGTTACTTTTTCCCATAATCCTTTCTTCTGGCTGCGGGCGGCGGCTTCTAACTGCTTGTATTTGTTATAAAAACTGTGCCGAAATCGCACGTCCGCGTATGCAAAACCTTCAGATGCAAGAACCTCATTCAAAAACTTCCCATTGGGAAGTTGCACATAGGCTAACAATCTCCCATAGTATCCTCTGGTGCGATGCTCTTCGAGATAAATGGTAACCTTTTTTCCAAGAGCTAATTCGCGAGTAAACTCAGCGGCTTCCGGGCCGAAATACATCACGCCTTGTCGTGGATGTTTTGTCTCCGGCGTATCAATTCCCCAAAGCCGAATCCTTGTGTGTCCGTATTGGCCATCGGGTATATTTATATCGATTGTGTCACCATCAACGACGTTTATAACGGTGAATGTCTTGGCGTGATACTTTTCGAAATCGCCGGCCTTCGCCTGCTCTCTGGATTTCGGCTGCCGCTGCCGGTTTTGGACAATCGGGCTATGGTCAAGTCCGACAAAAACAGCTGCCACTAACAGGCACAGAATGATTATGCCGGTCAGCCGGCGCCTGCTCATCGCATAAGACACGGACTTATACGGACTTTTTTGGGACATGGACTTACACGGACTATTTTATGACACGGATTAACACTGGCTTACCCTGTATTTATAAATTAATCTGTGCTAATCTGTGAAATCTGTGGTTAGTTTTTTCCTCGTTGCTCGGCTGGTTTATCCAGTTCAAAGACAGTGCTAACTGCCTGGAGGGCTTTTTCAGCCTGGTCTTCGTCCACAACACAACTAATGCGAATCTCACTGGTAGTAATCGAATCGATATTTACCTTTGCCTCGGCCAAAGCCCCAAACATTTTGCCGGCCACGCCATAATGAGTCCGCATTCCGACTCCGACTACTGAAACCTCGGCAATATCATCCCGAACAAAGATGCTTTCACAGTTAACATCATCCTTGACTTGTTCTACTGCTTTCTTGGCGGCAGCTAAGTCAGAAATGCTGATTATAAAGGACAGGTTCGCTTTTTCAGCACTGATTTCCGTCTGAACGATATCGCTGACAACAACTTTGGCATCTGCAAGATGAGCAAAAATCTTTGCTGCGTTACCCGGAACGTTATCGACACCGACAAGACCTATCTTGGCCAAATCTCTTTGTATCGTTGCTCCTGAAACTACAACACCTTCCATTTGCGGCACCTCATGAGTAATTATCGTACCTTCTTTTTCTTCTATACTGCTTCTTACATGAATCTTAACATCATGATTTTTACCACACTCAACAGCTCGAGTGTATATGACACCGGCCCCGAGACTGGCCATCTCAAGCATTTCATCATAGCTAATCTGCTCCATTTTCGCGGCGTTTTCAAATATTCGCGGGTCGGTGGTGCAGATTCCATCGACATCGGTATAAATCTCACACTCCTCGGCCTTTAACGCCGCAGCAAGGACGACTGCGGTTGTATCTGAGCCGCCTCTGCCGAGTGTCGTTATGTTTTCTTTTTCGTCTATGCCCTGAAAGCCCGCTACAATAACAATTTTACCTTTATCCAGCTCTTGATGGATTCGTTTGGCATCAACGCTTTTTATACGTGCCTTTGTATAGTCGCTGTCGGTAATCATTCGAATTTGGCCGCCCGTAAAGCTGATAGCATCGTAACCCATAGCGTCCAGTGCCATTGCAAAAAGCGACACTGACTGTATCTCGCCGGTGCTGAGCAGCTGGTCAAGCTCTCGGCTGGGCGGATTTGGGTTAAGCTCCCTGGCATCGGCAATAAGCTCATCCGTCTGTTTGCCTCGCGCTGAAGCCACCACTACGACCTGGCATCCGCTTTTTACCGTTTTAATTACTCGTTCAGCAGCGCGGCGAATCTTCTCTGCATCCGCAATAGATGTACCACCATACTTTTGCACAATTATCGCCATTTCAACCGTACCTCGTGACTCGTTACCCGTGTCTCGTTAAAGTTTATTGATAAGGCTCACAAGCATACGAGTCTGATGGTTTATATCTTCCGCTGATTCTTCTAACATTTTCTTTGTTATATATTTTCTTCTATTAGAAATAATAAGCTGTGTATCCAACTCTGCACATGAACCCAATGAGATATACAGAAACTGTTTATATTCTTTAGTATGGTGTCTTACAAATCCTTCCGCCACGTTTGATGGAATGGATACAGCAGCTCTTCTCATCTGACCGACCAGGCCATACAATTCATCTCTCGGAAAACTATCTGTTACTGAGTATATTTTATCTACAATATCGATTCCTTTTTGCCAGACCTTTAAATCTTTATAATCTTTTACTTTCGTTTGTTTCTCCTTTAAGACGTGACCCGGGGCACGAGCGACGGGGCACAGTTCACTCTTTACCTTTTTAAGAAATACTCCATCAGTTCGAAACCATTTTCTACTCTAAATCCTGATTTTGCCGCATTGGCCTCGCTAAAAGTCGTTTGCAAAATACCACTGATATTGTCACCTGCAATAGCAAATGGAACCGGCTCAGCCGAGTGGGCCATACTTAAGACGGGGGTCGGATGGTCCGGCATCACCAATATCCTCCAGCTTTCGTAGTTCTTAAGCGCCTCAAACACCGGGCCAACAATATATTTGTCAATTTGCTCGATGGCCTTTTTCTTCAGCTCGATACTGCCGTTATGCGACGCCTCATCGGGGGCTTCTATATGGATAAAAACAATGTCATATTTTTCCAGCGCTTCTATTGCAGCAGAGGCCTTACCCTGATAATTCGTGTCAACAAAACCCGTGGCGCCCGGTACATCTATCAGGTCAAAACCGATAAGCTTTGCGAGACCCCTTACCAAATCAACCGCGGTTATAGCAGCTCCTTTGAGTCCAAATCGTTTCTGGAATCGTTCCATCTGGCCTTTCTTGCCTTGCCCCCAAAGCCATATCGAGCTGACCTGATTTTCACCAAGGTCATTTCTGACCTTGTTAATATCATGGCCTGCAAAAAGCCGTTGTGAACGAGCCATCAAATCGATAAGTATCTCAGCACCTTTACCGCGGGGCAGAATTTTATCTATCGTTTTACCTATGTTGTCGTGCGGCGGATATGTCTGAACGTTGAAATCAAGCCCCTTGAAAACTAACAAGTGTCTGTAGCTTACGCCCGGATAGAAACGGATTTGTTCATTACCAAGCTGCTCATCCAATTCTTTTATCAATTTGCTCGCTTCTTCGGTGGAAATATGGCCGGCGCTATGGTCCGCCATTTTGCCATCCGCAATGGTAATCAGATTGCATCTGAAAACCCAGTCTTCCATAGATAACTTGATATCGCGTGCCACCGCCTCGATTGGCGCTCTACCGGTATAATAGCGATGTGGGTCATAGCCCAGCAGACTCATCTGGGCAACATCGCTGCCGGGCTCCATATCCTCTGGCACGGTCCGAACGATACCCTGTCTGCCCTTAGTACTGATTCTGTCCATGTTGGGCGTCTCAGCCGTCTCAAGCACGGTTCTTCCGCCGAGCTGCTCGATCGGTTCGTCTGCTGCACCGTCGGGGACTATTATGACATATTTAGTTGTCAATCCTCGTCCTCCGGAATATCCACGATTCTTATGCAAACTGGCTTGCCACCGATAACATCGAGTCCTTCCATATCTACTAATGCAGCCGTGACGTTTTTCTGAGCGGTAGGATGGGTTGCAATTACCACCGGTACAGTGTTCTCAGGGCCGGTACCTTCGTGTTGTAACGCACCGGATATGCTTATCTGGTGCTCGGCAAGTACTTTGCTCCATTGAGCTATGACCCCTGGCTGGTCCTTGCACATCACCCTGATATAAAATCGGCTTACAAGATTGTCGATTTTATCTATCAGTGGCTCTACTTCGCTTCTCGGTTTCAAATGCAGGTGCCGAAAAGTAGTAGCGGAATTACCAAGAGCAACATCGATAATATCTGCAACAACCGCACTGGCGGCAGGCATCATCCCCGCACCTCGGCCGTAGTACATTACCTGCCCAACGGCACTGCCGAATATGCTGACAGCATTAAATGGGCCATGGACACGAGCAAGGGCGCTATCTTCGGCAATAAAAGATGGATGAACCCTGAGTGATACTTTGCCTTGTTTATCTTTTTGTCCGATCGCCAATAGTTTCAGAACATAGCCCATTTCGCCACCATAGCGAATATCGTCTTTTGAAATTGCCTCGATGCCCTCAGTAAAGATATCATCGAGTTTAATTTCGTATCCGAAAGCAATAGAAGCCAGGATAGCAAGTTTATGGGCGCTATCGCCGCCGCTTATATCGAGCGCGGGGTCGGCTTCTGCGTAACCCTTTTGCTGTGCCGCAGCTAATGCCTCGCTGAAATCTACATCTTTGGCGGTCATATTAGAGAGAATATAGTTGCAGGTCCCATTTACGATGCCATACATCAACCTTATTTCATTGGCCGCCAGCCCTGTCCGGATGGCCGAGACAATAGGGATACCGCCAGCACAACTGGCTTCAAAGGCAATACAACGGTTATTTTTATGAGCTGCTTTGTAAAGCTCATTGCCGTACTCAGCCAGCAGGGCCTTATTAGCAGTTACTACATCTTTGCCCGCCTCGAGCATTTTAAGCTGGATTTGCTTTGCTGCATCGATTCCACCGACCGTCTCAACGCCTATTTCGATGCTGTCATCGTCCAGCAGTCTATTCAAATCATCCGTAAGAATCCCATCGGCCAGCTTCACCTGCCGGGGTGATTTCGCATCGATATCCACTACGCAGGCAAGTTCCAGGCGCAGACCGGTTTTAGCTGCTATCGAATCCGCATCCTCCAGTATCAGCTTTGCAACGCCACAGCCGACCGTACCAAAACCAACAAGTCCGACTTTTACTATTTTCTCAGCCATATTTTTTATCTCGTATATCGTATCTTATAATTTACACTATAGAGGCCACAGAGAACACCTGTCATCATCTGGCCTGTTCCGCAGGCCGGAATTCTCTCGAAATAACCGATAATCGATTCATTTTGTCCGGTCAAGTAAAAACCATCAAAACGTTACAAATAGGCAAAAATAAGTTCAAAAAAATGTTGAACCTACGTTTAGGAAGGATTATAATTCAAAAACTAAAGCCGGGATTTGATAGCCAAGCCAAGTTTAAGGGCTTTTTTAACAATTGAATAGGGGTAAGTACTAAACGTATGATGTTCCACTCCAAACTGCTAAATTCTGAATCCAAAAACGTACAAGAGCCGGTGTTTCTTCACGGAGTATCGCTTGCTTGTCCCGGATGGTAAGTTACCAATGAAACAAATTGCGGTTCTTTCAGAAAGGAGTCGATTATGAAAAAGTGGACATTGTTATTAGGTGTCGTATTTGTGATAGTCGGCCTTTGTGGATCAGCAGCTCTAGCGTTGGACCCGATGGGGCCTCCGGCAGCTGGCTTGAAAAAAGGACAATTCAGCGCCGGCGTTGACTACTCACACAGCGAAATGGACCTGAAGCTTAATGAAGGCTACTATACCGGGGGTGGCGGCGGCACGCTAATTTCGTTCAAAAGCAAATTCAGAATGAACAAGGTATACGCAAACATTGGATATGGTATTACCAACAATTTGGAAACCTTTTTACGTTTGGGCGCAGCAGATGCCACTTTCAAAAACAACAACGATGTAACATTCAACGGCGGCAGCGACTTCGCTATAGGTTTTGGTGTAAAAACTACCTTCTATGAAAAACCCAAACTCAAGCTTGGTGGATTGTTTCAAGCCAGCTGGTCACGTACCGATGCCAGTAAAACTGTGGACCATTCTTCATACCCAGGATCACATATGTACTCCAGCGAGGCCCGCATTGACCTTATGGAAATCCAATTAGCAGCAGGCCCAACCTACGAGTTGACGGACAAGGTTTCCATCTACGGTGGTCCGTTCTTCCATATGGTTGACGGCGGTGTAGATGGCAAGTGGTACACCCTTGTTGGAACTTACGCCGGGAACGAATCCTACGATATTGATGAGACCAGCACTTTCGGCGCTTACATGGGTACACAGGTAAATTTAGCACAGAATATCGCTTTCAGTGTAGAGTACCAGCATACCGCAGCCGCTAATGCGCTCGGTATGAGCTTAATCTGGAGACGTTAGTCGTAACTGAAACTCCGGCAGGTTCCTGCCGGTTTGTATAGAACGAGACTAAATATACTGCAGAAGCTGCAAGTTCGTCGCTTGCAGCTTTTTTTCATTGATATGATAATTCTGTTGTGAAATAATGGCCTTCTGTATGGAAAATCGAATGAAAAATTTGCTAATCGCTATCATTCTTAGTGTTTGCCTCTGCAGTTTCACACAGGCAGATTTAACAGAGCGAATCGATAGCATCATCAGCCGGTCTTCACAGAAAAAAGTCCAATTTTCCATTCATATCTTGAAAGCTAATAACGGCAAAACGGTATACAGCCATAATGCAGCAAAGCCGCTGATACCGGCCTCGAATATGAAAATAATCACTACCGCAGCGGCACTGGAATACTTAGGCCCAAATTTCAAGTACCAAACAAAGGTCGGCCTTTTAGGTGATACCCTCGTAATAGTAGCAAGCGGCGACCCATTATTGGGTGACAAAGTTACAGACGATAAATATGGCCGAGAGCCGGGCTGGATATTTGAAGATATAGCAGCACTATTAAAACAAAATGGCATAAAAACCATAAAGGATATTATTGTTGACACCAGCGTTTTCGATGACCAGCGTGTCCATCCGAATTGGCCGGAAAAAGATTTGAACCGCTGGTATGCCTGCGAAGTATGCGGCTTAAATTACAATGACAATTGCATAGAAGTTACCGCTAAAAATATCGATGGAAAAGTGTCTATTTCCATAGAGCCGAAAACTGATTTCGTAAAAATCGCTAACAAAGTAACTCCGGTCACGAAAGGCACAAGCAAAGTTGGTTCTTATCGGACTAAAGAACCTAATAAGATTGTCATTAGGGGCAAATGTAACAATCAGGCAGGGCCGTTTGACGTCGCCATCGAAAGACCTGCTGCATTTTTTGGCTTTCTGTTAGCTGAACATTTGGCGAAAGCCGGCCTCAAAGCTCAAGGCCAATTTATCGAAAAAAAACTTAATGACAAATCCGATATAAAGATTATCGCTCAATACGACACTTCACTATCTGATTGTCTGGCTCGATGCAATAAAGACAGTCTCGGTTTAGCTGCTGAGTCGCTTCTTAAAACCATCGCAGCCCATAACACTCCAGACAAAAGGAACGGCACCTGGGCAGGGGGGCAAGAGCTCATTTCGCAATACCTGTCGAAACTTGGCATTGATAAAAACCAGTTTTATATCGATGATGCAAGCGGCCTGAGCAAAAAGAATAAACTAAGCGCAAATGCAATAACAAAAGTTCTCTTTAACGTCTACAAAAGCGGAAACTGGAATCTCTACAGGGATTCTCTTGCGGCAGGGGGGGTGGATGGGACAATCAGAAAATATTTCATAGAACCGAAGTACAAAGGCAAAATCTTCGGCAAGACCGGATATATCAACAAAGTCAAATCATTCTCAGGCATTTGTTCCACAAAAAAAGGCGATTTTCTATTTTCCATTCTCGCCAACAACGCCAACGCCCAAACCAGAGAAGTCATCAACGACATAGCAAAAGCAATTATCGATGAGGTTGATAGCGGTGGTTAGCACATAAGTAGGGGGCTGAAAGCCGAAAATCTTACAACTGCATTGTTGCTTGTATGCGAATGACAAGCCTACCATTCAGTTAGCTCACCCAAAAGCTCCTCAACCAAATCCTTCATTGTTACGATGCCGACCGGCCTTTCTCTGCCGGTATGACCCGTTCTTGCCTGTCCCGAGCGACCTGTGGTGAGCGAACCTGTCTTGCCTGTCTTGAGCGCAGTCGAAGGGAGCATTGTCGAAAGAGCCGAACCAAGCCGAGGGATAACCAAAACGATTTTGTGATTTTCACTCTGCATAATATTTATCGCATCGATAACGGTAGTATCTGCACTAAACTTTCTGATTGGCTTTATAAACTTACGTAAATCTGTGAACTGTTCCGATGAGGTCAGCACCTCATAAATGTTTATAAAGCCAACGATA
>Ga0307432_1000563_pt1 | contig 27529 bp, 21 predicted proteins | sample SalMarWE160150MG_FD_202158 | JGI IMG/M metagenome (GOLD analysis project Ga0307432, IMG submission 202158) | Salt marsh sediment microbial communities from the Plum Island Ecosystem LTER, Massachusetts, United States - WE1603-150 | ecosystem: Environmental > Aquatic > Marine > Intertidal zone >...
AGCGACGGCTCCCTGCCTTCCATCACGGCCAAGGCGTTCTCGCCACCAAGCGATAAACCTCGGGGTTTGGGGCAGAGCCCCAAGCTAACACCCCGGCGCGGTGGGACATATGTCAGGATGCGTGAGCCGAACGTCATGCGAGACGCGCAACTTGTGTGTTTACAGGGAGACCAGCTACGGAAGCCGGTTTCGCCGTTTGCACAACGGTGGTTGTTCGAGACGGACGTGCGCATTGCGCTATGCAACCCACCATCACGTCACAGTCGGTCCCCATCACCGGAATACCCACGTATGCACCGTGGACGACGTGATCGGCGGGTTCCATGATATGACGTAAACCGATCACAGGCCTCGTGTGTTGTCGATTCGAAGCGAGCGCTCTCACGAGGCCGGTGAGAGGCAATGTCACAAGTGCTTATCTGACAGCGAGTACGGAGTATTCGGGATGGACAGGCACGACACACTACGGCTTGGTCTGTGTTGAGAGCAAATCGACGAAATGTTGTTGAATGACGTTGAGTGTCGGCCCATCGCCATCGTAAACCGAATACCAGCCCGCAGTCTCATGCGGTGGGTCACCGACTCGCGATTCGCCAGGACGGCTCGCACCGGACCATACCCAGATGTTCGAACCGGCCGCTGGACCGTCCAACGTAGCGGACTCAAGCACACATCCATACATCGTAGTGAAGAAACGATCGCGCAGCGTTGTCGAGGAGCGCGGATCATGGCAATCATGCAGGGGATGCCAGTCGCGGGCCAGACCGAATTCCTCCAGGACCAGCGGCTTGCGAAGATCGCGCGCCACAGCCTCATGCCGACGAAAATAGTCACGCGCGTGCGCTTCAGCCGTTTGGTATGTGTCCAGATGCGTCGGATCGTACCAGCCCCAGTTCTGTGGCCAGATGTGAATGGTGGCGTAGTCGATGTAGTCGCCCCGATGGGTCATGACAAAGTCGCCTCCGACTTCACCTTCCGAGCCGGTCGTGACCATATGATTCTGATCGAGCGACTTAATGTATTGTGCCGTGTCGTTAATCCAGGACTGAGGATAATACCGCGGCTCGTTGGCGAGTTCCCACGCGAAGATGGTCGGGTCATCCCGATAGCGACGTTTCGTGTAGCGATTCACGCGTTCAATGATCGTCTTGACGTGATCGCGAAACCATATTTGGCATTCTTCGCAATCGTAGAACCGTGCTGCGTAATTGCAAAATTCGCGCCAATGATGCGTGGCTGGATAGGGGATGTCGCTACCGTCGTGCCAGGACACGTATTGCGCCATGCCGCCGCTCCACTCCCAAAAGTTGGTCAACGCGACGACTGCATGCATGCGCCTGCGTCCGAGTTCCGCGACGAGGAAGTCTAATCCGTCTAGTATGGCATCGTTGTATGTGCCCGGCGTGGTCATCAACGCCGGCGTGACGCGGTACGGCGCGGTGTTCGGCCCTTCAAACGCGGCAAGAATGCGTAGGTTGGAAACACCACGCAGCTGCAAATGATCTAATTCGTTTTGAAGACGTGTCCGGTCGCCAAGCGGCGGTGGCGCGCCCAAGTAAACCGCCTGCCAGAAGTTTACGCCGACGAATCGATGTATTCGATCCCTGATCCTAAACTGTCCTGATTCGACGCGAACAAAGGGATTGACTGCGCAGCCCATGCCAAATGAGCCCACGAAGAGCGTCGCGAGTATATTTGCTGCCAAGAGCCTCATTTTTCCTCGTTGGTTACCCCTGTTATCACGGTTTGGCACGTCCATATGAGGTGAGGATCATACGTGGACAAGTCGTGCTCGATACAGCGACCATTCGCAAGCACCATCGCGGGCGCCGTAATAACCGACGAATTGAACAGCGTCCACTGCAGGTCTAGTTCCCGTGGGAAATCGTGTGATGGATATTCCGTTGTCATCCGAACCCTCGACGTCCTGGCGCTTAGACGTCGAGGCAAGTGCGCTGCATCGCCGCCGGGCTCGCCAACGTCGGGATACTCGATTCCGACGGCTTACCATGTGCAACATAGGACAACGGTGGTCCAACATGTCATCGCTCTTGATGCGCTAGTCTGCTGCATGGATATCGATTTCCGTGAAGAACGTCCCGAGCCCCATATCTTCGACTACCCAAAGCAGATAGCGGTAGGGTCCGATCGTCCCATCCTTGCTGCCAATGGACGATCCGTGCACACCGCCCTCACCGAGTTCCTTGGTGTTGACCACCGCGAGCAACGCCCATCCCTCGTGCGTGTCCTTTGCGATGTCCGGATCCGGCATGACATCATCGTTGGATCCCCATACGGAGAAGTACTGCGGTGCACGGTTGCTACGATGCCACGAATATGTATTGATTCGTGCCAATTTCAAGCTTTGCCCAAGGTCTGTGAAAAAGCGGCCTGCGTTGTCATACCAGACACACCGACGTGTGTCGTCATCGTCCCGCGCCGCCTCGCCATCATTCAGGCGAGGCAACAGATCACTCACCGCGCCAGAACCGGAATGAGGTCTGTACTCACCGTTGCCGTCGAAATACGAGAAATGAACGCCGTTGCCCGACGCCTGATCCGCGAAGTCGTTTGGTACCGGAGCCCCCATGGATAGAGCGGCGAAGCTCTCCTGCCGGTCGATGATTGCCTCGGCGGTGGCAATCGCATCTTCAAAAATAGGCGACGGTGTAGGCGGATACACATATCGAAACTCGATTGGCTCTCTGCCGGAGAAGTCGTCATACAATGGTGCGGCCGGGCGAATCGCGTCATTGCGGTTTCTCGCCACAGTCATCGCAAATACTTTGATCTTCTCGTTTTTCGGAAGCGTGACTGTATTCGCGCCGGTCGGCAGGTCGATACCGTATTTGAAGAGATAACTATAGCGATAGGCTTCGTTGCCGCGCTCCGGGTGGTGGCGGTGTGAACAGAACCAGGCAATGTTGTCGCGTTTGATGAATCCTGGTTCTATACCGATCACTTGTCCGTCACAGCGGTGATCGGCTTCCCCGAATTCCCGATTCCAAATGCGGTTATCCCATTGGCCGACAAAGCCGGTCCATTTCTGAATCGTCAGTTCGTGGGGCTTGTCATCAACCAAAAACCGGCCGGTCGTACCTTCCGTTGCCGAAGCCAGCAGATACAAACGGTTGTAGTCGCCCGGCGGCAGCGCAATCGTCTGCTCCGTACAGCCGAGTGCGTTCGTCTGACCGGCCGCCGTCGCACCAAGGTTGAACACGATACCCTCGCTTGTGATCGTGCGCGGCAACATCTCCGCCGGGATGGATCGGCCACCATTATCCATACGACCGTCCGTGCGGTCACCGTCCGCCGTTATGACGTCCTCGTTGTATGGCAGCGCGATCGTCTTGCATGACGGCGGTGCTATACGCGCCGGAGACGACGGTGCGACGCGGACAGCGAAACTGCGTGGGCTGTACGGCGAGAGATCGCAATGCAGACTACCGTTCCTGATGACGGCGTCGCCGATTCGCCTTTCCTGCCCGTCCACCTCGTAGGCCTCGACGATTCCGGCGTGAAGCGACAGCTGGACATTCTCAGCAGGCCGTCCCCAAAGTTCCTGCAAACGAACGATGAGCATGTCTCCATGTTCCGCTCGTTTCACCGCGCGCGCATCCACTTGGTCGGTGTTGAGATTCATGAAGGATAATGAACGACCCAGCGGACCGTCATGTTTTTCCGTGTGAAACACGGCAAGCGGCTGATTCAAACGTCGCCCCTGCCACTCACTCCGCCCGAGGCGCCAGTCTCCGCGGTGGGCGTAGAGCGCGTAGGTCATGTCGTGAATCCCCCAGTCTTGGCTGTGCTGATCGAGGTAGCTGTGGCGGACGCCCGGCGTATAGAGGAGCGTCAGGCGTAACTCATTATCCCCCGGCTTGTCCGAGCCAAACTTGCAGTCCTCCAGGATGGAGACGCCGTACTCACCCGACCGGTCCGTCAGATCGAACCACTCGTGAGAAGGCACCTCATACTTGGTCGGCTCGTTGTTACCGCGGTCGATGGTCCCCATACCCAAGTTGTATGTGGCCTTGGGGTTCGACGCGACGAGCGGAAACGACGCCTTCAGTGCACACTCGGTGGACTGCCAGTCCACTACCGTTTTGAATTCCACACGTTGACCGGCCGATCCGCGCGACAAGCGAATCTGCTGTGTGATAATCGAGCCACGCGCACGGCGCTCCACCTCCAGCGCAACGCGCACTGGACCTTTCTCCACGATTCTGATCTTGGCTGGACCCTTCACATAATCGATGGGCGCATGTTGCCGGTCCGACCAATCCATGTTCCAAGCGGGCCAGTAGGCGGGGCGCTCATAAGTAAATACCAATCGCGCCGGCGCGGCCAGCAACTCGCGATGCGTGTCTGTGTCCACAATGCTTGCCAAATCGCCGTTCTTGTTAAGGGAGATGCGGTAGTGCTCGTTTCCCAACGAATCTTCAGTAATGCGAAGCGCCGTCTTGTCGCGATACGGTGTTGGACTCGGCTTTACTTCGAAGACGGACAGCGACACCGGCGGTACGCGCGGCGAAAATAGAACGGTCACGCTGTGCGGGGATCGGCCGGTCAACTGTGACGGCACCTCCTCGCCGTGTGCGTCGAACACGCGAACTGCGATCGGCGCCTCTTTGAACACCACCGTCGCCTCCACAAGATCCTCTCGACCGATAGAAAGCGGATTGTAGACGATCAATGGTCGTCCCACGGTACTCGTGTCCATTGCCCGCGCGATAGCACCGACGGAATCCGTCAGTACGGTCGCGAATCCGTTCGCCGCTACAATCTCGTCATTCCACGAGAAGGTATAGGCTCGCGGAATGCTTGTACCCGGCAGGATGTCATGCATCTGATTTGCCAATAAGCGTTCCCAAGACCGATTAAGCTTCTCGAGCGGATACGCGGCGCCGCCGAGCCAGTCGGCAATCACCGCGGCGCGCTCGGCCGCGTCGGCGAGGATCTCGTTCTTGCGGTTCCACCGCTTCATGTAGGCCTGCGAAGTCAGCGTTCCCGCGGAATGCTCCGTCAGCAGCAGATCACCGCGATAGCGCGGCAGGTGCGCACGTTGTTCATCGGTGATGTCCTTGTACATCTGATCCGATGAAACGAGGGCCACGCGGATCTTTCCATCTGGATTGCCGATACTGGCGAGGTAATTGGCCACATCCTCTTCCCGAGGCGCTCCGCCCTGATCACCCACGCCGTAGTAGTGGTAGTCGGCCCATACGCCGTACTTGCGCCCGTTTGTAAGAACCCGCTTAACCCATTCCGGATTCGTATCGACACGGCCTTCGATGGCACCCACGTAGGCACCCGGATCAAATGCTGCGATCACCGAACGCCCATCGAGTCCTTCCCACAAACCGATCTTGAAGGGAATGCCCTTGGCCGACCCCCAGGTGAGCTTCTGCGTGGAGAAGCCCTTCAATCCGCAGTGTGCCCAGATCGAAGGCATGGACGCTTGAAAACCGAAGCAGTCCGGCAGCATGAAGTCGACGCTCTCCTTGCCGAACTCAGACCGGAAGTAGCCGTTTCCGTACAGCACCTGGCGTATCACGGCCTCCGCCGACGGAACATTGACATCGCCTTCGTCCACCGACGACCCGGAGACGAACCAGCGCCCGTCGTCGATGTAGCGCTTCAGCCTCTCGTACCTCTTAGGATAGTACTCCTTCATCATCCGGTATCGGGCGGAGCCCGTAAAATTGAAGACATAGCCGGGATACTTCTCGAATCGCTCGAAGTTGTGATCCAACGTGTCACGAATGAACCGATCGATGGTCGTCGTAAAGTCCCACCGCCACTGCGTGTCGAGGTGCGCGTAGCCTACACAGTACAGGACTTTGTCCTTGGACAGGTCGAACATACGCTCACCGGTGGATTCGGCGATCGCCAACGGTGCGAATCCGACACTGACTGATAGGACTGCAGCCCATATACAGCGGGCTCTGATCAACTGCTTTCGCACGGTATACCTCCTCCGTTTACTCTCTGATAACTTTGCACGACGGACATCTCCTTGCTGCTATCGCGTGCGTGCATACTTCGCAAAAGGACCGCGACGGTTTACCGCCGCAAGTCGAGTCGCCTCAATCCCGCATCCACGAGACTCGCGGATAGGATTACACCGCCGAGCACGACCATCTGCCAAAAGTGCTCCACATGCAGCAAGTTCAAGCTGTTGTTGAGCGTGCCGATGATCAGGGCTCCGACCAGCGTCCCCGTCACGCTGCCTCGACCGCCGAAGAGGCTGGTTCCCCCGACCACGACCGCCGCGATGACGTTAAGCTCCCACATCTCGCCGACTTTGGGGTCACCCGCCATCAGCTTGGCATCGTGCAGCACACCGGCCAGACCGGCGAATGCGCCGGTGATCAGGTAGACCATCAGCTTGGTGCGACGCACGGCGATACCGGCCAGCCTTGCAGCCTCCTCGTTGCTGCCCACCGCGATGACACCGCGTCCAAAAACGGTTCGCGAGAGAAGGACTGCGGTCGCCGCATAAGCACATAACATCACCAACACCGGCACCGGGATCAACCGCCCGAAGACAGATTCCAACACGAAACCGCGGCCGAGCCAGATCAATTCCGAGTGCAACTCATACACCGGCTGCCCGTCGCAGAGAATAAAGGCCGCGCCGCGCGCCATCAGCATGGCCGCCAAGGTTACGATGAACGGAGGAATTGAGAAACGCGCGACGATCGCACCGGAACTCGCTCCGATCACCGCCCCGGTCGTGACGCCGCAAAACAACCCGAGTGAAATGGACGCAACCGGAGACCAATCGAGCGTGCTGCGCATCACCATGGCCGCCACCACGCCGGTCAGGGCCACAAGCGAGCCCACGGACAGGTCGATCCCACCCGTGACGATTACCAGCGTCATACCGAAGGCAATCATTGCCTCAAAGGAGACCTGGCGCAAGACGTTGATCACGTTGTCCAGTCGTACAAAGCGCCCGTCAGTAAGGAAGGTTGCGGCGAGTATGAGTGCCAACAGGATGACCGGCATGCGAAGGGCAATGAGCCACTGCATCGATGTGGTTAGACGCGATTCGGTGGTCATGATGATGCTTCACCCACAGCCAGTCGCATGATCGCGTCCTGCGGCACGTTGCGATCGGCGTTGTCCAGAATCCCCATCAGCCGTCCCTCGCACATCACACCAATGCGATCCGCCATACCGATGACTTCCGGCAGCTCGGATGAAATCATGAGGATGGCGGCGCCGCCCACCGCGATAGCGTTGAGCTTTTCGTACATCTCGACCTTGGCGCCGACATCCACGCCGCGCGTCGGCTCATCGAGGATCACCACACGGTACGGTCGCTGGAGCCATCGTGCCAGCATGGCCTTCTGCTGGTTGCCACCACTCAGCGTCGCAGCGGCCACATCCGCCCCCGCCGCCCGTACATCATGCCGAACCATAAGATCGCCTGCAATCCGGCGCTCGTGACGAACGCCCATGAAGCCAAGAGTGGCGACATCTTCACGGTGCGCCAACGTGATGTTCTCTCGCAACGGGCGCTCCAGCAGCAAGCCTTCCCGCTTCCGGTCTTCCGGCAGCATGGCGATGCCGGCACGCTTCGCCGCGCGAGGTGACGCAAACGGTCCTTGCGTGTTACCCACGAGAATGGTCCCACTCGTTGCAGACAGCGCGCCGAAGACCACCTTAGCGACAGAACTGCGCCCCGAGCCCACCAGTCCCGTCAGCGCGAAGACCTCGCCCTCGCGCACGTCGAAGGACACGCCTTCAAAGGCTCCCCGTGCAGAGAGCCGCTCGACACGCAGCACCGCGCCACCCCTTCGATCCTCGCGCAGGGGAAACTCCTGATCCAGTGGTCGCCCGACCGTCTCGAGGATAAGCGTATCGCGTCTTACCTCGCTAATAGAGCGCGTGGATATATGCCGACCATCGCGTAACACGGTTACGTGGTCCGCCAGTTCGAATATCTCGTCCAGCCTATGCGAGATGTAGATGACACTCACACCTCGGTTAGTCAGCCTTCGTATCAGCCGAAAGAGCGCCGCAAGTTCGTGCGGCGTCAGGACGGCGGAGGGTTCATCCAGAACCAGGATTCGCGCGTCCAGTGAAAGCGCCTTGCCGATCTCGACCATCTGCTGCTGTGCGACGCTGAGAGTACTAACAGCCGCGCGAACCGGCACATCGAGCTCCAGTTTGTCAAAGAGCTGCCGAGTGCGTTCGTGCAACTCCTGGAACCGGATAACGCGAGCCCAATTCGACCGCGGCCAACGCCCAAGGAAGACGTTCTCGCTGACCGACAGGTCGGGTACGAGATTGAATTCCTGATAGACGATCGCAATGCCCAACGCCTGCGCGTGACGGGCACCGCGGACGCGAACCGGAACACCGTCCAGCTCGATTGAGCCCCCGCCGATCGGGTGTGCCCCCGCGAGAATCTTCACGAGCGTGCTCTTGCCCGCGCCGTTCTCTCCCACGAGCGCGTGCACGCATCCGGGCTCGACGTCAAAGCTCACCTCGTCCAACGCCCGCACGCCGGGGAACGTCTTGGACACTCGCTCGAAACGAATTCGGGGCCGTTGCGTCTCCATCGATCGTCAGGGTGATTCTACCGTGTACGTGCCCACCTCAACCGGGATGGACGAGGGTGGCGGGCGGCCCTCGATATGACCGTGGATGGCACGGATGGTAAGTTGGCCGATCTTGCGTGGATGCTGAATGACGTCGCCGTAGATGGCACCCGTGAGAATCTTGGCTCGTGCCTCTGGCGTGGCGTCGTAGCCCACGATCTTGATCTTCCCGAGCTTGCCCGCCGCTTCGACGGCCGCCAGCGCCCCGAGCGCCGAGTCGTCGTTGATCCCGAACACGCCAACAAGATCATCATGCGCCTGAAGCAGATCCTCCATTACGCGTACAGCTCTGTCTCGCTTCCCCTCGGCCGACAGTTCGGCCACCACCTCAATCTGCTCATACTTTGCGATCTCTTCCTTAAAACCGTTGACGCGATCCGTGACACTCGCCACTTCCGGGTGGGACAGGATGACCACGTTGCCGACGCCGCCTACGGCCTTGGCGAGCAACTTGGCCGCCTCGCGCCCGCCTTGCACATTGTCCGAGGCGATGTGTGCCGTGACCTCGCCGATGGGCGCCGTGCTGGCGATATCCGCCGTGAAGACAGCGACGCCGGCCTCGTTTGCCGCAACGATACTCGCCCCGACACTGCGCGAGTCACAGGGGCAAACGACGAGGGCATCGACTTTCTGCACGATGAACTCGTCGATCTGATTAGCCTGCCTTGCCGGATCGAACTCGGCCGTGCTGATCAGCAGCTTGTAACCGTGCTTCTTGGCTTCGTCCTCCAGCCCGCCGCGGAGATCCTGGTAGAACTGATGCTGGACCGTCAGAAGTGTGACACCAATCGTCTTCGTTCCATCATCCGCCGGCTTTTCGGATTGCTTGCAGCCGGACAACGGTAGGACGAAAGCAATCATAAGCACGATGGTCGACATCCAAAACGTCGGCCATCGCGTCCCTCGAGTTTGAAAACTGCTATTCTCTCGCGCCATGCGTCTCCTCCCAGCATCTCGTTTCTTGCGGCTTAGAATGCGTCGAACCGGGCGTGTAAGGTAATGCCAACTCGGGCAGGCGGCAACGCGAAAGAGCCAGCCTGATCAGAAGTATGCCATGGCGCCCGTTCCAAGAACGTCGCATCGCCCACATCTTCAATCTCGAAACGTGGTGACCCAGGCCCCCATCGCGTCAGCAGAGACTGGCTCAATCGTGGTGTCGGCGGGTGCGACCCGACTTACGCCAACTCGGCTTGTACCTCTTACGTTCGATGGGGAGTGGCGACTATTTCCACGAGTCGCGGAGAGAGCTTGTCCGGTGCTAATCCTACATCGTGAACTCCCACCCACACATGTATCCGCTTCCTTCAGTGTGATCGGGGGGGCACTGTAAACAACGAGTTGTGATGCGGGCGTCGACGGTCTGCGCGAATTCGGCATATTCCACAATACCGACGGGTTTGCAGGGAAAATCAGGAAGGCCTTTGCGCCGTCGCGCGGCGTGGACACGGCACTCAAGCATCTTAAAGACCAGCGTGGTGTCGTTTGGTCGTTCGATTACCTGTGGGTTGACGGTGGCATAGAGCCGAAAGCGAAGGGCCTTTTCGAGGGCATCGAGGCCGCCCCCATTGCGAATCTGAAATGCCCTCATGATCCGCTTGGCCTCCACCGGTGAGAAGAGTTCGCAGGCTCGAATGTCAAGGGCGATCGCGTCCTCGAACCCGTATCTCTCTTCAGCTGCAAGGAACCAACAGCCGTCATGTGCCAACCAGCTCTTCGCATGGATCTCGATGAGCTTGAGTAGGTCTTCGCGTGACAAATACTGGGGATGCTGCATCCCGACCATACCCCTCTACCTCCCTTGCGAGGACCATTTCATCCTCAAGTCGGCCAACAATCCACGGGACAAGACGGTTACGGCGAGGCTCTAGCAATTGCGTTGCCAGACTAGCAACGTATGCTGGTTCCTCACAGCGCAGGGGGCTTGGACTTATGCGTGGGACCGCTGCCCAACTGCGCTATCAGCCGAACGACTGGGGTGCTCTTTCCGCATTTCTCGCAATGGAGACGGCGTTTTGGCTTGTCCGTGATGCCGTGCAACAGCTCTTGTTCGCTACCGCAGAGCCGACATTGATACACATACAGCGGCACTCTTCGGGCCTCCAATCTTCTCTCTTTGCAGGCTAACTCCCTGCGTCTCGCCTCGGTTACTCCCGGATCCCGATTCCTCATAAGATTCGGACACGTAGCACTGCATTATAACGTGTATCCTCTCGGCAAGAAAGTCCTCTGGCTGAAGCGCTCAGCTGCAGCGTGCATCCCAAAGGGGGGTGATTATGCAGGTCGCTGGAGTGGGCGGGTCGCCCAGAATGCCTCCCACTTTCGGATCGCCGCTCCAGACAAACGTGCGGTCGATGTGCGGAGCCGAGGAGAGCTCCGGGTGCCGGACCAGCTCCCTGGGCTCATCCGCCAGAACCACGCCAGGCAGATCAGGCCGGATCTCCTTCACCGCCTTGGCGAAGTCCGGCAGACTCCTTTGCACCAGCATGGCCATCGTCAGAACGACGTCGCCCCGATTGCCCTGAGTGAACTCGATCGCCTCCTGAGCAGTGGATACCCTGGAGACCCGAGGGGCGTGGCTGAGGCTCAAATCGAGGTACTCACTGGTGATCAGCTCGTTGAGCAGGCCTTCCTCCTTGAGAATGAAGGATTCATACAGTCTTGAGACAAGCAGCACGTTCTCGACACGGTGCGGCATCAACTTGTGAAAGCCGCAGAAGTGAAGGTCCGGCTCACCCAGCTGTGAACTTCTGTCTGCCTCCACCATGAAGAATCTCCTGAGCCCGGGCTCCTGTCAGCGCGAGCACAAGGACAAGGTTAATTTGAACTGTTCCAGTACCCCGTCTGGCTTGTAATGAAGAACCGGGCTGAGGCTGTGACAAGAGCACCGGCTGCCGGCCCAGAGTCCGGCCACCCGGTGTGCGAAAAGCCCGAGCGAGGCAGTGCGCTACTCCGCTCATGCGCAGCCAGCCTCGACCGCCCCCGCTGAAACCCGTGGCAGAGAGCCCTCCCGCGTGCAGGCACAGCGAAAATACGATGGAGAACACTAGTCTCCCTTCTCCTTGGGACGTAGCCCCACCCTGGGAGACTTGAACTCGTCATGGAAGTGGGCGTTGGGTTCGAGGAACACCGTCTTGTTCCCGTAGTCGAATGTGACCGTAAAGCGTTCAAAAATCGGCGGGCCAAGCAATCCTTCGCAATCCTTCCCCAGTCTTCCCTCGTCCTCAGTGAAACCCGTTATAACATTCTCCAGAGAGTACTTCCCGATTTGCAGTCTTTGAACACGCCCAATAAAACCCGTCCACGTCACAGCGAGCTGCGCTGGGATCGCGTCTTTGGGAACGGAAACATCGTTCCGCTTGCCTAGAAATAGCAATAAAGGCTGCAATCCGCCGAGGTCCAAAACAGGATTCACGACGGTGCTGCTTCCGTCTTGCATATGTAGCGTGCAAGGCAACGTGTACGCTCCACGACCGAAGGGTGTTAATGGCATGGCTTGACCTTCGCCCTTGTACTCGAACCTGCTAGGCTCAATCAGCGTGATAACCTTTCTGTCGAAGTCGATCTGCACGACAAAGTGCTTGAATAGAGATCCACTGATGACGCCGTCCTCGCCCCTGAACATCTTGCTCATGCTCGAACTTGCGGGCGTGACGACGGCCGACTGGTTCTTCAGTTCTATGTCTCCAAGCCGAATCGTGATTCCCGAGGCTGTATCCGTAGTGGTGGACGCTGCACCGCCGTCCACACCGAGCCGCCCCTTGCCGTCATACTTAAGACCAAGCCCGTCGATCCGGGGCCCGCCGTACAGTAGAAGGGAATCCCAGAGCACACCATTGTCGAGCGTCAGACGGAGTTCCGTGCCATTGACATCAACCTTCAGGAGGATATGTCCTCGATACCACTCAAATGGAAACGCTGTCGTGCCGCCGGGGGAGGCACTCTTGTATTCATTCTTCGTGACCCTGTCTTGCGAATTCGCTGCAGTGCCACTCGCGTGTGTCACGAGTAAGCAGGTGACAACCATGATTCTGCAGAGTATTTGTGACATTATATGCTCCTCGCAAAGCTAGCTCGTGTCAGCAGCATCGGCAGCTGCCTGGCAACTACGGTAACAGAACACTAACACGCTGTAAAAACCATACAAGTCCATACAACTACGGGCCAGTCGGACAATGTTTCCGCGCCGTGGAGCGGGATTGCATTGCCCAGCGAATAGAGTGTCAATCGTTACTTGCAAGCCCGACGAACTGCAAACCTGAGAAGCCGGAGCGAGGCGGAGTCGACCTCGCTCGGGCCCAGGTTGCTCAATGCCATCCACTCCAGACCGACGGGAGCAATTACCTGATCGATCAATAGACTCGCCGGATAGGTAGTCCCGCCTGTGCTTTGCAGCAGGCTACTGGCCAGCAGATGTTAAACGACGCCCTGATCCATCATCGCGTCGGCCACCTTCAGGAAGCCGGCGATGTTGGCACCGTTGACGTAGCTGCCGGGTGTGCCGTAGGCCTCGGCAGTCTCCGCTGATACCTTGTGAATAGCCTTCATGATGCCGTGTAACTTGTTGTCGACCTCTTCACGCGACCACGCTAGCCTCATCGAGTTCTGAGACATCTCGAGACCCGAGACCGCCACGCCGCCGGCGCCGTTTGGATCCATCGGGGAAGAAGATACTCGCGCCGGATCGGTTGTCCAGGGAGTGCATTGCCTGCGGATCGTGAATCTGCCACGGGCTGCTGAACTGCGATGAAGCGACGGAGCAACGAACGTGACGGCGACCAGTATAAGAGCCTGCGTAACCAACGGAAGGCTCAGGCGCAGGTGCACGCGAAGCGGAAGCATGGCGAATCCCATTTCCCCAGCGTCGCGAAAACAACGTGGGGCACGGATTGTTGACCTGCCGAGCTTCCCTGCGTTACCTCCCGACGGTCCCCGCGTGCGAGGCCGCCATGGACGTCCGGTAGGCGGTAGATTACAAGTAGCTTATGAGCGTTGTCCGCCGAATCCGCCTGCTTGTCGTGGCACTGTCGCCTGTCGTCTGCTCTTTGACTCATGCGGAGGATCGCGATCGCGGCTTGATGCCCATGCCGGCACACATCAAGTGGGGTACGGGATCGCTCAGCCTCGGCACCCACATGCCGATTGCCGTCGAAGGTCATACCGAGCCGCGGCTCGATAAGGCCATCGATCGTTTCCTGGCTCACCTGTCTGCCTATCCCGGACAGGCGATCCGACGTGTCACTGCCGATTCACAACAGCGTGCCAAACTGAGGATCCGGTGCCAAGGGACCGGTCAGCGGATTCAGTCGCCTGAGGAGGACGAGACCTACTTCCTGAACGTATCGACGGATCAGGCACGGCTCGACGCCCCAACGACAGTCGGCGTGCTGCGCGGGCTCGCAACGTTGGAGCAGCTTTTGCGACGTGACGGTTCCGGCTTCGTCATTCCCGAAGTCCATGTCGAAGATAAGCCACGGTTTCCTTGGCGCGGCCTGCTGATTGACGTGTGCCGCCACTGGCAGCCCATTACCATCATCAAGCGTAATCTCGACGCCATGGCCGCCGTCAAGCTGAATGTCCTCCACCTTCACCTGACGGAGGATCAGGGCTTTCGCGTAGAGTCCAAGCGCTTCCCTCGGCTTCACGAGCGAGGCTCGGATGGCGATTACTTTACGCATAAGGAACTACGCGAGATCGTCGCCTACGCACGTGATCGCGGTATCCGCGTAGTGCCCGAGTTCGACATGCCGGGCCACACGACGAGCTGGCTGGTCGGGCACCCGGAACTCGCGGCTGCACCGGGGCCGTACCGGATCGAACGACACTGGGGCGTATTCGATCCTTGCTTTGATCCCACCAAGGAGTCGCTGTACGAGTTTCTCGAATCCTTCCTTGCCGAAATGACGGCCATCTTCCCCGACCCCTATCTGCACGTCGGTGGTGACGAGGTAAACGGAAATCAGTGGGCGACGAATCCACAGATCCAGGCGTTCATGAAGCAAGAGAGTCTGCCCGATCTGCACGCTCTACAGGCCTATTTCAATCGCCGCGTGGCGGTAATCCTCGCCAAGTATGGCAGAACGATGATCGGCTGGGACGAAATCCTCAATGAAGGTCTGCCCGAGAACTGTGTCGTGCAGTCCTGGCGCGGCGTCGAATCGCTTCAAGGAGCCGTCACTCACGGCTTCGATGCTATTCTTTCCAACGGCTACTACCTCGATCACCAGCGACCGGCCTCATTCCACTACCTAAACGACCCGGATCCTGACGGCAAGGTTTCCAAGGTCTCACGGCCTGGGCGAATTCTCGGCGGTGAGGCATGCATGTGGGGCGAGTTCGTGACGCCCGAGACGATCGACTCGCGGATCTGGCCGCGAATGGCAGCCATTGCCGAGCGACTCTGGTCCCCGGCCGCCGTGAAAAACGTGGACGATATGTATCGTCGCCTCGAACACGTGACCCTCCAACTCGATCGGATCGGTGCGCAGCACAATTCCAATTATGAGGCGATGCTCACGCGGCTTGCCGACGGACAGTCGATTGAAGCACTTCGCGTGCTTGCTGATGTCGTCGAGCCGGTCAAGTTCTACGAGAGATCTGCAAGCCGAACCTATACAAGCTTGACGCCCCTCAACCGCCTCGTCGACGCAGCCCGGCCGGAGAGCGAGGCTGCTCGGAGATTCCGTACACTTGTGGGGCAATTCCTATCCGACCGAGCGGACAAACATGAAAGGGGCGTTGAAATCCGCAAGAACCTGGCACGATGGCAAGCCAATCACGCGAGACTGCTACCTGCCATTCGCAGTTCGGAGTTGCTGGCAGAAGTCGGGCCCGTCTCGCACAATCTACATTCAGTCGCAGTGCTCGGTCTGCAAACGATGGACCTCCTCGAATCCAACAGGCCACCTGGCGAGCAATGGGAGCAACAGGCGATTACTATCCTAAAAAATGCGTCCGAACCACACGCCGAAGTGGAGATCGCGGTCATTCCCATCATCAAGACGCTCGTTGAAACAGTCAGTCCTGCAGAGTAGCCGACGTGGGCGACCGAGACGCTGGAGGCGGTCCAGCCATGCGTGCGTGTAGTCGGCGCCAGCGGATCGATGCCGCGTGGGCCGTTGTGACGCTCGTGACGGCCGTCTCCCGATCTTCGCGCTTGCTGGCACTCTCCGTACTTGCGCACACAACCCGCAATCGTTTTTCTTTCGACAATGCGCTTGCGCGCTCCGCGATCTTACGCTATCCTTCAATTGGAGAGCGAGGTGCATGATGTCGATTGGCAAGCGAAAGCTGGCTGTTATCTCTGTCATCGCTGCGGTGTTGTTGCTGGCCAATGCGGGCACGATCGTAGATTGGCTGCAAGGGATCGGCCTTATTCCTCTGGCGGAGTATCTTCGTGTGGAATACGTCACGGGGATGGCAATTGCCGTTATCGTGGCACTCCTGATACTGCTGCCAGGCCGAGCGGTGTGGGCCATCTGGGTGTAGCGATGTCCGGTGTGCGATTGCCTGCTGCTCCGCCGGGGCAAGTACAGTGGAGAGTGTGGGAACCTCGTGTAACCGTGTTCGATCAGTCACTCTCTGCGCTGTCTCACGGCACGGATGATCGAGTTCATTCCCTCATCACGCCGTAATATGGTTATCTCCGCGAAGCCTGCAGCCTCCAAATCTTCCTGTAGTTCATCGAAGGTGAAGGTTCCGCCCGACTCGGTGGCGGCCAGCATGTTGATCGCGAACAGCGCGCCAGCAACCGGCGATGTTCGTGAGCCATCCATGAGCACGTCACGAATTAGGATCTGCCCGTCGTTGCTCAGCGCCTCGGCGACGGCGCAGAAGAGATGCCTGTTCTGCTCGCGCGAGTTTTGATGCACAATCGCGCTAACCCAGGCAAGATCGGCACCTGGCGGGAGCGGATCGTCGAGAAAATCGCCAGCGACCAACTTGACCCGACCACTCATCCGCGCTTCGAAGATACAGTGCTCGGCCATCGGGATCACGTGTGGCAGGTCAAAAAGAGTAGCGGTTGCGTCCGGGCATGCCTGAAGAAAGGCGATCGTCCATGTACCGATCGCTCCACCGACGTCTAACAGATGTTTGAACGTAGGTGGCCCGAGTTCCTCGATCAATCGCGATGCGACAGGCGCCGATACAACGTCCATTGCTTCGATAAACGTGGCTTCATCGCCTGTCTCGCCTCGAATGCTCGGTTGGCGCTCTGACGGGTGGCCGGTTTGGACCACGCTTGCCAAGTGCGCCCACCGGCGCAAGCAGTTGGCCTGATGTTGTACCATCGATAGAACGCTGGCCGAACTATCCTTGGTTAAGAGTTGCGACGTGGTAGAAGGCAGAACGTACTGCCCGTTGCGCTTTTCCGTGAACACCAGGGCTGTTAGCGCGTCAAGGAGCATGGTTGTTGCTCGGAGGTCAGTTCCGAGTTTGTTCACGACATCTGCTGCACCTAGGGGGCCGTCGGCAAGGACACTGAACAGATCCAGCTCTGCTCCTGCCATGAGGATGCACGCGGCCTGATAGCCCCTAGCCAACTCCAACACATCGTCTGCGGTCCATTCCTTGTGCATGGATACACTCCGTGAGGGTCTTCACTGCCTATCTGGACAAGACAACTTCGCAACACTCCATCATACGTGTCGGCGTTTCTCTTGACCATGGCTAAGGTCCTCCGACGGCTGTCGCGGGCTGTCGCTCCCTTCGCAACGCAGCTCGTTGCTTATGAAGGAGGTTTGACCGCAACGCACCCGTGGTCCTTGGCGTGCCAATCGGGAAGGTCAAATCGGCTCCTGTCACGACGGCCATAGAAGAGGTCGTCGCCCCAAAGAGCGACCCGACGCGCAAGGCTGTTGTGGCAGATGGCCCAGCGAACCAAGTTGTGCAAAGGTGTGCAAGGGTGCGAGTACGGACATACTTTTACGCAGATCGAGCAGTCTGAGCCTTGCCCGCGCCAGAATCGGTAGCATCGCTCCTGATTACTCTGCCACTTCTCAACACCGTTGTAAACGGACTTGCCGCCTATCTCTATGGCCCGCGACGGACAATTGTCCGCGCACTTCCTGCAGATATCGCAAAAGTGCTGTACGCCCACATGGATTCGCTGGTCCTGCGTAAGTGGGAGGTCTGTGGTTACCACGGATAGCCGCACACGCGGACCGTACTGTGGAGTTACGAGCAATCCAAGTCTGCCTAACTCTCCTAAACCAGCGTCGACGGCAATGGGGCCGCACATCACGCGGTAGTTAGCATCAACATGCGCCCGGGCCTGGTATCCGAGCAGGTTGATGTACCGGGCCACCAACATGGCAATCTTAGCCGCTTCGAAGTATTTGAACGCCGTCTCTGTCGTCGTGGCACTGTCCGGCGCATGGCGAACCATGTCATGGCTCATTTCCACGCCAAACACGATGGCGTGAGAATGGTCCAAGACGATTGGCTCGCCCCATTTCCCTGGTGAGCGACCGATGTGACTGTACACGTAGGTGGGATTGAGTCTCGTCGTCCCGACCAGATCAGCGCCGAGATAGCGCGCGAACCCCTTAACCCGGTGTGTGAACTCCTCCGGTGAGGCCTGTACAGGTGATTCCTCGATTGGATCGGGCTTCCAGTCGACCTCCCTCGTTATCTCCTCGAGAACCTCGAAAATCGCAGCCTGGAACGGTGAGGCCAACCGGTGATACGTCTTCGCTCCCGGATGAGCGAGCTGCGGCAGAGCCCGCACCTCTTCGTCAAACGTCATCTTCTCCGGGTGATGGCGATAGTATTCTTCAAACTCCGGTGTGCCGGGTTCGAGCCGGTAGAACCGGTGAAAAACGACATCCCGTTCGTCAACCCGCTCCTGCTCCCCCCGAATTTGCATCTGAGGGATGGACCCGATGGGCAGCGTAAGAAGCAGAATGGCCAGACCACCGACAACCAGAAGGCCCAAGACAATCCACGGTTGAATGGCAAAGTCCAGAAGAAGCAACGCGGCGAACACGCCCAACATCGGCAAGAGCAGCAACGCTGAAACTGCTACGGCCCGCCATCTCCTCTCGTGAAGAGACGTGATGACAAAAGCCAGAACACCCAAGCCGATTCCTGCGAATCCAAGCCAGCCGACAATCAGTATCCAGCTCATCATGCTTCAACTGTTCCATCCAACTGTTTTCGTGCCGAAGCCGTGTCCTGGCAGCCCACACCTTCAACCTGTGTCCGTGCAGGCGGCAACGATCTGCGTCCTTATGTTCTTTGCCGGCTCTCGACCAGTTCGGCTCGTGTGTGGCATCTTACCGACTTCCGTCCTGGTGTTGAACCGTGACCGATGTGCGGGACCTCGTTGGAAGACCGTTTCCTTGCAGGCCCGTGGACACCGCGTTGCTCGCGCCCTTTCCTTTACCGGCGTCTTCGGGTTAAATATCGGTCCCGATGACAATCTACGCCACGAATCTTGAGTCCATGCGGGAAGCGCACTTGCGAATTACTCCCTACGCTCACCGCACACCTGTGATGACGTGCGCGACGCTCAACAGCTTGTCCGGGTGTAGACTGTTTTTCAAATGCGAGAACTTTCAGAAGGCCGGAGCGTTTAAGTTTCGTGGGGCGTGCAACGCTGTTCTGCGACTCCCAGCTGACGTTGCCTCGCGTGGCGTCGTCACGCACAGCTCGGGCAATCACGCACAGGCCTTGGCGCTGGCTGCGTCGATTCGCGGCATCGAGGCACATGTCATCATGCCCACCAACGCGCCGAGCGTAAAACGCCGCGCCGTGGACGGCTACGAGGCAACGGTCTATCCGTGCGCGCCAACTTTATCGGCACGCGAGGCCCTCGCTGCCGAGGTCACCGAACAAACCGGCGCAACCTTGATTCCACCATATGATCATCCAGACATCATCGCCGGGCAGGGTACGGTCGGATTGGAGCTAATGGAGCAAGTGGAGTGTCTCGATGCCATCGTCGCCCCGATCGGCGGTGGCGGGCTGATTAGCGGTATCAGCGTCGCGGTGAAAGGGCTGGATACGAGGGTTCGTCTATTTGCAGCGGAACCGACCGGCGCTGATGACGCCGCACGCTCCCTGGCTGCCGGCCGACTCATTCCACAGACCAACCCGAACACAATTGCGGACGGACTGCTTACATGCCTCGGCGAGTACACGTGGCCGATCATTCGTGATCACGTCGAGCGGGTCATCACCGTGACTGATGAGCAGATCATCGCGGCGATGCGACTGGTCTGGGAGCGGATGAAGACCATCATCGAGCCGAGTTCCGCGGTCGCCGTCGCAGCGGTATTAACTGACGATTTTAGGTCGCTTGAAGGGATCTCGCGCGTCGGCGTGGTCCTCAGCGGAGGTAACGTCGATCTCGACCGGCATATTTGGTGAGCCCGCACTAGGTTGTCCCTGGCTGGGTCTTCTCGCGATATATCCCTCCGTTGTGACATAGCCCCTGCTGTAGGAACTAGATCAAGGAGTAGAAAGACAATGTCCACGTTTCAGCCGTTCGTCATGGAACGTATGATGTCCAAGTATGAACAGGCCGTCGAGTACAATCTGTCGGAAAGCGGCGTTCATCCGATTTCACTCAGCGAGCTTCTCGATGGAGATCCTGATCAAATCGCCAGCCTGCTGTCCACGGACCTGAACTATCCGCATGTCAATGGGATCCCTGAGCTACGCGAGAACATCGCAGCCTTATACGACGGCGCCGGCGCCGACAATATTCTTGTCACCGTGGGGGCGGCGGAGGCCAACTACATCACAATCCGCACGCTGCTCTCCGCGGGAGATGAGATCGTCATCATGCTCCCCAACTACATGCAGGTTTGGGGTATCGCAAAGAACCACGGTTCCAGCATAAGGCCGTTCCACTTGCGAGAGGAGACAGGCTGGGCACTAGACCTGGATGAGTTGAGGGACGCAGTCACCACCAACACCAAGCTCATTGCCGTGTGCAATCCCAACAATCCTACCGGCTACATCCTCAGTGAAGTAGAGATGGATGCCATCATCGCAGCAGCCGCAGATGTGGGAGCATGGATCCTGGCCGACGAAGTGTATCGTGGAGCTGAGCGTAGCACAGGCAATCAGAGCCCCTCATTCTATGGTCGGTATGACAAAGTGATAGCGATAGGAAGTCTGAGTAAGGCCTACGGGCTGCCCGGGCTTCGCATCGGCTGGGCAGTTGGGCCTCCAGACACCATAGACGAGATCTGGGCCCGACACGAGTACATCACCATTAGTGCCACGATACTGGCGAATAAGCTTGCCGTGATCGCTCTCTCCACAGAGGTTCGCCCGCGCCTCATCCAGCGTGCCCGCAAGTATATCCGCGAGGGGTACCCGGTTCTGCAAGAGTGGATGGATGGGCATGGGGATACGTTCCGCCTGACGCCGCCACAGGCGGCCGCCATCGCTTTCGCCCGTTACCGTCTCGACATCAACTCGTCGGTGCTCACCGAGCGTTTGCGAACGGAGAAGAGTGTGCTCATCGTACCTGGCGACCACTTTGGCATGGATCATTTTGTGCGTATCAGCTTCGGTCTTCCGTATGGCTACCTGGTAGGGGCACTCAATCGGATTCACGAGTTGATCATGGAACTGAAGACGTAGCAGGCCAGTTCCTTCGTCAGCTTGGGGACGTTGATGCTCCCGCGCCGGAGGATTTAGACTTATGGACATTCTACAAGAAGTGCTGCACGCCGAAGAGCGCATCCGGCCGTACATTCGCGAGACGATGCTTGAACGTTCCGCCTATCTCAGTCACCTTGGGAGCGCGAATGTCCACTGCAAGCTGGAGAACTTGCAGCACACTGGTTCGTTCAAAGCGCGAGGGGCGATGAACAAGCTCCTGTCCCTGACGCCGGAGGAGCGCACCCGGGGCGTGGTGACCGCATCCACGGGTAATCACGGTACAGCCGTGGCTCGCAGCGCGAGTGTACTCAATGCCTCGGCCATAATCTTCGTGACCGAAAACGCCAGCCTCTCAAAAGTCCAGGCGATCGAGCGACTTGGGGCAGAGGTTCGCCGTTACGGAGAGGATTGTGTGGTAACCGAGGTCCATGCCAGGGAGTATGCCGTCCGGAACCGCTTGGCCTATGTGCCACCCTACAACGATCCGCAAGTCATTGGCGGGCAAGGGACGATTGGTGTTGAGCTCGTCCGCCAGCTCGGCGAAATTGATGCCGTGTTTGTCTCACTCGGCGGCGGCGGACTGATTTCAGGCATTGCGACCTATCTAAAATCGGTTCATCCCAACGTTCAAATCGTCGGGTGCTCGCCGGAGAATTCGCCGGTTATGGTTCGGTCGGTGGAAGCGGGCAGAATACTGGAACTCCCATCGCTTCCAACCTTGTCCGATGGCACTGCTGGGGGACTCGAGGCAAGGTCGATCACGTTCGAGCTGTGCCGTCAACTGGTGAGTGAGTACGTTACCGTCACGGAAGACGAAATCAAGGCGAGTCTCCGGCTGTTCATGGAAATGCACCATATGCTCATTGAGGGGGCCGCGGCTGTAGCTATAGCTTCATATCTCAAGATGCGACATCGACTTGTCGGCAACAACGTAGTGATCGTAATCTGCGGGGCAAACATCAGCCTCGAGACCCTCAAGGGGGTTCTCTGAATCTGTGCGCCGCGCCGGTAAGGATTGAGGTGGAAACGCGCATTGAATATTGAGCAGGTTGGGTAGGTTGTCGCGCATCGAATTCTGAGCCACCGCAACGAGGCTTATCCTGCCAGGAACGGCAATGGTGCCGTCGCAGTCGTCGTCTCGCCCATGGCGGTCAACCTGGCCGCCAGAGCGACAGGAGAAGGATAAGCAGCTGGTGACGTTGCTGCACTGAAGAGCGGCCAAACCGGAACTCGGCTTGGCAATTAGTACGAGCTTGTCGATCTGGCTGGCTTGCTGGATGTCGAAGTGCCTCCCCTGAAGGAGCGCATGCGCAGTACAGATCAGCGGTGGGCAAGCTAGTTGTACAACAGTCAAGGTCCCGTTACAGTGTGCACGTGAAAAAGCGAATCAAGAACGTCGTGAAGATCGTCGCCCTTTCGTTCGTCGGTCTTCTTGTTGTCTCGCTCCTGCTCTTCCTCTGGTTCGCTCGCGATCCCACAACGCAGCTTGTCGACACCTCGGGAAAGGAGCTCACGGCCGGGGAAGTTCTCGCTGGAGATGAGGAGGTCTTCGGCGGCTCGCTCTTCGAGGAGGCTCAGGCGCTCATCAAAGGCAGGGAGTTCGCTGCCGCCAAGGAGGGGCTCTTACGGATCATCGAGGAGTCCGATCGCGATGGCGAGGCCTGCGTTCTCCTGTGCGACGTGTCGCGAGAGCTTAAGGAAGCGGAAGCGGCGGCGGACTATGGCCTCAAGGCCGTGAAGCTCCTGCCGGACAACGCCGAGGCACACCTGTCCTATGCGAAAGCGTTGGGTGCCCAGATCTTCAACGACATGCAGAGCATCAGCGGCATGTTCAGCGCTATGACGCGACTAGGTCTTTTCAGGACGGAGCTCCACCGTGTCATCGAGCTGAATCCCGAAGACACCGAGGCACGGACGATGTTGGTGTTCTACAACCTGGCACCCAAACCCATGGGCGACATCGACCGGGCGATCGAAGTGTGCCGCGAGATCGAGCGGCGCGACCCGATCAGCGGAAAGCAATTGCTCGCCGTCTGCTACCACAAGAAGAAGGAGGTCGAGCGTGCTATTACACTTCTGCTCGCAGGCATCGAGGAGTATCCCGAGGAACACAGCTTCCACCTCGCACTCGCGAACATCTACGCGGAAGAGAAACACTTTGAAGCCGCGGACGCCGAGTATGAAGCGGCGCGCGGTGGCGAGAAGGGCGAGGTGTATTACCGCTCGCTCTACGACCAGGCGCGGATGCGTATCCAGAATGAGTTCGAGCCCGCGCGCGCAGTAGAGCTGCTCGACGAGTTCATCACGGCTGAGCCTAACGGTGACACCGTACAGTCGGTGGCTCATGCCTGTTGGCGCAAGGGCAACGCGCTCGAGCAGTTGGGACGGAGCCAGGATGCGCAAGAAGCCTACGAGGAAAGCCTCCGCCGGGAACCCGGCCTCAAGCTAGCCGATAAAGCACTCGACGATCTCAAGGAGTAATCTACGCCCAGTTCGTACGGAGAGCTGGTTGCTGGCATAGCCCGTCTGTCAGCAAAGCAGGCGTGCAGTTTGCTTGTTGGCCAGAGGCGATTCGAGCGTTCGGGATGGCTGCACGGCACCATGCACGACTTGCTACCGCCTATTGCCCGCTCCCACCGACGAGAGACAAACGGTTTGCTGGATTGCCAAAAACATCAACCATCTTCCTCATGCGTGTCCATGTCTTCCCAGATCTTGACTGGCGCGGCAACGGGCTCTTCGAGATTCATAGGAGTTAGACGCCGGTACTGAGCCGCCTTGGCTGGTTTGCCCCAGGCATCATAGAGGGTGAGCAACTTAGTACGGATGTGTTGGGTTCGTGGGTGGTTGTTACCGAGGGAGGCTTTGACGGCATTGTAGGCGGCGAGCAGGTGTTGCTCGGCCTCCTCGTAATCCGCCAGAATTATCAGACAATTGCCCAGGGCGCCGCGGAATAGGGCGGTATTCACGTGGCCTTCGGGCAGGACCTTCTCTGCCAGCTGAATGACCTTACGGTAGATCCCTACCGCTTCGTCGGCCTTGCCCTGCTTCTCCAGGATCGACGCGAGGTTATGCATCGGGATGAGTGTGCCAGGGTGCTCTTCGCCCAGCGTGTGCCGGTAGGCCTCAAGTGCCTGGCGGAACAGCGGCTCGGCCTGGTCATACTTGTCCTGTTTGCTGAAGGTGAAGGCCAATTCATTGTAGAGGCGTACAGTGTCGGGGTGATCCTCACCGAGAAGGCCGACGCTGAAGTCCAGCGCCTTTCGAATGGCCGATTCCGCCTCCGCGAACCTGCCCTGCAGGTTAAGGCCACGGCCTGCGACTTCGAAGCAACGTGATGTCAAATGGTGCGGGCTTCCTGCCAGACGCTCCAGGATGGCCTGGGCCTTTGTAATGGCTTCCTCGGCTTCGCCGTGTCGGCCGAGTTCGTACAACGCCCAGCCCAGTCCGATATAGCTGCCGGCCGTCTGCGTGTGCTCGTCGCCCAGGATTCGGAGGTCGATCTCAAGCGCATCGCGGAACATGATCTCGGCTTCGGCGAATCTCCCCTGGATGTTCAAGATCAAGCCGAGATTCTCACGGCACAGCGCTGCCTCGGGGTGGTCTTTAGCCAGCGTGGATTGCCAGCTCGTAAGTGCTTTTCGATACAGTGATTCCGTCTCCACATAATTTCCCGACTGCTGAAGATTCCAGCCGAGATTGTTGTAAGCCCGGGCCGTCTGCGGGTGTGCGTCACCCAGCACCGTGAGATTCCAGTCAAGCAGTCTTCGAAACAGTGACTCGGCCTCGGCATGCTTTCCCGAATCGTTGAGAATCAGTGCGAGAATATTGAATGCTGCCATTGTGTCTCGGTGGTCATCGCCGAGAACGCGCTGAGACTGCTCAATGCAGCTTTGCAACAGTGTCTCTGCTTCAGCGTATCGCCCTTGTTTCCATCGAAGCACGCCGAGTCGGATGTACCCGGCGATCGTCTCCGGATGCTCATCCCCGAGCATTCCGCGGAGGACTTCGATCCCGTTGGCAAGAAGCGTTTCGGCCTCTTCAAATCTATCCTCGTGCGCGAGCGTATTACCGAGATCGACCATAATCTGGCCTTGTTGCCAGTGCCGTCCTGTGGCATCATTCGTAGCGAGGATTTGGGAAATCCCAAGAGCGATCCGGAAGTGCTTTTCGGCCTCACGGAAGCGCCCGAGACTGTTATAGGTCGCGCCCATCATTGCGCGCACGCCCAGCTCGACTTCCGGTTCGTCATCAAAAGCGGTATCGACAGTGCGCGCGGCCCCGTCCAACACCTCGCGGACTGTCACATCGCGCGCCGGAGTCCGTTCGGGATCGGCCGCAGCGAGCATGTCTTGTAGAAACTGGTTGATCCGCTCGGCCGTTCTTGCGGCGGTTCGGGCTTCGCGCCGAGCTTCCTCAGTCTGTGCCAGTCTCGTTTCAGCCAGTTGACGTTGTGCCTGTTCGGCCTCCCGCGCCGCTTCGGCTGCTAGACGCAGCCGGTCGGACTCGCGGTAGAGTACACTCATCCAAATTGCGAACGCAGTGATCAGGACGAACAGCGCGGCTACGAAGGCGAACGGGGCTGTGTGTCGGGCGATCAGCTTGCGAAGCTGGTAGGTCGTTGTGGGTGGACGGGCCAGAATGGGCTGGTTTGTCAGATAACGCTCCACATCCTCTGACAACGCGGCGGCACTTTGATAACGTCGGGCAGGTTCCTTTTCCAACGCTTTCAGGGCTATCGTCTCAACGTCACCGCGAAAGGTTCGGCTAATCGTGCTGGGTCGACGCGGTGTTTCTTCGCAGATGACCCGAAGGGCTTCAGGGAGCATCGTTTGACGCACGTCGTAGGGAAGCTGTCCGGTGAGCAACTCGTACAGGATAACACCCAACCCATACACGTCCGTGAGCAGGTTAATGTCGTCCGGAGCACCGCGGGCCTGCTCCGGGCTCATGTAAGGAAGCGTCCCCTGGATCTTGCCAATTTCAGTTGCCATCGTGGCAACGGTGACGTCGGAATCGGTTATTTTGGCCAGGCCGAAGTCCAGGACTTTGGGATTCCCCTCTGTGTCAATGAGGATGTTGGAAGGTTTGAGGTCGCGGTGAATCACACCGCGCTGGTGCGCAAAGTGGATCGCCTCGCAGATTCTCTGGTACAACCTCAATCGGGCCGATGTGGACAACTTCTCGGCTTCCACATACTGATTAAGCGGCACCCCACGCACCAGTTCCATGGCAAAGAAGTGCTGGCCCTGCTCGGTGCAGCCGGCCTGGTAGATCGCGGCGATACCAGGGTGATCGAGGCGGGCCAGAGTTTGTACTTCGCGCTGGAACAATCTCAAGGTGCGATCGTTGATCCGTCCGACAGTCGGCAGCGACCTAATCACCTTCAAAGCGACTAACCGCCGTGGCTGCTCTTGCCGGGCCTCATACACCACGCCCATCCCGCCTTCACCCAATATGCGAATGATGCGATAACCGCCGATGACGCCGGGCGGTGCGGCCGTGGTTTCGGGGGCTGGTACGGCGCCGAGGCCCTGCGGAGCACTGTGTGAGGATGGCGGTTCCAGAAAGCTGTTTGCCCGGTCAAAGGCTGCGAGCAGTGACTCGACCTCGGCACGAAGGTCCTGATCATAAGCACAATGCTCTTCCAGTAATGAGGGACGTTCGGACGGATCCAGCTCCAAGGCAAGGTCGAAAAGCTCTCTCGCACGGTGGGCACGGTCAGCGTTCATCGATCTCCTCCATCCGACATCAGCGTGTCACCCTTGCTGATTTCCCGAAATAGCCACGCCTTGGCGTACTTCCACCGTCGACGGACGGTCCTGTCCGAGACGTCAAGCACCTCCGCGATCTCGTCGATTGACATTCCCCCAAAGAACCGCATCTCGACGATTTGGGATTCAATTGGGGCTTGCTCACCAAGCCGCCCCAGAGCCTCATCCAGGGCAAGCCAGTCGAGATCCCGGCCGGGCGCGGAAGGTACGACCATCGACAACGGCATTCTTTTCTTATCGCCTCCGCGCTTCTCGCGGCGATGCATCCGGGCGTAATCGGCCAGAATACGCCGAATCGCCTGGGCTGCGACGGCCACGAAGTGAGCCCGATTCTGCCACTGTACTTCCTTCTGATCAATGAGCCGGAGGTAGGCCTCGTGCGCCAGGGCCGTTGCCTGGAGCGTGTGATCGGGACGATCATGCCGTGTAACTCTTCAGCCGTCTGCAATGTTGGTGTCGGGTAACGGTGGAAGTTGTCCGGTAGTAAGGTAGGTTTTGAGGACGTCGGCGATGGTTTTGGTTGGG
>Ga0307432_1000564_pt1 | contig 27504 bp, 18 predicted proteins | sample SalMarWE160150MG_FD_202158 | JGI IMG/M metagenome (GOLD analysis project Ga0307432, IMG submission 202158) | Salt marsh sediment microbial communities from the Plum Island Ecosystem LTER, Massachusetts, United States - WE1603-150 | ecosystem: Environmental > Aquatic > Marine > Intertidal zone >...
CGACAAACACAGTAGAATCATTCATGCTCGTTGCTCCTCAGTTAGGTGGGCTAGTCATCAACACGATGCTCGATACACTAACCCGGAGCAACGGGCTTTCATCCCCATCTGATTGGGGCGTCGGATTATGTTGCGATGGTGTTGCTCGTGTTGACGGCGGGGACGGTGGTGTTTCTGCGGCGGCGCGCCATGACCGCTTGTTGACACTCTTAACCGGGTGGCATGGGCAAGCGAAGCGAGGAACGAGCAAAGCTTGCCCGTGTCGTCGATTAATCTACACGGGCAAACAAGTTTGCCCATGGCACCCAATCGCAGTGGACGCTACGGATCAGAACCGCGACAGCCTGCCCTTTACGTCGCGCAGCGATGTCAAGGGCAGGCTGTCGCGGTTTTGATTGGTAGGTGGCATTTGTTGACGCCCGGTGGGCGGTGCCCACCCTACCTCTCAACGTGTGTCCGCAACGGTGCGTTCATGATCGGCGGAGCGGTGTCGGCGTGGGTGTTCCATTTGCCGAAGAAGCTTCGCATGAGAATCCCAACGCGGTAGAAGTGGCGGCGCCAATCAAAGTGCCCGCTGATCATCGCGAAGACACCCTTCGATATAATGCCCGTGCGGAGCAGGCGCAGCTTTGTCTTCTCGCTGATGCCCAGCGAGGTCAGGTCGATCCCGAGGTAATCCTTGTTGAGTTTCCAGTTATCGAGCACCTGATCGGCGGACTTGAGGCCGTGGCGATCGACGATATCCTGAAGCGGCGCACCGGGCATCGGTGTAGTGATTGACCAGGTCATATAGCTGATCCGGCCAAGTAGGAACTGCTTCCACACCCACCACAGTGAATGACGAATCTCGTCGGGGCTTTCGTATTTCAGCTCGCCGTTCTCCTCCCAAAGTTGGAACGCCATCATAAACAGCAGCACGCGGATCTTGTGTTTCTTGAGGAGCTTCAGGCAGCGCTCGCTCTGGTCGACGGTGATCCTCTTGTTGACACCGCGAAGCACCCGATCGTTGGCGCTTTCGACACCCAGATGCACCAGCCACATGTTCATCCGCCTGAACAGATGCGCCAATTCGTCGTCGATCTTGTCCGAACGCAGGTTCGACTGGAAGAACAGGTCCTTGTGGCCGAGGTCCACGATCGCGCGGCAGACGTCTTTAGCCCACGGCAGAGCAACATTGAGTTCATCGGAGACGATCTTGATCTCACGTACGCCAAGCCTATATAGCCAATCGACCTCCCGTGCGATACTCTCCGGGCAGCGCAGCCGCACGAACGGTCTGGCTGCACGCCACACCGGCAGCGAACAGAAGGTGCACTTGTGCGGACAGCCGCGGCTGATCACGATGCAGCCTTGCCGATGTGATTTCGAGTAGTGCTGTCCGACGAACTTGCCGAAGTCGATGCGATCCCAGGCCATAAACGGAAGGTCATCGAGGTTTGCGATCACGCGGGGATTGTCCGTGCGCTGCGAACCGTCCGGCGTGCGAATCAGCAGACCGGGAATTGAGCTGAAGCTGTGCCCGCCGTGAATCATCTCATTGATGATGTCGGTGAGTGTCAATTCGCCTTCACCGATGCACACGAGATCGACGAGCGCCTTGGCCATGACGTCCTCGGCAGCGGCCGTCGGATGCGGACCCCCGGCAATGATGAGCATCTCGGGGAAGCGCCGCTTCAGTTCGTTGATTGTTTTGTATGCCACGCGCTGCGTGAGAAACGTGAAGCTGATCCCGTAGAGCTGCGGCCGGTGCTCCTCTACGACGCGAACGTGATCCTCGATTGAGTGAAATTGATCCAGAAAGATGATGTCATTGTCTGTGAGCGGTGTTTGCTCTCGAAGGTACGAGATGAGCTGCAAAAGCCCGAGGTTCGGATAGGCCTTGTCGTAGTCGTCATCCAATGCCGGCGGATCAGCCAATACGATCTTCAGGGATTTCCGGGAGGTACCGTCAGGCCGTGCCGTCGACGTAAAGGCCGGTTCGCTCAAAACACTGAGGGCAGGGGCCACGATCGGCGCTCCTTACGCGGGCCAAGTGCCAAGCCGGCTGTTGGCCCACATCGAAAACAGGGCTCAGTTGGTACCAACTACTTATCGGACACCTGCGGATCGGCCTGAACTATCCCGAAAAGGCGGAGTTCGTAAGGTCCTCGGGCTGCGTTGCAGCCGAGATAGGGTCTCAACGGTCGGCGGCCGGGAGCCCGACGACGCTCGCTGGACCGAGAATCGCTTCTCGGTCCACTGGGCACTGGACGATATGGCGCGAGAAAGGATTCTCGTACCAGCGATTCTCAAATCGACCGTTATGATTCGTGGCTGAGTTTCGTCGTCTCCGGCGCGTGCAGAAGCACGTAACGCCTGTAATACGCGATGCCAAGGCATGTCAGCGGGATGGCAAGAAGCAGTCCCAGAAAACCGAGCAGCTTACTCCAGATGAACACACCAAGCAGAATGGCCACGGGGCGCAAACCCGTCGCTTTTCCCATAACACGCGGTGTGATCAGTATGTCTTGAATCATCTGCACGACGGCAAAGACAAGCACGGTCAGGACGACCGAGACGAGGAAGCTCGAATCGCCTTCTATCGACCGAAAACCGGCCAGCAGCACCGCCGGCACCAACCCCACCGTTTGCAGATAGGGCACCATGTTGAGCAGGCCTACGAACAGCCCGAGCGGCACCGCCATCGGCAGACCGATGATTGTAAAACCGATTGCAAACAGGACGCCGACGGAGAGTGCTACCACCGATTGCCCGCGGAAGTACCGCCGCATGGCGATGTTGAACTGCTCCAGAAACTCGACGATGGCGCTGCGGTACTGCGGCGGCAGGAACGTCTTCCACGTGCGCGCGTACTCGGGGAAATCGAGCAGGAGGAATACGAGATACAACAGCACGACGATCAGGCCCGTAAGGCCAAGCACCAGGTTGACCGTGAACGTGATGACCGTCCAGCCTCCGACGGCAAGCCGCCTGACTCCGTCGACGAGCAGTTGTTGGAATTCGTCCGACCGGGCGTATCGCCGCGCCCCGTCGAGCAAATCTCCGACGTAGGTACCGGACACTTCGTCAAAGAGCTGGTTGAGTCGTTCCGGTCGCAAACGGCTGTCCGGATCCTGCCGGAACCGGCCCCAGGCATTTGTCAGCTCACGCAGCCCCGTAGCGGACTTGCCCGTCGCGATCTGCTCCGCTTCCGGTTCATCAGAGGCGTTGCTTGGAGGATGCGCCTCATCCACGCCGGACTCCATCGACGAGACGAGATCGCCGCGCAGTTCCTCCAGCGTATCGCCGAACTCGCGCACCTGACCGATCATCAGTGGCACCACGATCGCAACGAGGACCACGCCGACGATCCCGAAACCCCCGAGGGTCATCGCCACCGCAAGCCTTCGGCGTTTCGTCTTTTGCTCGAAGAACGTAACGAGCGGGTTGAGCAGGTAGGCGAACACCAACGCCGCCGCGAATGGGAGCAGCACATCGGACAGGTACCGCAGCAGTGCCAGCACGGCGATCAGTGTGACCGCACCAAGGACCATCCGTACGACGCGATCGAACGTATATTGCCGCTCATCGTTTTCCATGACCGTCTCCGGCGCGCATTGAAACCGCTCCGTCGAGGATTGGCAATTCCAAAACTTGTGGAACTTAGCAATGGGATTCGTAGGTCGAGTCAGGAAGCCCCGACGTCTGCACCGGCGGGTCTGCGATCCCGCCCTATGAATTGGCTCCCATGTTCCACGGGCGTCAATCCTCGATCATCCCGTTGGCCGTTGATGAGGTGAGTCACCGGGCGGATTGACGGCGGACGAAGCGAGAGCCGGGTAGTTGCCGGACGAGGGTTTTGAGTTGCAGAGATGTCAGTGCAGTCGTGACGCGGGCCATATCAAATCCGGTGGTGGAGGCGATCGTTTCGGGATCATCGACGCCGTCCATAATCGCGTCCAGGACGGCCCGCTCCTGCACTGTGAGATTCGACAGCGGCGTGGCGGCGGTAGTCGAAGGTGGTTCACCACCCGTCTGGGACACCGGCGTGGCACCGACCATGATCTGACCGACGTCGCCGAGTTCATCGAGCACATCCTCTAAGCACGTGGTTAACTTGGCCTGCCCGTCACGGATCAAGCTGTGAACGCCGGCGGCCAGGTCCGGCCGATCCACCCGACCCGGTACGGCAAACACCTCGCGATTATATTCATTGGCCAGACGGGCCGTTATCAACGCACCGCTGGCCTTTCCCGCCTCGACCACGATGACGCCGAGTGACAGACCGGCGATGATCCGATTGCGCCTGGGGAAGTTCTCCGGGGCGGGCTGCGTCTCGATAGGGAATTCACTCATCACGGCGCCGGTTGCTGTGATTCTCTCCGCCAGGGATTCATGCTCGCGCGGGTAGATTGTCGGCAAACCGTTGCCCAATACCGCGATCGTTCGCCCACCGGCTAGCAACGCACCGCGATGAGCTTCCCCGTCGACACCTCGCGCGAGGCCGGAAACCACCGTAAACCCCGCGCCGCCGAGCATCTCACCGAAACGGATTGCCTGCTCGCGGCCATAATGCGAGCATCGCCTGGTCCCGACGACGGCCACCGCGACAGCATCGGTCGGTTCTACCCGGCCGCGGATATAGAGACAGATCGGCGGGTCGGGGATGTTCAGCAATGTCTGCGGGTAATCCGGGTCTTCCGTGCAGACAATACGGAGCCCGCACGCGGTCGCCTGCTCGATCTCCCGATCGACTGAATCATCACTGCGCGATCGGAAGATCGACTTTGCAATGCGCGGTCCGATCCCGTCGACGCGCTCGAGCTCCCGGATCGACGCACTGAGCACTGCATCCGTAGATCCGAAATGAGTGATGAGGTTACGAAGCCGGATCGGCCCGACGTCGGTCGTGAGGTGCAGCTTGAGATGGAGGCGCGCGGTGTTTGAGATGACCACGTCGGTATCACTGGTTGCCATGATGGTTTGCGCCTTTGCCGGGGACCGCATCCGGCGGAGTGTAACCGCAAGCAACCGCCGGTTCCAGAATATGTGCGCGACTTCACGGTGACAGCCATATTGTCACCGTGGTGTCGGCATGGCGCTGGGTTCCCCATCCCATCTTGGATTTGTCGGTTTGGTTTCTCCTTCGGCGAGGGTGATCGTCGGCCAGTTCCATCCATGGTACGGATGAACTTTCGACCTTGGTGGTTGCCGCAGGGTAGCACAGGGAGCTGCGAGGGCGATTGGTCGGCCGTACGGCAGCCTGGGGTACCGAACCCGGGCGAGTTTGCGACCTCGTGTCGGGCGGGCTGCGCTACGCTGCGCAGGGGCTTTGCTCCGACCGCCCAATCGGAAGAACAGACCCTGGCTCTCATAACGGCTGGCACACAAATTGGGGCAAGTCACGCCGATGATCGGATCGGCGGGTCCTGCGGCCTGCCTTCCGCTACTCTATCATTGTGGGCGATTGAGAAACCCGGCTGCGGTGGCGTGGCCGTACCACAAAGCGCTTTATGTCAAATGCACGTCACTTTGCGGGCGCGGTCGTCTGCGGATAACTGTCGGCAGGGCCAGGAGCATAAGAAGCAGGACGGTCGGCTCTGGGACCGCACCGCCGCCGACACCGTCCACCGCCGCCGGCGAGACCCGCAGGTCAAGCACATCAGATCGCCCCTGAAACCGGCCATCCAAAGGTACGGTTGCCAGTAGTGTGGATTGGTCCTGGGCAACCGGATTATCGCCGGATGCGAGGCTCTTTTGCGCGGCGTCCGCGGAGGTTGTCAGCAGGTCACTGAAAGAACTCGTGCCGCTGAGGCTTGCGAAGGGATTGGCGTGTCCCGTTTTATTGAAGATCGGCTGCGTGATCAGTGCGAGAGCGTCGGCGTAGATGTTTCCCGATATGTTGATCGGGCCGATGTCGAAGTCGCTGGTCCCCGTGTCGTCGGCGAACCGACCCTCTCGTGAAATCTCCTGTCGCGACGAGCAGGTAAGCTCGAGGTCGTAGAATCCGAGCCGATCGAGCGAAAAACCCGCGTCGATCAGAAGCGTTCCGGGAATCCTGACCGATTGCCCAACTACGTCGTAGTTAAACTCGTAACTCAGCGGGACGGCTGTCGAGCGGCTCGTTAGCGCGGTCGTCAGATCGATGTCGAGCTGTGGCACTAAGCGGCCGCCGGTGGACATCTCCAGCGAGATTGGACCCTGGAAGGTCATATCCCAGGCACCAAAGTCGAGCGGGTTGCCGATGAAGTTGCGGCTGATGCGAAAGTCCGCCCCGCCGCTTAAGCGGTTTTCGTATCCCTCGATGTTGAATCCGGCGTAGGCGAGGCCAATGCCTATGTCGCGGAACTCATCCGCCCGCGCAACCGACGTGAACACGCCAACCACCAAAATCGCCACAAAACGAACTCTGTGACATCCTGCTACCCGTGGCATAACGCTATCTCCATGAGATCCGTTTTTTAAGTGTACCCAACGCCGCCGCGGCGCAGCAAACGAGTGTACTTCACCAGCCGGTCATCCCCATCGATATCGGCAAGCCGCGCAGTTCGGAACGTCAAAAAGGGCCTTGCACGTGCGGACGAGTGAACCGACTGGCGCAGCTGACAGGCAAGGCAAGCGTGCAAGCCCTATACTTATCGGACGAACCGCCTCTTGCGGTTGACTGGGCTGCACGCCTTACGTGGGGCGCTGCTCCTATGCCGATCGGGCAAGGAGGTGCGCAAAATGCGCCGCCGTCTTGGTTCCGTTATGGAAGTCGGACAAGCTGAGGAACTCGTTCGGCCCGTGTGCGTTGCAGTCCGGCACGCAGAAACCCATCATCAGTGAGTCGGCGCCGAGGACCTCCTTGAACATCGGCAAGATCGGCAGCGAGCCTCCCTCGCGGATGAACAACGGCCTCTTGCCAAATCCCGCCTCAACCGCTGCTGCTGCGGCGGACATCCCCGGAGAACCCAAAGGTGACAAATATGCGGCACAATCGCCATGGTGGATGATCTCCAATCTCACGCCTTTGGGACAGGCCGCCCGAACCGCGTCGTCAAACGCCTTGGAGATCTTGTCCGGATCCTGATTCGGCACGATGCGCATCGAGATCTTGGCTGACATCTTCGCCGGAATGATCGTCGAGGCCCCTTGCTCCGTGAACCCGCCGAACATTCCGTTGACGTCCAGCGTAGGTCTCGCCCAACGACGCTCCAGCGTCGTGTACCCCTTCTCGCCGGTCAGCGCTGGTGTACCCGTCGCAGTTCGGTACCCTTCCTCATCGAACGGCAGGTCTTTCATTCGGGTGCGTTCGTCGGCGGTCAGTTCCACGACGTCATCATAGAATCCCGGAATCGTCACGCGGTTGTCCGCGTCGCGCAGCGAAGTGATGATGGACGCCACCGCGTTGCCGGGGTTGGTCAACGTTCCACCGAATGAACCGCTGTGAAGATCGTTCTTCGGGCCGGTGACCACGATTTCCTTGTACACCATCCCCTTGGTTCCGTATGTGATGCCCGGGGTCGTCTCGTCGAACTTCGACGTGTCGGAGATAGCGACGTAATCGCAGGCCAACCGCTCACGATTATCGCGGATCACCTTCTCAAGACTCGGCGAGGAAATCTCCTCTTCACCCTCGATCAGGAACTTGACGCGAAGAGGCAGCTTGCCGACCACCTTCATCCAACTTTCCGCCGCCAGAAGATGCGTAAGCACCTGCCCTTTGTCATCAGCCGCCCCGCGGGCGTAGATCGTGCCGTCACGAATCGTAGGCTCGAACGCCGGTGAATCCCACAGTGATTCCTCGCCAACGGGTTGCACGTCGTAGTGGCCGTAGATGAGGACCGTCGGTCCGCCGCCTTTGGCCGGTCCGGTATCAGCCAACACGCACGGATGCCCGGGCGTGTCGACCAGCTCGCTCTTGATCCCGCAGTCCGCCAGGAGCTTGTGGACCCACTTGCCGCCGCGCCGGGTGTCGCCCTTTCGTTCCGGGTCCGTTGAGATGCTCTGAATCCGCAAGAAATCCAACAACCTTTCGACGTTCGCGTTCTTGTTCGCCTCAATGTGAGCAATGACCTTATCAATCATGGGTTGTTTCCTTGATCCAAGAAGTACATTAAACCGTCCAACAGAACCTGTGAGACCAACTTTCCGTATGTGTTACCGACTTTCCAGTCGGTCGGGAGGCAGGCTGGAAAAGCTGTCCCACATGGGTCTCGTTAGGCGCTCCGGATATCACGGTATACCGGAATGTGCTGGGAGCCACAAACCCGCGCACCGGACAAACGGCCGCCTACATACCGACCTCGCCAAACGATCCCATCCTAGCATGAGTTGCTCGAAAGAGCTATTGGCGTTTGCACGGGATATTCCACACCCGGCGCACCGAGTTGACCGCCACCCGGTCGACTCCAACAATGAGTTAGTGACCGCATTCCCGAACATCCCCGCTCATCTGACCGAGGCTGAGCCTGCCTCGCCGCCGCCTGATTGGGGCAACGTTCCCTTTGACGTCGGCTGTGCTCGGTGCGGCCAGGATCTGCGCGGTCAGACGGAACCGAAATGCCCGGCGTGCGGCCTGGAGTTTGACTGGTCGGAGGCGGTCCCCATCGAGGAGCTGATTTGCGAGCATTGCGGCTACCACCTTTACGGCCTGCGCGAGACACGCTGCCCGGAATGCGGCGAGCGGTTCACCTGGGACGAAGTCCTCGCGGCCCACTACCGGCGCAAGAAGCCGTTGTTTGAATACCGATGGCGTCACCAGCCGATTCGATCCTTCCTCGTAAGCTGGCGGCTGGCGATGTATCCGCGGAAGCTGTGGCGGATGATTGACATTCACGATCCGCCGCAAGTCAGACCGCTCATGCTGACGGTCGCCGTCGCCATCGTGGCATTGTTCGTACTGGCCCCGGCCATGGACGGCCTTTCTTTATGGTCAACGCAACGTGCGTTCAGGTGGGTCCGGTCACCCGGTTACAGCGAGTTGCCGCTTTTCATATTGCGAGGTTTGTTCAACCCAACCGCTTACCTGTATCCGTTTCTCATCCTTACGTGGGTTGCGATGAGCCTTGGCGCTCTAATGATCTTTCGTCAGTCAATGCGCCTCTGCCGTGTTCGGACCATCCATGTCCTACGTGTGTGGGTATATTCCGTCGTTTCCATACTCCCGCTCATTCCCCTGTTCGGGTATGTCTGTGCTGCCATGTATCTGTTCCTCACAGTCAGAGTCGGATTCTGGACGGTGTCCGATATGACTCCCGTTGCGTGGGGCGTATTGCTTGTATTCGTTATCTGGTCGCTCATGCAAGGGTACCGGCATTATCTTCGGATGCCGCACGGTCTGACCATCGCCGTCGCCTCGCAGATCATCGCCATACTGGCTGTTCCCGCCTTGCTCGACGGACTGCCCCGCGTGCTGGGAATGAAATAGGCTACCTGAAAATCCTGCGGACTTGAGGCCTGAAATGCCGAAGGGTAAGAGTGAATACGATGATGGTGTGCGCCGCGTGCGGTCCGACGCGGCCCGCCAAGACCCGTAGCCTTGAATCGACAGGATGTCGTGGCTGTGGGTGCTTAAACGTCACGCATGGAGGCGTGCCATGGACACATCCGACGACAAGTGGTTCGTTGAGCAGTTCCACCTTAGAAGCCCGATCGAGGAGTTCCAGGAGTCCAGCCGGCTCGAGATCGAGCGGCTGCGCGACCGTAATCCGAGGTTCGACGACTCGATCCATCGAGAGGCGATTGACCTGACGCTCAGGAAACTCCGACCCGGTCTGATAGGGGCGAAGCGATGATTCTCAAACGCCTCGAGGCTCGGAACATCCTGAAGTACCGGCAGCTGCTGCTTGCCGACCTTCCCGCACACGGTCAGATTGCCGTGGCTGGACCGAATGAAGCCGGCAAGACCGCCGTCGGTGAGACAATCTGCCTGGGCCTGTTCGGTCAGACGTTCTCGCTGGGGCCTGATGATCTCGATAAGGTGATTCGTTGGGGCGAGTACGGCGGCTCGGTCACGGTGGAGTTCACCGGCAGCGACGGCGGCGATTACACCATTGTGCGCGAAATCGACAACACCGGGAAACACATCGCCCGTCTATACCTGTCGGGGGAATCCACCGAAGAGGGGCCGCTTGTCGAGGGGACGGACGCCGTAGCGGAGGCCGTGCGCGAACTCGGCGGATTCACCTATAAGAGCTTCATCGACAGCTTCTACCTCGCGCAGCGCGAAATGGAGATGCCGCACGGCAAGAGCGAGACCATCAAGGCCCTGATCGGGGTCGACAGGCTGGAGACCGCCGCCGGTGAACTGCAGGCGGAGATTACCGAGACGATCACAACCATCGGGACGTTGGAGACGCAGATCCAAGACGGCAAACGGAAGATCTCGCAGATCAATCTTGACCCGGCGCAGCTCGGGCGGCTGGAATCTCAGCGGGACGCGAACGTCAAGACCGCCGTAGCGGCCGAGAAGGAAAGTGACAATCTCTCGTCACGTGCCAACTCGGTCGGCAAGACCGCAACCGCGTTTATCAAGGCCGCCGAGATGTTCGTACGGAGCACGCCGCGCACGAGTTACGAACAATGGCGCGATCGGAAACAATGCGTGGCGACCGGACTGGTCGCAGCCGCAAAAGCCTCGCAGGCGTCCGGTATCGATGCTCACAGCCCGGCGCTGGAGACGACCGGCGCAGCCGTCCAAACGTTTGAGCACGGATTGGCCCAGTACAATCAGATCCGCAATCTGGCGGGCTTGTATCGGCAACGGCTCGCCTATCTTCTTGACGACGGGCGGATTCACATCCCACGACGTGAGGACGATCGGCAACCGGGTGGTGAGAGTGACGCCCCCTTCGCCGAGCGTCGGGCGGCCGCGTTGATGGAGATCGTGGAAGTCACGCGCCGACGCAGATTGTGTGTTGGCTTGGGCATCTTTTTCCTCGAACTGGCACTTTTCGCGTGGGTTGGGTGGGCTGTCTTGCTGGCGGCACCGGAGTCGACGATCGGCGGATGGCTACAAGCGGTCATCGCGTTGGGTGAAACGGGGCGACAGCTCTTGCTGCTCTTCGGAGCGATCGGCGCCACCACGCTGACGGGCTTGTTCACCGCGCACTATCTTAGGGAGACGAATGAGATGCGCGAGGGCCAGCGCACGCTCGAAAACATCGACACGCAATCGCAGATCGCACGTGTGGAGATGGGTGTGATCGACGCGATGGATGAGGCCGCCATGCCGGACGCTTTGGAAGCCCTGCGCGGTGTCCGCAACGATCTGCTGTCCAGCGCCGTCGTGTCGTTTGTCGAGAGAGAAGGAACCGTCCTGGTTAAACCGGATGCACTGGCGGCGAAGCTGGCGGAAATCCGTGAGGGCAGCACACGTGCAACCCGATCCCTGACGGAGGCGCAACAGCGATTCACGGATCGGGCGGCTGATCTGAAAAGACACGCGATGGAGCTGCAAGCAACCGTCAAGCAGTTGGATGAAAAGATCACCGAGGAAGGCCGGCGTTGGGAGCAGGTCGAGGCGCTGGAGCGGACGGTCGCGGGGCTTCAAGCCAAGGCGAGCGAACTTCGCCACGCCATCGTCGTACGAAAGTTGGCGTGCGAGCTGATTGACGCAGCCTGTCAACGGATTTACTCGCGCTTCCACCCGGAGCTGCGGCGCTTCGTCAGCAAGCTTCTACCACGCCTGACCGGCGATCGGTATGAACATCTGGAACTCGACGAGGACCTTCGCGTCCGCGTCTTCTGCAAGGAGAAGAACGACTTCGTCGGGCTTGCGGAGCTTTCCAACGGCACACACCGCCAACTGATGCTTTGCGTCCGGCTCGCACTGTCCCAGGCGCTGATCGCATCATCAAGCAAGGCCGCCCAGTTCCTCTTCTTCGACGAACCCTTTGCCTTCTTCGATGAGCGGCGTATGGCCAGGGCCATCGACGTGCTGCGCAAGATCAGCCCACAGATCACACAGGTCTTTCTCGCTGCCCAGAAGTTTGAAAATCCCGAGGCCTTCGATATGGTTCTACACTGCGACGTGGATGACAACTGCCTCGAGGCATCGGGCGACGGCCTGTCACATACGGAACTGCCCACCTGGCCAGCACTGTCAAAGGTGGGGTAGGCACCCGTTCACTGCGCGCGTTGTCTTCCGGATTTGCAACCATGCGCAGCGCCGAAAGGTGACAGTACGCAGGCCTGTGTAATGTGCCTGTGTGTTGCGCGAGAGTATGGCGTTCCGATAAGCCTGCAATACGATCTGACCACATTAGCATCAAGCTGTATCGGGGCAGCAGACCCGACATTTTACTTCAGGGTATCCAAACATCTGTGCGATTCGCGCCGGACGTATGGTCGGTAGGCACACCAACAGCAACACGGACGGCGGCGGCGGCGAAAACCAGCGAGTGTCAGTGGAGCGAGCCGGATACAGTGGCCATAACCGCGCTGATCGATCGGTGGATCAACCGGACCTGGGATGCGTTCCGGCGTTCCCGCCCGCTCCAAAGGGCCGCCTGATAGCCACCTTTTCGGGATGCACCCCAACAACTCAACAACTCCCGATCCGCGTGGAGTTATTGCATTTGGCGCCGAATGTGGTAGTCTCCAGATGCCATCTCGGCGGGTTTCCCGCGACCTTAGCGGTGCCCTCGCTTATGGCATGACGTTTGCTCGTTAATGTTCGGCGAAAAGGGTCCAGTGCGTCAGATCATTACCCAACCAGTCAGGGGGTGCGAAGGCTGCGGCTCGTGCGCGGATCTGAGCACGATCCCCCTCCGCAGGGCCTGTGGGCGTCTTGGCGCAACGAGGACTAAGGGATTTGACATTGTTACAAAACAAGGAAGGAGGGACCAACGTGAATTCGTTGCCCGCAACGCCGGCGATTAAGACGATCCAGCAGCACATCCTCGAGCGTCAGCGGACGCACCACGGGGCTACCGGTGAGCTCACCTGGATTCTCTCAGGGATCACACTCGCGACGAAAATCATTGCGGACCATGTTCGCCGCGCCGGCCTAGTGGACATTCTGGGTGCGACCGGAGACGTCAACGTACAGGGTGAGGATGTCCAAAAACTCGATATCATTGCGAATGAAACGATCGCGCGTTCGCTCGGCTACCGCGACAACGTCGGGATCATGGTCTCGGAGGAGGATGATGAACCACGCATCCTGAAGGAGCTGGACTCCAAGGCCAAATACATCGTCCTGTTCGATCCGCTCGACGGCTCCAGCAACATCGACGTCAACGTCTCGATCGGCACGATCTTCTCCGTTCTCCAACGGCGAAAAGGCGTTGCGGTGGGGCGGGTGATGGATCACATCCTTCAGCCGGGCTATAAGCAAGTGGCGGCGGGTTATGTCATCTACAGCAGTAGTACGGTGATGGCCTACACCACGGGTGACGGTGTTCACATGTTCACGCTCGATCCGGCGATCGGCGCGTACCGGCTAAGCCGGGAAAACATCACCATGCCGCCGACCGGAAAAACGTACAGCGTGAACGAGGCGTATCTGAGCACGTTTCCCGACGGTGTACAGAAGTACCTTGCGTGGACGAAGTCCAGCGAGGGCGGCGGTTACGGCCTGCGTTACATCGGCTCGCTCGTTGCGGATTTCCACCGCACATTGCTCAAGGGTGGCGTGTTTCTCTATCCCCCCACGAAAAAGGCTCCTGGGGGTAAACTGCGGCTGCTATATGAGGCGAATCCGTTGGCGCTCATCGCAGAGCAGGCAGGCGGTGCTGCGAGCGATGGTACGAAACGAATCCTCGACAAAATGCCGACCGCCCTGCACGAGCGAACACCGCTTGTCATTGGAAGTAAAGCGGAAGTGGACCGGGTACTGTCGTTCTGGCAGTCTTGAAGCGTCTTCGGCAACAGCGTCAACTGAACGAGCGTCTCGTCTTCGTGACGCAGCACGAGGGGATACGCTTGATGCGTTGGCTCGTGCCCTTGAGTGGACCCGTGTGCTGGCTTTGGGATGCCCGCTATTGAAACGTCCGAGGGGGGCACTTATAATCCCGCACCACGGTTGGGACGCGGTTTCGAGTTTTCAACAACTGCAGCAGTGAAGGAACGCCTTATTATGCCCGACATCGCCGAGGTGAAGGCAAGAGAAGACGATCTTGGAGAAGCGGCGACACAGAGCATCGCGTCTGAGCCGAACAAGATTTCGATAACATCCGATTGCTCCGACAGTGGGCCGGCTGAAGGTAGTTACGCTTCGCCGGAGGAAGGCACCGACGCCATGGGACCCTTGGACCGGATACTCACCACAATCGAGAAGCGGGAAATCCTTGCGGCGCTCAAACGCGCCAACGGTCAGCGAACACTGGCGGCACGTTTGCTTGGCATTTCGCGAAGCAGGCTGTATCGGCGCATGGAAGCGCTGGACATCGACCCGCGCGAGATCAGCGGTGCCAGCGATGTGCATCCGCACGAGGACGCCTGAGCACCGCGAATCGAGCGATGGATTGCCCCGTCGATGGCGCTTGAGCCGCTGAGCATCGTTCATCCCGCCAACGTTGTTGTCTGCGCGGACAACCTCAACCTGATGCGCGGGCTCACGGACGGCTGCTGCGACCTGATCTACGTTGACCCTTAAATTCGGGAAGCACGGTGAGCAAGCCCGTGCGGGGGTGGACTCTGCCCGCTACGGGCCGGCAAGCGATCTGCGAAGTTTTTCGTAGTCGATCAGGTCCACTTTGTTATCCGGGTCAAGATCAAATAAACGGCAGCAGGGGTCTTGTGCAAGGGCACTGGCGGGCAAGCCGCCGGTGGCACCATGTTTGGACGATCCACCAGGAATACCCCAAGTGGAAGAGCCGCCAGAGGTGCCCAAAGTACCGGTGAAACAGTGTTGGAAGGCGGCGAAGTCGCGGAGGGTGGTGAGGCCGTCACCGTCGAAGTCGCCGCGGTATTCGCATTCGTCGGGCACGTCGTTGGCGTTGCAATCCAGGCTTACGCCGCACGCCGGGCTGACCAGGTAATCGGCGATGCCGGTGTACTCTGCGCTGCCGATGCACGCCTCGCCGGGTTCGCAAACGGGTGGCTCGCACGCAGGCGAGTTGCAGTCGAGGTCGCATTCGTCGGGGACCTCGTTACCATTGCAGTCCCACGGGCCGATGCGCAAGAAGTAGACATCCTGCTCACCGTTGAACGTCGCTGCATAGGCTACGTTGACGCCCAGGTTGTCCGAGATCATGTGGTAGTAGTCACCAAGCTTGGGATTGTCCGGCCAACCGACGTAACTGTCGAACATGGGACTGACCGGGATGTTCGTCGACCACGTCACGCCCGCATCGGTGGAATAGCTGTAGTACAGCTCACAGAGGTTGGACCATGGCGCGGCGGTGTAGTTTCGCGTGTCATTCCATATGGCGTCGATCCGGCCATTGGGTGCTACGGACATCGTACCGAACCACTGCCAGGCACCGTTCACTTCGGGATCATCATTGACGCGGACCTTCTCGCTCCATGTAACACCGCGATCCGTGCTTCGGGCAAAGGTGACATCCAAAAGGCTGTCGTCCGAAAGATCCACGGACCCGAGGACGTACACATTGCCTCGTGTTGGAGCGTCGGAGTGGTCTGTGGCCACCCAGAGCTGACCCGCAAGCCCAAACCCATTAGGCGGGACATCTTTGAAAATTCTGCGTCCGATCGCCACCTCGGCGGTGTGGTCCACGACAGTAGCCTGATCGGGATACGGTGCGTTAGTCAGTCGTGCCAGGGCGAGACGCTCGGACCCTCCGGCAACGTAGAGCGCCCCATCGACTCCAAGCGACATCGTAGGGTACCTAGGTGTAATTGAATCGATCGGATCGCTGAACGACGCGCCGCCGTCAGTCGAGCGGACAAGATTCAGCCCGGTGCCTTGGATATAAACGTTCCCGCGACCGACGCCCATCGTGCAATCGACGGTCACCCATGGCTTGTCGATATATCCAGGCGCTACTTGAAGAGGCGTCTCCCATGTGACTCCAGCATCGAAGGACCTGAATAGACGTAGCAGGTCAGAGCCCATACTCAAATAGTAGAACGTCCCTGTCGGTCCGGCGGCCAGAACCGGGTCGCTTCCGAAGACTCCCGGGTCTAAAACGCCCGGAAAGACCCACGTATGCCCCGCGTCGTGGCTGTATGCCCACCCGGCCTGGCGGAAGTCGGACTCAATGGTGTCAAACTGGCGCCAACCGATGACGATCTTTCTCGGATCCGTCGGATCAATAGCAATCGACGGTTCATTGGCCGCGTCGCCGACGATATTACATCCGCGATGATCGACGTTGACCTGGATGCTGCGATACTGTGGCGAATCGGAACGTACCCACGGGCCGCAGTGCGCCACACCAGTTCCTGCCACCTCCTCCGACCGTGCCATCCACGGGCCAGTCGGTGGTTCGTCGAAGGTTTTTGGCCCGGGCCGGGTATCAGCACCATCCGCGATCACCACGCGTTGAGCACCATGCTTGATTACCGCTGGGTTTTCGGCGTTGACCGGGACACGTCCGATCCGGCAGGAAGCCATCAGGCAAGAAGCTGCGAACATGCATATTAGCGCCCGTGACATCATGTCTCTCGATTGCGGCGACGGAACCGATCGATCTTGCCGACCCACGCCCTTTATAATCTTACACTCAACCAAGCGTCTTTTCCCCCGCGAACCATGCGCGACGTCGCCCGTTACGGTCCCATGAGCACGCGGAGGATCGCTGAGAGGTCGGCGAGGGTGATGCGGTCGTCTTCGTCGAGGTCGATGAGGCGGCAGCAGGGGTCATTTGCAAGAGCACTGGCGGGCAAGCCGCCAGTAGCACCCAGAGTGGAACATCCGCCGGTAGAACCGGTTTGCCGGCGATTCCACGGGCAAGCTGACGCTTGCCCGTGCCACCGTTGCCAGTCTCCGCCACCGTGTTACGGATGCGCCGGCAGCCTACCGGGCTGTAAGGCTTGCCTTGCAGCGGGAAGCGTGCTGCCGTATGCTGTCTTTCCGCACGTATCCCGTTGGAGCGTTATCTGGAAGCAAAGCCGGAAAGCGGGTTTATCTGGAAATCAAATGAACAGAAGTTAGCCTTCATAGGACCAGAGACCAGAAGCATGGCAACGATATTGAACGATCAGCATCTTAAGGGCCTCTGCGGCACCGTGATCCTTGAGGGTGATGAATCATGCATTCGCCCAAACTCGTATATACTGCGCCTTGGTCCTGCCGGTGAGTTTCTGAGTACCGGGAAGGAATTTGAGATAGGAAAGAAGAAAAAGGGAATTCGTATCCAACCCGGTCACTCGGTCGGAGTAACTGCTTACGAAACGCTCGACTTTACTAGAGAGACCGTTCACAAGGTTTTCCCCAATCGAGATCTCCACGGGTTGCTGAGTCCGACCACCGACTTATCCAGAGAAGGAATCGTCGCGCCGACGACGCAGGTCGATGCTGGCTATCACGGGACGCTAAATTGGACCATCACCAACACGTGCAGCGAAGAACGCCGATTTACCTACAAGGAGCGAATCTTTCGTCTGACAATCTTTCTGCTGGAGGAAGGAGAGCGACCTGAGCATGTTTATGCGGGCGACTATCAATCTCAGACAGGGTATGTGAGATCACGACGCAGTGGCCCTCCCGTCGGGATGAAGGCCGCTGAGTGGGAGGACGGCCTGATCAAGGGTGGTCCCGAGGAGATGCTTGAGAACCTGATCAAGTCGGGATATCCGTGGCATCTACTCGGCTCTCGGCTTAAGGAGATCGATAAGCAGCTCAAGTCTGTAACCGAGGAGTATTCCGACATTCACGATGCAATCAGTAATCTCACGATCCAGACCAATCAGATCCGAGAGAGACAGAGTGAAACACCGGAGACAGTTCGGAATGTTCTCCGAGACGAAGCTGGTTCACTTCAGAACCGCTGGCTTATCGGTGCTGGTTCGCTATTGCTCGGATTGCTTGGGATCGGTGTGTCCGTTTCATCCAGTAGAGCTGCGCTAGATTTCATGAAGCAGCATGGCGCCGGAACCGGGCTGGTGTTGGTAGCACTCGCCGCCATCGGCCTTTTCGTTATTTATCGGCGTAGATGAAACACGAGGCGCGCAAGCAATGAAGGCGGGTAACTATCGTCTAACAAGGCGATGCACCCGACTCGCTGTTGCGCGCTTCAGGCGTCGGTGGGTTCGGCGACATCTTCCGGTTGTAGACGTTTACTCCGTTGGCCCGCCGGGCGGGTGATCTTCGAGGTTGGGCGGGAAGTATCTCATGACCAACGAAGCCCCTAGGGTAGTCGCGTTATTCGATCTCCTAGGCTTCAGCAATCGGGTCATGCGCGATGGGCTGCCGGGACTCCTTGTGGCATACGATGCGCTCATAGACATTGTCAAGAAACATCAGGCCGGAGCGATGCTGAACTGCGGCATACCAGTTGGGAATGGAACGTGTGCAGCCGGGTTTGGAGTATTCGATATCGAACATGCCTATTTCAGCGACACCATCGTACTCTGGTGTAGCTACAACACCTTCTGCTTCCCTCCTTTCTGCCACATCTGCAACGTGTTCATTTGTGAAGTTCTTGAGTCTGGACTGCCGCTGCGTGGTGGTATCGCGGTGGGCGAAGCCCACATGGACAAGACCACCGGAACATACATCGGCAAGGCTCTTGTTGAAGCCGCCGAGGTCGAGAAGTCCCAGGATTGGATTGGTGCGTCCTTCGGCCCTTCATTTGCGGTTGCGCCATACAATGAGTTCTTCATGGCAGAATCTGTGCTCGTCTACAGACGGCACCGGAAATCCGGCCGTACGCAGTGGGTTCCCGGGGCAGTCCTCGACTGGCCGCGTGTCTGGCGCAATGCTGGGAAGGGACCAGTCCAACACGTCCTGTCCAACTTGAATACTGATCCGAAGTTTAGTCGGTATTACCAGCACGCCACGGAGTTCGCAGAGTACTCAGAGAGAAACAAGAACTGGTCCAATGGTGGATCGATTCACACATCTTAGGCAGTGCAAGGAAAGACGCGCAACAAACGACCGTAGCGGATGGCGTTACCGTTCTTACGCCGCGCCTTCCTGACGCCCTTGGCTTTCACCGATCCCGACGCGCCGGGACCAGGTCGAGGACGAGATCAGAAGGATGAAGTATGAAGGCTGAAGGATGAAGGTGGAAGGATGAACATCGACTGAGTCCGAACCTGAGCAGGACCGAACCACGCCGAACCAAGGGACGTTACAGCTTCTGGCAGGGCAACGCAGGCGGTCCACAGCCGGTTGTTGCCTTTTCCCGAGGCACCGATGAAGATACGCTGCGGCGCGAGTTCGTTTGGCCGCTTTCGATAGGGCATTGGAAGGAATCCGGTTCGGTGAGCAACGCTTCGTTCCATCCGCAACGTATCCGTGATCGCCTGGCCGGTCATCATATCCTCGTGACGGGTTCCACGGGATTTTTGGCGAAGGCCTTTGTGGAGAAGCTGCTGCGCGCGGTGGACACGATCGGTGGTATTCATCTGCTGGTTCGGACGCGCCCGGGCGGCGCATCGCCGCGGCAGCGGGTGATGCGGGAGGTGCTTAGCTCGCGGGCGTACGATCGTTTGCGCGCATCGCTGGGCGAAGGGTTTGCGCGTCTGTGCGAAGAGAAGATCCACGTTCTGGCTGGCGATCTGACGAAGGAGCGTCTTGGTCTTGGGCGCGAGACGTATGACGCGCTCACCCGGCGGATCACCCTGATCGTCAACAGTGCCGCGACCGTGACGTTCGACGAGCGGATCGATCTGGCGGTGGACCTCAACTCGCTGGGTCCGACGCGGCTGTTGCGTCTGGCGGCCGATTGCGGCCACATCCCGTTTCTGCACGTATCGACGTGTTACGTCAGCGGAGTGCGTACCGGGACGGTCGTCGAGGATTTCAGTGCGCCGCAGCGCGCGCAAGAGACGCTGCCGCGGCTGTCCGACGACGGCGCGTTCGATCTGGACGGGCTGATCGAATCGATGCTGGCTGAAGCCGCCGAGCTGAGGCACCGCTTCGGTGCCGATACCGAGGCGTGTCGCCGGCAACTGATCGAGGCGGGGATGCGTCGTGCCCGTTCCTGTGGCTGGAATGACACCTATACGTTCACGAAGTGGATCGGCGAGCAGTTGCTGGTCCGCGACCGCGGTGAGGTTCCGCTGGTGATCTTCCGTCCGGCGATTATCGAGGGCAGTTTCGAGGAGCCGGAGCCCGGGTGGATCGACGGTCTGCGGATGGCGGACCCGATCATCGTTGCGTACGGCCGGGGCAAGCTGGATGAGTTCCCGGCGATCGGCGATCTGAGCCTCGACCTGATTCCCGTCGATTTCGTCGCCAATGCCATGATTGCGACGCTTCCCGTCGGCGAGGGGCGGCGGGATGACCTGGCCGTGTATCACTGCGCTTCCAGCAACCGCAACCCGCTTTATCTGAGGGTCATGCGTACGTCACTGGAGCAGGCGTTCCGCAAGCGGCCCATGAGTGACGACGTCGGTCGCCCGATTCGCCCCGGCCGATTGCGCCTTGCGGACCGGGAGTCCTTCGTCAACCGATGGCAAGGCAGGTACCGCCGGATCGCGCGGTTGCAGTGGGTGTTCAAGACGATCGGGATCCGGGGCCGGCGTTATCGCAAGTTGTCGGGGATCTTGCGGCAGATCGAACAGCTCATCTACTTCGCGAAGATCTATTCTCCATATACGCACATTGACTGCCGGTTCGCGGATGACGCCCTGCGGGCGGCTGCCGAGAGGCTGCATCCCGACGACAAGGCGACGTTTACCTTTGATGTCGGGCGGATTGACTGGGAGGATTATCTGGTCAACCGGCATGTGCCCGGGTTGCGGGCGTTCGTGTTGGGCGCTGGGGCCGAGCCGACGCCGCGCATTCTTGCGGTCGGCGATTGGGATGAGGGAGGCCCGGTCGCGGCGGCCACCGCGCTTAAGGGAGCGAATCTCTTCGACGTGTTCAGCCGGGCGGCGGAACGTTTCGGTGAGAAGCCGGCTTTGCAGATCCGCCGTAACGGGCGCTGGATTCGTTATACGTACGAGGAAGCTCCGCGGACAACGGGCATGATCATGCGGCGTTTCACCGAGCGTGGTCTGCAACCGGGTGATCGAGTGGCGATTTGCGGTGAGAGCGGACCTGAGTGGGGTTTGACCTATCTGGCGACGATGCGGGCGGGTCTGACCGCCGTGCCGCTCGACCCGCAGCTTCCCCCTGACGAGGCGTGGGCGGCCGCCCGCTTTGCCGAGGTGAAGTTGATGTGCGCGACGCCGGCGGTGTTTCCGGGGCTCGAAAGGCACCGCGGTGACGGTGATCCCGAGGTCGTCGTGATGCGGGAGCCCTTCATTCCCCAGCCCGGCGCGTCGCGCGACGCCGTCCCTGACCCGGTACCCGTGGATGACACGGTGGTGGCGTCAATTCTGTTCACGTCGGGGACTACGATCTCCCCGAAGGCGGTGCAACTGACCCACCACAACTTGATCGCGAACGCCACGGCACTGATAAAGGTGCACTCGGTCGGTACGACGGACGAGATGCTGTCCGTGCTACCGATGTACCACGTGCTGGAGTTTACGGCCGGCTTCCTGGTGCCGCTTCTTTCTGGTGCGACGATCACCTATGTCGAGCAGCTCAAAGGCCCCGAGATTATCTCGGCGATGCAGGCGACGGGTACGACGGCGATGCTGGTGGTGCCCAGACTGCTGCGTATGTTCCACGATTCGATCGAGAACAATGTGGCGGCGTCCGGATTACTCAAACGCACCGTATTCCGCGTCCTGCGCTTCTTGTCAAACCTGACCGGGCACCGCTTGGGGCGACGGCTTTTTGGCACTGTCCACAGGCGGTTCGGCGGGCGCCTGCGCATGTTCGTCTCCGGTGGATCACGCCTTGATCCCGAACTGTTCACGGCATTTCGCCGCATGGGGTTTGCGGTGTACGAAGGATACGGACTGACCGAGACGTCGCCCGTGCTGACGGTGAATCCGCGCGGTCGCGCGCGGGCGGGCTCGGTGGGACCCACACTGCCTGGTATAGAGATACAAATCCGCAACGAGAATCTCGAAGGTGTGGGCGAAATCTGGGTCCGTGGGCCGAGTGTGATGTCGGGGTACCTGAAAAACGACGAAGCGACGCGGGCCGTCCTCGTCGACGGCTGGTTCCGCACGGGCGACCTTGGCCGGCGCGACGCGGACGACTATCTGCACTTGACGGGCCGGTGCACCGACCTGATCGTGACCGACGCCGGCAAGAACGTCTACCCGGACGAGGTCGAGGCGCGATATGCTGATCTTCCTTATATGAAAGAGCTCTGTGTTGTCGGCGTGCCATTGGAGGACGGACTCGGCGATGCGGTTCACGCGGTTGTGGTTGTCGATCAGGGTGCGGCGCCGTCGGGGTTGGACCGATCCTCGATCGAGCGAGAAATCCGCATGGCGGCCGCCTCAATCGGCGAGTCGCTCCCGTCGCATCAGAGGATCGCCACGTTTCACTTCTGGGATTGCGAGCTGCCGAAGACCTCAACTCTCAAGGCGAAACGCGTGCGGATTCGCGAGGCGGTGCTTGATGAACACGATGCGCCGACCGCGAGTGATGCAGATGCCACACGCACAACACTGGAGGCGACGGCGCGCGGTGGGCCTGAGGATACGAAGGATGATGCAGCCGGAATTGCGGCTGTTCGCCGTATCTTGTCGCAGCAATCCAAGCAGCCGGAAGGCGCCATTGCCCCAAGCATGCATTTGCACCTCGACCTGGGGATCGACAGCATAGGGAAGATGGATGTGCTGGCGGCGGTTGAGTCGCAGTTCGGCTTGCGGATCGATGGTGAGATTGCAGCCAAGATCGCACGGGTGTCGGACTTGTTGAAGGTCATCGGCGATCGTCGCCCAAAGACCGGAGCGGCTCGGACTGCCACTATGTGGCAGCGGCGGCTCGGAGAGCAGGGCGCCTCCGCGTGGACGAACGGCCCCGTCCCGGCGCCGCTGGTTCCGGTCCGGTGGCTCGTTCGCGGCGGCGTGATGATGTTCATGAACACGTATGTGCGCATCAAGGCACGGGGTTGCGAGAACCTTCCCACAACGGGTGCCTTCATTCTGGCCCCGAATCACTCCTCGCATCTGGATTCGCCGTCGGTGTTGACGGCCATCGGCGGCAGGCGCCGGGTGTGGATCGCCGGCGCCGAGGATTACTTCTTCAGCACATGGCTCAAACGGCTCGTATTCGGGCGGCTGCTGGACACGATCCCGTTTGACCGACAGGCCGACGGTATATTGGGGATGCGACGGTGTGGCGAGGCGCTGCGTCGCGGCGATGGACTCTTGATCTTCCCAGAGGGAACACGATCGGCTGAAGGTGGTTTGCAGCCTTTCAAGATCGGCGTGGCCGTCCTGGCGATGGAGCGGCAGGTGCCGATCATCCCCGTTCACATTGACCGTGCGTTTGAGTTGCTTCCCAAGGGTCAGCGGTTCATTAAGCCGGGCACTATTACGGTGACGTTCGGCCGCTCGATCCGGCCACCCAACCCGGATGACGACGGCGACCGGTCCGTCGTACTCCGGTTGCTGGCGAAGCAGGTTGAGGAGGCCGTCACCACGCTCGCGAACGGGGCGCCTGTGTAATGTCCGACCCCGCCGCCAAGACCGCCGCCTTTTTCGACGTGGACGGTACACTCGTTCAAACAACGATCGTTCACTACTACGTCTACTTTCGGCGGAAGCGGATGTCGCCGCTTGCAGGCAAGCTCTGGTACGCCGCGTTTCTCGTCAAATGCGGATACTTCCTCATGCTCGACAAGATCGATCGGAGCCGACTCAACGTCGTGTTCTACCGCAGCTACGCCGGCCTGCCCGCCGCCGAGATCAAGGCCCAAGTGCCCGAGTGCTATCGCGATGTCATCAAGCCGCGCCAGTTCCGGCAGGCGGCGTCGTGTGTGGCAAAGCATCGTGAGGCGGGTGACGAAATCGTGCTCGTCACGGGATCGATCGATTTTATCATCGAGCCGCTGGCGAGGGATCTTGCGGTGGATAGTGTTGTTGCGCCGTCACTCGTCGAGTCGAACGGCCGGTTCAACGGCAAGCTTGACGGGCCGCCGATCGGTGAACAGGAAAAGGCCCGCCGGATTCAACGGTTCGCGGAGTCGAACGGCATCGATCTGTCACAGTCGCACGCCTACGGTGACAGTGTCGCGGACCTGCCGATGCTCGAGCTGGTGGGACATCCGCACGTGGTCAATCCCGACCGGGTGCTCGCAGCCGTCGCCAGGGCACGGGGTTGGTTGACGCATCGCTGGACTATCGCGGCACCGTACGAGGGTGACGCTCGATGAAGGCGCTACAATACAGAAAGAGCATCCCGCGATACGCACTGCTGAAACTGTTGGGGCCGCACTTTCAACGTCTCTACACCAGCGGGGCATCACCGCTTGCGCTGCGCGACGTCCCCGAGCCGAACCTGCCCACACAGCAGTGGGTACGCATCACACCGCGGCTTGCCGGTATCTGCGGATCGGACCTGGCGACCATCTGCGCTGCGGGCACGCCCTACCTGGCTCCGGTCACCTCCATGCCGTTTGTCATGGGGCACGAACTGGTGGGAATCGTCACTGAGATTGGCAGTGACGTGCAGGGGATTGCCGTCGGTGAGCGGGTCGTGCTGCGTCCGGCACTGGGTTGTACCGTGCGCGGTATCGATCCACCCTGCGACGCCTGCCACAAAGGCCGTGACGCGCTCTGCAAAAATGTGACACGCGGTGACATCGCCGAGGGTATTCAGACCGGTTTTTGCCGTGACACCGGCGGCGGCTTCAGCGAGAGCCTGGTGGCACATCGGTCACAGGTGTACAAGGTTCCGGATGAGGTGGAGGATCGGGCGGCCGTATTGGTCGAACCGTTTGCCTGTGCGTTGCACGGGGCCCTTAAGGTGTCGACGACGGAGAGGGACACCGTGTTGGTGATCGGGTGCGGCGCGATGGGGCTTCTGACGATCGCGGCGCTGCGCGCGACAGGCTGCCGGGCTCGCATCCTCGCGGTCGCCAGAGAGGACCATCAGAAGCAACACGCTCTGGGTATGGGTGCAAACGAACTGCTCAGCGCCGGCGGTCCCACGAAGCAGCGGTATGTAGCCTGGGCAAGAGCGCTTGACGCCGAGGTACTTAAGCCGGAGCTCGGCAAGCCGACCGTGATCGGCGGAGCGGATGTGACGTTCGACTGTGTGGCCTCATCGCAGACTATCGACGACGGCCTGCGATTCACGAACTCCACAGGAACCTTGGTCCTGGTCGGGATGCCGGGTATGCCGTCCGGCGTTGACTGGACGCCGCTGTGGTTCAAGGAGTTGACGATCCACGCGACCTATGCGTACGGCCCGGAACGATACGCCGACGGAGCGCGTGAAACGTTTGACATCGCCATTGACCTTATGCGGACGTGGGGAGCGAAGCTTGCAATGCTTGTAGGTCCACCTCACGAACTGGCCGACTACCGCGCGGCGTTCGCGTCGGCCATCGATCCTAGACAAAGCGGCGTCGTCAAGACGGTCTTCGCCCTAGGCACGGGATGATTGCAAGTAACGCGGATCCTATTGAACTGCGCCTCTGATCAGAACCGCGACTGTCAAGGAGCGGGCTTTCACTGTCAGCGCGGGATCATCGCCAGTAACGGGATCCTATTGAACTGCGCCTCTGATCAGAACCGCGACTGTCAAGGAGCGGGCTTGGGCAAACCGTAACCGGTTCCATATGTGTTACGCGTCCAACAGTAAAACGCAGATATTTCAAAGGATGCGTATAAGCTACGTTCGTGTTGGTGTGACCGTTATCATGCCGGCGTCTTCGATGGTCATACCTGTGGCAAACGGGGCGGCAACGACGGTGCTCAACCAGTCAAGGGCCGATGCGACCTCCCGGAAGACCCGGATTCCCGTGCCGGTCACTTCGGACTCCGCAACGTGCGGCGTAACGAGTGCGACATGAACGCCTCGGTGTGCCGGGTCCGTCAGGTATCGCAGTTTGACTGCCTTGTGGTCGCCGAGGCGATAGCCTCGCCGGGCGACGATCTGTTGTGCCAATGCATAGTCACTGGAACCGCGCAGCAAGTTCATGAAGTCGTCCGGGCCGATTCCTTCGCCACAATCGGCCTCGAGAATGATCCCACCGCCGTCGCGCACAGCCAGGTGATTGTTCTTCAACGCCTTATCGGCCTGGTAGAGGTTCCGGCCCAGCGGCAGCGGTACGCGCAGTCGAAGCACGTCGACCGGCTCGAGTATGGTACGGACGTAGATACGGCGGACGGTGGGAAACAGCTCGACCAGCACTCCGATCGGATCACCGACCGCGGCTGCGAGCAGGACGCCGCCGCAAACGACCTCGCCGATTGCACAGACGATCTTGCCGGTCGCCTCCAGTCGGTGAAGGATCTCGACGGTGTCGTCATGAACCGGGTTGCCCTCCAGGCGGAGAATCTCTGATGCCGGACTCATGGCACCCGCGTGGTTGCGTTCAATGTCCTCGATGGACATGCATCCGATCGTGACCGTCTTGTGAGGCCCCGTCAGGCCGGCGAAGTAATGCGGTTCGACACTCCCGATCGGCAGCAGGAAACGGCTATCGGCCACCCAACGGTGCATTCGCACGCCCGCGACGTCGGCCAGCGAGTCCGCGTCGGTTGCATCGTGCCAGGTTACGTTTTCGACGTTCAGGCCGCAGCCGGCAAACATGGCTTGCTCGAACTCGTGACTTTCTTGAATCGAAAAACCATGAGTTCCGGTTGCGACGATCGCGCGGAATCTCGCAGCGCGCCGGTGGGAGCCGGTCCGCACAGCAGCCCCTGCTTGATGCTTTGCGATAGCGACCAGCACTGGTCGTGTCTGGGTCGAGCGGTGAGGGTCATTGACGATCAGTAGAACGGGCTCATCCGCGGTCGCGGATAACTCCAAGAATTCTGCAAGGTTTCCGCTTGTTGAAAGAGTTTCATCCAGGACGGTTTCAACCGCCTTCACCTTCGCCGGTGGTGCCGGTGAGATCGTGTTCCACGTAATGTTCATAAGTTCCCTCTTCAGGGCGGTGGCGTTTGTTTTCGCATGGTACGCGGCGGTTCGGCTCTTGGCACGCGTCGGGGAACCATATGTCTCGCAAGACGGCAGTTGGTTCGGACTCAGGTCGCTGCTTCTATTCTACGTCCTTGACGAGGGCAAGCTGACGCCGCGGATCGCTGTCCGAGTGGGACTGGGCCTTGTGGCTTGAGCAGTCCCAACCTGGACGATCGCGGTTCTGTTTTGCAGGCCTGATCGGCAACCCACAGTTATGGGTGTGACCGAGCACTAGAACACCGTAACACCTGTTTTTGTGGGTTATTCGAACCGCGCCCGTCAGGAAGCGGTCTCCCACCGGGACGCTGCACGGCCCATCTCCACTCCCTAACGGTCGCGGCTCTGTTTTGCGGGCTCAAAGCCCGCGCGGATTATCTCTACGCAGACGAGAGTCGGCGCCGGCGGTCGAAGTAGACCTTCGCGCCGGTGAGCAGCAACAGTAGCATGACAGTCAGCCCCCATCCAGTAACGGTGGG
>Ga0307432_1000566_pt1 | contig 27469 bp, 23 predicted proteins | sample SalMarWE160150MG_FD_202158 | JGI IMG/M metagenome (GOLD analysis project Ga0307432, IMG submission 202158) | Salt marsh sediment microbial communities from the Plum Island Ecosystem LTER, Massachusetts, United States - WE1603-150 | ecosystem: Environmental > Aquatic > Marine > Intertidal zone >...
TATTCGCCAGACTCTTTATTGAGCGCTCCATCCACAGGTGGTTATAGTCCTTGACCTCTATAGCGGTCATATAGACTGCTGCCAGAATGAGTTTGCCTCCACTATCTAATTGGGAGAGGGCGAGCTCAACCAGGTTCCCCGCCGGAGGGAATATGATTCCGGCGTCAAACTTACCAGGTATCTTGTCCTGATATCCACCCACCCAGTCCGCCCCCAGCCCTGTCGCCCAGTCTTTATTCTTTTGTCTCCTGGTGATGGCATAGGTCTCTATGCCCAGGTATTTGGCTACTTGGAGGACATACGAAGCTGTTGGTCCAAACCCGTAAAGCCCCAGCTTATCACCCCTTTTCGTCTCACTAAGTTTTAGCGCCCTATAGCCGGCTATTCCGGGGCACATAAGAGGCGCGGTTTCGACCAAGGAGAGGTTCTCCTCAAGATGAAAGGCAAAATCTGGTGACACCGTCACGTATTCAGCATATCCGCCATCCACATCCCAGCCGGTGAATTTTGCCTCGGGGCATAGGTTTTCTCGCCCCGACTGGCAGAACTTACAATTGCCACAAGCGGAATTCAGCCAAGCTATACCAGCCCTATCGCCGACTTTGAATTTCGTCACTTCCCTCCCTACCTCATCCACAACCCCCACAATCTCATGGCCAAGGATTAAGGGCGACTTTCTCAAAGGTAAATCACCCTCAGCCACATGAATGTCGGTTCGACACACGCCACAGGCGTGTACCTTTACTCTTATCTTACCCTTCTCTATTTGGGGAATAGGCAGTTCTTGAAGTAATAGGGGTCTTGTCTCAATCGCCGCTTGCTTTTCTAGAACCCAGGCCTTCATCTCTTCAGCTACACCGTGTAGATGCTTCCATAGAAGTTTTCCGAAAGCTCCTTGAAGTTTTGACGATAATATCTTACCGCGTTGGGTAAATAATCCAGAATATCCTGGGCAGTTATGCCGTCCTCGCCCTTTTCTCCGGCGGCTAGGTCTCCGGAGAGGCCGTGGATAAAGACGCCCATCCTCACCGCGTCTCCCAGGGGTAGCCCCAGCCCGTACATGGCGGCAATAGCGCCGGTGAGTGCATCCCCACTCCCAGCCGTAGCCATTCCTGGATTGCCGCTGGGGTTAATATATACCCTCTCATCGGGGTAGCCTATGAGTGAGTGAGCTCCTTTTAGCACGATGATGGCGTTGAGCTCACTGGCTGTTTTTTGCAGTACGCTTACCTTGTCTTTGTTTACCTCGTCCACTTCCATCTTGGTGATTCGCGCCATCTCACCGCTGTGGGGGGTGAGGATGGTCTCGGCTCTCCTTTCCTTGATAAGCCTGGTCTCTCCAGCGATAGCGGTGATTCCATCGCCATCTATGAGTAGCGGGGTTTTGATTCTTTTTGCCAGCTCCCTCACCAGTTCCTGTGTCTCCTCGTTCAGGGAAAGTCCAGACCCCATAACGACCATATTCACTCCCTGTGATAACTCCAGAAGCTCCTCTTTGCTTTCCAGGGCTAAGCTTCCCGAACTTGTCTCCTTCTGGGGGATGAAGACAATCTCACTCCCTTTACTTGCCAGGAATGGTGAGATGGAACTAGGTGTGGCCAGATAAGACAGCCCACCACCAGCTTTGAGGAAAGAGAGGGCAGAGAAGTAAGGCGCTCCCAGGTAGCTTGACGAGCCAGCGATGAAGAGAACCCTTCCGTAACTTCCCTTATGCGTGTCCTTATCCCTTTGCGGGAGTTCCACAAGCTCATTTACCTGGACCTTTATCGCCTCCGTGTTATAAATGGAGGGGGGAAAGGAAATATGTGACACGTAGAGCTTGCCACACAAATCAAAGCCGGGATAAAGCATATTTCCTATCTTGGGCAGCCCATAGGTTATGGTGTAGTCGCTCCTTATTGCCGAACCCATCACCTGACCGGTATCGCCATTGATGCCCGAGGGAATGTCAACACTGAACACCTTTTTCTTACTCTCATTTATCACTTGGATTGTATCCCTATATATTCCAGCCACTTCCCGGCTGAGACCTGTGCCCAATATGGCATCAACGATAGCATCACAGTTAAAGACGGCTTCTCTGGCTTGCTCAATTGACTTGATGTCACCGACCTCTATTGGCATCTTGGAGATGATGTCAAAGTTCTTTCTGGCTGACCCCTCCAGTTCATCTCTTTTACCCAGGAAGAAGACTTTCACCTCTCCACCGGTTGAGTGAATCTTTCTGGCGACAACAAATCCATCGCCTCCGTTATTGCCGCCGCCGCAGAAAATGACGAATTTTTTACCTTTCACCCCGAACTCCGTCAAAATGACAAAATAGGCCGCCTCGCCTGCGTTCTCCATCAGCATCTCCTGGGTGATACCGAAATCACTTATCGCCTGACGGTCCAGGTTCCTCATCTCCGCTACTCGGCTTACTTTCATTTTTCCCCTCCCAGTGGCACCTTTAAATTCTTGATTATACTACCACGAGATACCTTTGAAAGCAAAGCCGCCTAACATCATCAAGTTGGATTCACGCCAGCTACTTGACGAGAAGGTGCTGATAGGGTATGATACTCTCTAAAGTGAGGCAACCGGTTGGTTTAGGCAGATGAGATTTGGTCGCAAGAAAAAGGGAGAGAAACTTTATCAAGAGTGGGCGCAGTATTCTAGCCTCCCCCCTGAGGCTATCCCGCAAGAGGAAGCCCCTCAAGATATATCAGTGAAGGCAGAGAAGAAAAAACGCCGCCCCTCTCTCCTGTATATATTGCTTTGGGTTGGAATAGCTCTATTGTGTGCCGGCTTAGCCCTCCTCTCCACCCACTCTTGCTGACTATCACATCCAAAAATCGTGTTAATTAGTGAGTGATTAACCATTATTTCAAGTTTGCCAAGTTATTCCTTAGCTCTATTAGCTAGGGAATGCTGAGTCCAAACCGGCTATTTTTCAGTTTGCCACACGAGTTGCGTACCAGAGTTAAGATTTGCTAAACTAGCTTAGATATACGGGCCGTTAGCTCAGTTGGCAGAGCACCTGACTTTTAATCAGGGTGTCACAGGTTCGAGACCTGTACGGCCTACGCTCAACCTCATCCCCCTCTGCCGACATTTTGCCGACATTTTCAATTTCCTTTATCTTAGGAAGCAGGGTATCAAGACGTTCCGCCGCTGCCTTCTGCATACCAGGCACCGTGTGGGAGTAGATATCCAACGTCGTGGCAATACTGCTATGCCCAAGCCTTTCCTGAACTATCCGTGGATGGGTTCCCGTTTTCAACAGCATGGTAGCGTGAATATGGCGTAAGTCATGTAGCCGCAGATGAGGTAATCCTGCTCGTACAACAATTTTACTGAAAGTATGGCTTACAGTATTCGGATTCAGAGGTGTACCATCCATGTGACTGAACACGAAACCATCCTCGGCCAAAGTTTTCCCCATTATTATTTGCTCTGCTTCCCGTTCGACTCTATACTGACGCAACAGTATGGCAAGGGACGGTGGTAAATCGACAGGGCGTCGACTCCGGGAGGTCTTCGGTTCTTTAATAATAATTGAGCCATCATCCAGTCTGTGAAGACTATGAGCCACATACATACAAGCTAAATCAAGATCCAAATCCTTCCATTTCAGCGCCAGAAGTTCACTCCGACGCAGACCCGTAAGCAAAAGCGTGTAGTAGAACAAATAGTAGCTGCTGTCTTGTATGGCACTTATTAGCTTAGTAAGGTCCTCCAGACCAATAGAGGGGATATCTCTACGCACTGGTCGGGGTGCACTCACTCCCTTACAGGCATTGACAGCTATTAAACCCATTCTTATCGCATCATCCAGGGATTTACTCAAAATACGGTAGTGATACTGTACGGTGCGATTACTGAGACCTCCAATCCTATGTCTACGCCCTTCTGATAGCGCTTTGGCAATATAATTCTGAATATGATGAGGCCGTAGCTTGGTAAGACGTATCCCTCCCAGATCAGGGATAATATAGCATCTTAACTCTTGTTCGTAGCTTTGCCTGGTCTTTGGTGACAAGTTGCTTGCCACATAGCTGTCGAGCCACTGCCTTAACCAGATAGCCAAGGTTAGCTGCTTTGGTTGCTTAATGTAAGTACCCTTCCTAATATTTAGTAGTAATTCAGCCAGCCGATGTTGTGCTTCCTTCTTACCACCAACAACGGTTTCAAAGTGCCGCAGGCGCTTATCTGTTGAAGGGTCTCTACCAGTATCGATGGTAATCTCCCACTTACCTTTAGACCGTTGACGAATATATCCTTTCATGGCTAACTCCCACCCTGAGTACGTATAACTGGTACCGGAGGTAGGTCTGGTTTTCCTTCCCGCTCATCGAGGTATTGACGCAGGAATTGTTTGAATTTCTTACTACCTAAGGTATTTTCCACAATAGAAAGGAACCATCTCCACCCTTCATACTCTATGTCATCGCCAGCATCCCGGGCTTTCCACAAGCGAGGAAGAAGGTCTTCAGCCACAGTTGTTAGTGCCTGTCCCTTAATAGCTTCTGTTTCCTTCTTAGCCTTCTCTTTGAGGGCACGGTTGAGGACTCGACGATCTGTTTCCTTTTCCCACTTTTGCATCGATCTTACCGTGGGAGGATCAATATTAAACCTCTCCTTAATAGCGCGTCTAATCTCGCCCCATCCCTTTCCCTCACTCCGGCTATTAAGAGCAAATAACTTTACCTCGAAACTAAATCCCATAATTTCACCCTCCATTCATATATTGTTCCGTTGCATTATAGAATTAGATATGTTATAATATGCTATTATGGCAAAATTACTGGTTATTAGCTACGAATTTAGTATACCATAGATTTTCGTGTTTGTCAAGGGGGGGGCTGTGGTAATTTTATAAAATCGAGCCTGACGGAGCCTGACAATGGTGCAGAAAGATAACTTGGACCTAACTAAACCGCTTTGCATCAGTGTTCCCGCCGCTGCCAAGATGCTCGGTGTATCGCGAAATACTGGGTATGAAATGGCACGGCTGGGGCAACTTCCAAGCATACGCTGTGGAAAGCGGCGATTAGTGGTTCCCAAAGCTGCCCTTATGAAAATGTTAGAGGAGGTAGGCGAGCGACATGAAAAAAGGAAAGAGTAATAAGAAGAAATCACCATCACGAGAGAAGTACGAGAAGGAAAACCCAACGGTAAGTGCCCGGTTGCCAAAGAAAACGCGTGAAAGACTCCGCATAGTCCTGGTCAAGTTGGGCATGAGTTTAGCGGATGCCCTAAAGGTCCTTGTCGGAGACCTTGAGGTCAAAACAAAACCCATTGACGAAGCAAGGCAGGAAGCCTATGACAAAGGTTGGGAAGATGGGATTGAGGCAGCCGAAGGTCTCTATGCGGTTTCATGTCCTTGTAGTAAATGTGGCAAAAAGAAAACAGTGACTGATGAGGATGAAAAGAAGGCCATATGCAGATTCATGATGGCAAACCGATGGCATCATGCTGATTGTAATGACCTCTATAGCTAATTCTAGCTCACAATTGTGACGATTGAAGGTGCAGGTAATGAATAAAGCCTACTTAGGGGTTGGCGAGGTACAGAGATTAGAGCAGGCAGCTGACAACCTGCGAGATAAACTCCTTATCCGGCTACTCTTTCACCTCGGCTGCCGGGTCTCCGAAGCTTTGTCGCTACAAGTGGGAGATGTTGATCTCACTCGAGGCACAGTGACCATCGAACACCTTAAGTCCCGAATCAAACTTTGCTGCCCTCAGTGTGGTGCTAGGCTGGGGAAGAGCCACAGCTTCTGCCCCAGGTGTGGGGCAAAGGTAAATAGGGTGGTAGCCACCGAGCAGGAGCACCGTCGGATGAGGACGCTGCCTTTAGATAGGGGTACTCTACGAATGTTGAAAAACTATATCAAATGTGGCGGCCCGGTGAATCGGGAAGGTAGGATGCTTATCTTTGGTATCAATCGGCACCGTGCCTGGCAGATTGTTAGGGAATGTGGTGAGAGAGCAGGATTGGGCAAACTAGTTAATCCCGAAACAGGCAGACTCCGTAATGTCAGTCCCCACCGCTTAAGGGATGCCTTTGCAGTTCACGCGGTAAAGCTCGATGATTCCGGCGATGGACTCAGGCTTCTTCAGGAACATCTTGGTCATGTCTCTTTTAACACCACCGCCAAATATCGGAAGGTAGCCGGCGAGGAACTGAAGGACTGGTACGACAGGCTCTGGAAGGAAGAGGTAAAGACGGATGGACCTTAGACCAGCAATCGGCGGTTTTCTCCGGCCATTCGGCACTGCCTGGTTCATTATTCAGTTTCTGAAGGGTAATGCGCCAGAGGATTCGAAGCGGATAGACCCTGAAGTCGGTGCTCCAATGACAGACATTCACTTTGAATACAAGAGCGCTCTCCACAGGGCGCATGCCAGGGATTCCGTAGAGAGGGAAGAGGAAAGGCGGATAATTAAAGGTCAGCCCGCCTACACTGAAGAAGAGTATGCGGCGCGATTAGAGTATTACTTGAGTCGTATCCCCTATAAGCTGCTTAAGATGAGATATTCCAGCTTTACCCGGTATTTCGGCCATTTGAAGCGCCTTGGTTGGGTTGAGGAAACAGGCAAGACCGAGCCATCGGCTATTCAGGATGACTATCCGCCGGCACCTCCCAGGGTGTACTATCGACTCACCGATGCCGGTAAGAAGGCATCCGCGGCTGAAATATCCGACCCAGTAATGACTCTCTACCATTACTCCAGGGCACAGAGAAGCGCCAAAAACCGTTCATATATCAGGGCATAGATAAAAAATCATTCAATGCCCGAAAACGAACCCCTAGATTTATATTTCAGGATTTCATATTATCTCCACAATTCCCGTTCCATGGAAAGCCCCCTTATGGGGGGCTTTTTGTTGTCCAAGAAAAGGTCTCTTTCATATAGGTAGGAGGGGGGAGGATGCAATTGCTTCCTCAAATATAACAAAAGCCTATTTTGTTCAATAATTAAGCTAGAAAACAAAGCACATTAACAACTGAATAGAGCCACCAGAAGCCAAATCTGGACGCTTGCCTAGTCTAGGGCAAATAAAATGCCCTAGCCAGTGTTACCTAGCTAGGGCAAATCTAACAAAGGGGGAACGACCCACAATGCTAGACTGGAGCAAGTATATAGCAATAGCTGAAAAATTTCAACACAAAGCAAAGCGTCAAGATAGAGGCGACTTGAGCCACAATATAATTGTAAGCCTAGCCAATGTCCAAATCAGGCTAGACAACAATGGCGGGGGTCAATTATCCGAATTAGCTATGCTACGGATAGCCTCTTGTAGGGTTGCCGACTATTGGCGAAGCGAATACCGTAACGGTAGGGTAATCAGTCTCAATCAAGTCATATACGAAGACGAAGACGGTAACCAGATTGAGCTAATAGACACTCTAGCCGACGACAAGGCAATTGACCTAGAGGCTTGGCTTGACCGCACCACTTGGGAACTAGGCTACCCAAAGAGGCTAGCGGAGATTGTCCGCAAGAGGTTATACGGGATACCATTAAACGGTAATGAGCAAAGGTATTGGCACAGATACAAAGCAAGAGACTTAAAAAAGTCTCAAAAAAGTCTCTTCTGATGTCTGATTTTAACCCCCTAAAACGATTATATATAGTGGAGCTATTGATTATGCCAGCGGGTTGCGGATAGTCAGCTAGCTACTACTAGGCAAAGCCGATAGACTTGCCCACTATCGGATAGCCAAAAGGGGGTTAAGTGGAACAACTGAATATAGAGGGCAAGCGTTCTGGTGATGGCTTTGTAGCTCACAAGGCTATGCTGGTAAAAGCCCTGTCAAGGGCAATAGCCGATAGAGTAATGTTAAACGACATTACTCTAGGGCGTAAAGGCTTACTCGGATACCTTAAGGCTTTAGGCGGGTCAAATGTAGTCAAGGTTATACCGTCTAACGGTAGTGCTAGCGGGTCGCAGGCTACCGATAAGAGGCTTCGGGTTATCTGTGGAGCTAATACCAGCTACCTAGCTGATAGCGACTGGATTGGCGACAAAACGCCTCTTACCTTCTGTGAGGTTAGGGTTAGCCCGTCTAATACCGTAACGCCTAATGTCGGAGCTAGTGAGTTAGCCGAGGCACTTAATAGAGTATTACCGTTTACCTCAAAAGACGACAACCGACCAGTTTTAGCCTGTGTCAACTTTGAGGCAAAAGACGGTAAATTGACACTGGTTAGTGCCGACGGCTTTAGGCTAGCAGTAGTTAGCCTTGACTATGCCGACGGTGAAGGTCAAACCTTGATTAACCGAGATAACCTCAAAGGCATAGCTAACGCCTTGCGTAAGGCAAAGCGGGTAAGAGTTAGCTTTGAGGCAGGCGGTAATACTATTGGCGGTTATAGCCTCATTATAGACACCGAGCTAGTCCGCTATAAGTGGCAAGGCGTCAATGGTGATTATCCCGACTACCAAAAGCTGATACCTACCGAGTTTAATACCTTTGCGTCTTTTGACACGGTAGAGGCAATCAAGGGCGTCAATAGCCTCAAGGCAATAGCCGATAGTAAAGGCTATGCGATTGACCTAACCATTGGCAACGGTAAGATAGTGATGGCTAATACCGACGACAAAGGTCAAGCCGAGCTAGTAGCCGATACCAATGGTCAAGGCAAGGTAAGGATAGACGGTAGCTATTTGGCTGGTGTCCTCAAGGCTTGTGGTGGTATGGTAGATTTTAGGCTTACCAATGCTTACTCACCAGTGCTGTTTAGCCAAAACGGTTATCAAGTGGTAGTAATGCCAATGCTAACCAATGAGGCTAATGAGCAGGCTAAAAAGGATAGAGAGGCTAAACAAGCCGAACCAGTAGCCGAGCCAGCCGAGCCTGTAGCCGATAAGCCAAAGGCAAAGCGTAGCCGAGCCAAAGAGCCTGTCAAAACCAAATAGAACGCTTGACCAAAAGAGAAGCCACGCAAAGAAGCAGGGTGGATAGCCCTGCTTTTTTGCTTTTTTCAGGGGGTTATGCTCCCCCAGCGTGGGAGTGTAACCCCCCTTTTTTGTGGCTAGAAAGGAGAGATATGGACATAGTTTACCCGTGTAAAAACACCAGAAAGTGTTACTGGCTTTGTAGAGGGTGTCTTAAAGGGCACAGCCAGCGATGTTCTCCAAAGTGCCCCGATTACCTCTCCATAGCCAAAGTCAAAAATGCCCGGAAAGGAGGTGAAATATGGCTATCAAGTGGAGTGCGGTCAAGGTGAGCGAGGCTATGGATGATGTAGAGGCTCAAATCTCACTAGCAGAGCAATTCTTTGCCGAAGCTCGGAAGAAGGCAAACGAGGCTCGTAATATCCCTAACCTGCCCCAGTATATTGACCATCGCCTCATCGGCCTGGTTGAGGAGATTAACCGAATTGACCGCATCAAGGACAGGATTGAATCTGTCCGCCGTGATATTCCTGACGGAGCGATAGAGGCGGAGCGGGAAAGCCAGAAGTATGGCAGCCAGCAGTCAATAATCTAGCCGGATTAGCTTATCTAAGCGAATCCGAAAGGGTAACTGTGCCCAAAATCAAGAGGAAAGGAGGTGAGACACATGACATACAAACTGATGCTCTTTGTTGCATTCATCGGGCTGGGATTGTACTTCTTCGGATACACCCAAAACTCGGTTGCTATGCAGGTCGCCGGGGGTATCCTCACCAGCTCAATGTTTGCCGTCTACATGCTCAGGAAACTAGTAAGGAGGTGACAACTGAATATGGCTCAATCAATTGAGAAAGGCATCTCCGACATCGTGGGTGTCTTTACCAACCCTATTATTGTCTTTCCTGGGGGCTGGGGAGACACTCTTCCCGAGTGGCTAAAGAACGCTATCACCCTGGAGAGACTGGAGATGAATATGAGGGCACTCAAAGGCGAGGAGATGACCGGGGCGGATGCTGAAGCCTGTGCCTATCTCTACACGGCTGCCTTAACTCAGCCGATGGACCATGACTGGACTCAAATCTACCTTTACATTGCTGGCAAAACCTACCGCCGATGGCGTAAGAGTGAAATCCCTAGCGATATCGGTGTGGACTCGCTCAGGGATGACCAGATGAGCGACCTCAATCGGCTCAAAGAGTGGCTCTACAAAAAGAGAACTGAGGTAAGGGAAGACAGAGACCGAGCCGAGCGGAGCCAGAAGAAACGGGAAGAGGTAGCGCGGAGAAAGGCAGAGCAGCCAGCATTGTTTGAGTTCTAGCGGTCGACTAAGTAATCAGAGGGTCGAGCCCTTCATCTCGACCCTCTTTTTTTATCTCTGCGTCTGCACAAAACAAGCGTTTGTTACCTATGTAGAGTACAAGCCAGGGCCGCCAACAAGGCAAATATGTTTCACTAAGGCTCCGGCGGTCATTAACCTTGTCTTGCGTTCACCTTTATGGTGCCTCAGGCACAAAACTGCGTTGCATGCGATACGCATTGGTTTTCACCCTCAACCTTGACCATTTCCGCTGGGCAATTGGCAAAATAATTGTAACCTATGTCTTTTGCCGGTATTTTCCGGCCAAGTCCGGGGCATATGGTGCCCTTCTCTGACTACACACTTCCCTTGGACATAGCTGACAGCTCTCGAACTGAATTTCAGTTGGGAAGTATATTCCAGACACAGATTTTGTTGGGACCATTGCGTAACTGTCGGTTAACTTCACTCCTATCAACTCTTCAGCATTACCAAAGATTAAAAACAGCTGTTTTTGCTGTACTATCGGCCAAGATTCGAGAGACCCTGGATTCATACTTGACAGCTGTGGAAGTGCGTAAGTTCTTTTCAGGTAGTCCTCAAGATAGTCGAGGGCTGAGTGTAGAACCACTTCCTTAATGGTGTCTAAACAATAGGACGTCATAAGGTCGTTGGCTGGAAGTACTATTTCATCAAGTTCTCTGCCACAGGTGGCGACATAAGGAAAGACCCTCTCTACTTTATCCAGATTAACTCTGAGAACACTGCTCGTAAACCTCACACCGCCAATGTTTAGGGAGTCTTCATTTTTATCACACACGTAGCAGACTTCATAGATAGCTTTAGGTTTAACCGCGGGACGAGCAATCTCAATAAGTTGTTGAACAGTTGCTTCAACGTATTTACTCTGTCGGCTTACACGTAACCATTCTAACACTTGGTCGACACTTAGCCCGATTGGAATGTTTTTGAATACTTCCATAACGCTATTAAAGAAGCTATTTACCAACCAACAACTTTTGCTCTGTCTCGCTGTCTTTTTACTTTAAGGTCATTGATCGCACCCGAAACTCCACATTTATTCAAGGATGTCCACTCATTTTTAGTATAATCTGTTAAGTCTGCTCTGTCACGTGTAAGCTGGTGTTGGTAAATCATTCAGATTAGTCGCTGCTCATCGTGATACTCGTTGCTGAGCCAACCGCACCCAAAGCATCCATAACGATATGCTATTTTGGCTTCCAGCCGCTCTTCACCGGTCATCACGTCCTGTCTCAACCGAGTAATGTTTCCTCCTTGCCTGAACAGCACAGAGAGATTACTTATTCCTTAGTGCCTTTTGAAGCATCGCTCTCCTAATTTCTACAGCTTCTGCTGCCGATAGGCTTCAATATAGCGCCGGGCATACTTATCACGACCCAGGACAAGGTCAGCCGCCCGAACCATGGGACGAACCCTGGCTACATCCGTGATGAGGCAGGTCACGCCGGCGGCAATAGCCATAGCTATGAAGGCTCTGTTGAGCAGGGTGCGGTCAGGCAGTCCGAAGGAGACATTGCTCACCCCCAGCGTCAGGTTCACTCCCAGCTCGGCTTTAACCCGGCGAATTGTGTCAATGGTGACCAGCCCCGAGCTGGTATCAGCGCCCACGCTGAAAGCCAGGCAGTCAATGATGACGTCGTGGCGGGGGATACCCATCGCCTGGGCACGGTCTACAATCTTATGAGCAATAGCCAGCCGCCGCTCGGGATTACCGGGGATACCTTCATCGTCCTGGACTAGACCAATGACGGCTGTCCCGTATTCCTTGACCAGAGGTAAGACCTTCTCCAGGGAGTGCTCTTCACCGGTAACTGAGTTGATGATTGGCTTACCCTTATATACCTTGAGGGCGGCGGCTAAAGCCTGAGGATTAGCACTATCAAGACATAGCGGCACATCTACCGTGTCCATCACTGCCTGCACCACCCGGGGGAGGAGGCTTACCTCGTCCACGCCGAACAGGCTGACATTGATGTCAAGAATATCCGCCCTGGCTTGCACCTGAGCCCGAGCCTCCCGGCGGACAATCTCCAGATTGCCTGCCTTTAAGGCTGCCGACAGTTTTTTCTTGCCGGCGGGATTGATGCGCTCGCCGATAAGCACCGTTGGCTGGTCATCGGCAATGACTACCTCTCTGGTAGCGCTTGACACTCTGGTTTCCATTAATCAATCTCCCTTCTTTTACCCTGGGTCAGTCGGTATCGTCCCAGGTAACTTGCCTGGACAAAGGTTGACATAAAGTTAGGGGCGGTGGCTAATTCAAGGTAGTGTACCCGTGACACTATGTCCTGAGCCTGGGAGCGCTTGCTACCCGAGATTAGAGCCAGCTTGGCTCCCATACCGGCGGCGTTGCCTACCTGTCGGAAACGGTCTAGAGGCAGTGATGGTAGCATTCCGATAGTTATGGCGCTGGACACATTGATGTAACTGCCAAAAGCCCCGGCGATAATCACCTGCTCAATTTCTTCTTCGGAGCCGCCATTTGTTTCCAGCAGTACCTGAATACCGGTGCGGATGGCTGCCTTAGCCAGTTGCAGTTCTCGTATGTCCTGCTGGGTGATAACAATGGCTGGGTTTCCGTCTCGTTCCTCCTCGCTGACCAGGACAAACTGGCGTTGCTTCTGGTCGGTGCGGAGGCGGGGGTGGTTGTCCTTCATCCTGCCGTGTTGGTCAACGGTTCCCGCCAGATGTAGTTGAGCCATAGCATCAAGTATGCCCGAGCCGCAAATACCAACCGGTGGCACGCCATCAATGGTCTGGTACTGGATGCCATCGATGGTTATTCGCAGCCGTTCAATGGCGCCGCTGGCAGCCCGCATACCATCCTTGATGTGACCACCTTCAAAGGCAGGTCCGGAGGCACAGGAGACGGTAGTTATCTTCCCGTTATTGATTAAGGAGACCTCGGTATTAGTCCCGATATCCAGAGCCAGTATCAGCCCTTTAGCCTGCCCGACCTCGGTGGCAAGCAACATCGCCACATGGTCGGCACCGACAAAACCGGCGATGTTAGGCAGTATGTGCCCATACGCCCCTGAAGCCATGTGTAAGCCCAGCTCACGAGCCTTGATGTCCAGAGCCTGGCTAACCGCCGGGACAAAGGGAGAGTAAGCCAGTTGTCTTACCGGCAGACGGAGGAACAGGTGGTGCATGGCGGTATTGCCGACCACTACCGCCTCAACAATCTCCTCGGTGTCGGCACCAACTTCGGCACACAGGTCACCAGCCAGCTCATTGAGTGCTTCCACAACCACCTTCTGTAACTCAGCACTATTAGCCGGGGAGTCCATGGCGTTGGTAATGCGACTGACAATATCCTCCCCATAGCTAATCTGGGGGTTCATAATCCCTTTAGCGGCTAAAGTCTGCCCACGGCTCAGGTCAACCAGATAGCCGGCAATCTTGGTGGTGCCCAAATCTACTGCCAGCCCCAGTTGGCGACTTGGGTAGGGACTAACCGCCACCACTTCGTCATTGCGAACCGTAGCCTGACACTGCCAGTTCCAGGACCGTAGCCGGGGAGACAGAATACGCAGGACATCAATATCAACCTGGCTACAGCCTAACTGGTATTGCTGGTTGAGGGCCTGGAGGAGGCGGTCGGCATCAGCCTGCGGGTGGGATAGGGATGGGGTTGGTAGCTGTAAATGATAGGCTTGAACCGGCGGCTCGGGGTGAACCGTTATCTCCAATCCCTCCACCTGGGTGCGCTGGGGGGTGGTTACCGACTCGGCGGGCACGCTCACTTTGCCATCACTGATAGGATAGGTCTGGCATGCCAACCGCCAGCCATCCTGGAGTTCTTGAGGTGAAAAGACCTCCAGTTCACTGGAGGTTGGTTCTGAGACAGTCCCGCTTAAAACTTGCACCTTACAGCAGTGGCACGTTCCCTGGCCGCCGCATAGGCTGATAATACCCACACCGAGCCGGTGGGCACAGTCCAAAAGAGACTCATTGTCTTGGCATTGTCCTCTTCGACCTACCGGCTCAAAATCCATGTGATAAAGTTTCATTTTCCTGATTCAGGGCACCTCACCCGTTCCGGAAGTGCTTATCGGGAGAAACACCATACCCCCCGCCGTTTGTCCGGCACGCCAACCAGTCGTTAGGCGAACGGGTAGTCAGGCGACTTCAGGACCTTCTCCCGATAAACTTTCCATTCCTCATCTGATATCTGCCCCTTCTCCCGGTAATACTTCCTCGCCTCATTCAATATTTTCTTTATGTCCTCTTCCTGGCCTGGGGTCAAAGGTATTGATACCTTATGGGTAGCCAGTATCTCCTCCATCCTCTCCTTGGCATAATCAATACAGTCCTTTTTACCTGTCTTCATCCATTCGGGGTAGGTTAGACCGTCAGCAACTTTGGGTACGAACTGCTCCTTCTGCCACCACTCTCTGGTGTGTGCCGTATTGAGGTACTGCCCCGGAATTGGTCCTACCTGTTCTATTAAATCTAGAGCTATTGTCTCATCGCTTACGGTGACTCCCTCTATAAATCTGCCTATCATACCGGCGACATCATCATCCAGTATGGCCTGGAGAGGGTGAGCTGTAATCTCACCATACAAGCTACTATGCATTAGTATCAGATTGGACCCGGTCAAAGCACTTACCACAGCATTAAGCGCCTTCTCGTACCCGGTCTGGAAATCTGGTTTCTTGGAGCTGACAGGTCCGCCAGCGGAGTCCCGCCTGGGGATTCCATACCTTCGAGCCATTTGGTTTTCCACCGCCTTAACCAAGGCACCTCCTATCCGCCCAAAGCCGGGAGCTCCTGACCGCATATTCTGCGGGTAGGTATCACTGGCAATATGCACTCTCATCCCTGGCTTTAGTAGCTGCAGTAGCACTACCAGAGATAGTGTTTCGGCAAGATTAGTGACCACCGAACCCACGACTGTCGCCGGCCCGGTGGCGCCAAGTATTGTTCCTTGCAATATATACACAGGAAATCCAGCTTCCATAGCTCGGTAAGTGGCTCTTATCTGGTCGTCATACCAGGTCAAGGGCGCCGAACCGGATGCCATAAGAACCGACTCTCCTCCGGTGGCTTTGACCATTTCTATATTGAATTTATCACAGTCGCTGGCATTACCTGTCATTTGAACCTTAGTTGAATTCCTTATCTTAATCGCCACCCCCTCTGGTATACGCATTACTGGAGGCACACCCTCATATCCATAATATGGGTAAGGGCTTATAGCGTGCACATTAGGCAATGCATCCAGAACTGTTACCAGGTCATTATATTCCTGCCTGGTGGCGTCTCTTGGCTCCCAGGTATCTAAATCAACGGTCTGCATTCCAGGAAAATTCCGAAAATAAACAGTATCTCCACCAAATATCAAATCGTTCCTTGAATCCCTGGCTTTAAGGCGATGACTACTGGGCGTCCGGCGTATAGCTTCCTCAACCAAATATTCGGGAAAGCGCACCCTTTTCTCTTCATAATCTACCTGACAGCCGTTCTTGTCTAGGTCGTTTAATGCCCTATCGCTGTGAAATGTTACCCCCGTCTGCCTGAGAACATCTAGGACTGCTTTGTGAATAGCCCCGACCTGCTCTTCAGCTAGTATTTCTAGAGGCTTGAACTGGCGGGTAAATCCTTTTAGCAATTTTATCTCCCTTACTTCCCCACTAGCCTCTTGGCTAGCTTGAAGAAACAATTCAATAATTATATTGGCGCTTCTATCACCACTCTGGTGCCTTTACCCGGCTCAGATTCAATTTTCATAGTGCCATTTAGCAGGCGCACCCGTTCTTCCATTCCCGCCAGACCAAGCTTGCCGGCACGGGGTAAGTCTGCCAGACTTCCGCTTAAGTCAAACCCTTTACCATTATCACCGATAGATACCTTTGTTTTGCCCTTGCCAAACTCTATCATCACCTCTACCTTTGAAGCTTGGGCATGCTTCTCGACATTCCTTAATGCCTCTTGAACGATGCGGAAAATCATTAGTTCCACCTCTGCCGAGCAGCGTCGCTCAATACCAGATACTGTTAATTCGGCTTCAATCCCGGAGCGTTTTTCGAGGTCGCTAACCTGCCATCGTAGTGCTGCCGACAAGCCTAAATCATCTAACATGGGTGGGCGCAATTCTTGGGTAAAACGATGTATCCCCTCCAGTGTGTTGTTCAACTGCTGGCGCAGTTCTTTTAGGAATGTAGCCTGGTCGGGGGTCAGAGCCGCATTATCGCGGGTGAAGTTATCCACCTGCCGGGAAAGGGCATAGAGAGCTTGACTGGTATCATCGTGAAGGTCGCGAGCAATACGCTTGCGTTCCTCTTCCTGAACCTTGGTAATCTGGCTAAGGTAGTAGCGCAGGCTGTCCTGCATCCTCCTCTGCTCGGTTACATCACGTATGGTCTCTATGGCACCTATTATTTCTCCCTCGTTATCTTTGATAGGACTCGCCGTAAAGTGAAGCCATCGGCCATCCTCGCCAAGAGCGGGGAAGAAGTCTTCAGCTTCGTAGGCGCCGTCAATCAGGTAAGATTTCCTGCCTTTGTCCCTATAGTGAACCTCAATTTCATCAGCGGAAGCTCCATCCACTATTAAATCAGCCATAACCGGTCTCTTCTCAGTGTAGAATGCCACCCATTGCTTGTCGGTCATAACTACTTCATCCTTTTTCATGCCCGAGAGAGATTCAAGGGCTGTGTTCCAGTGAGTGACTTCATGCTGCTTATTGATGGCGAATGTTGGGATTGGGGAACCATTAATAATTTTGGTGAGCATCTCCTCCGCTCTCTTTTTCTCGGTTATATCTCGGGCTATATGCTGAAAACCGGTAGGTTTCCCGTTCTCGGTAGCTAAATTAGTTGACAGTAGCAGAATCACCTCCGTTCCATCCTTCCTTATCATGCGTTGCTCGTAGGGTTGTTCCACCGCTTCCCTTTCCAATAGTTTCTGCCGAATTTGGCTAGTTAAATTGAGGCTTTCCTCTGATAGAAATTTCCTCACATTCATCCTTTTCAGCTCTTCCGGGCTATATCCGACGAGTTTTCCGGCGGCCTCATTGGCGGCGGTAATATTACCTTCCAGGTCATGAACCCAGATAGCGTCGCTAGCATTTTCAAACAGCTGCCGGTAGTTTCTTTCTGAGATAGCCAGTCGTTGGGCTACCAGGCGCTCTTTCTCGTAGAGACGAGCATTTTCCATGGCGGTGGCTATTTGAGCGCCAATGGCAGTGAGCAGTTCCATATCCTCTAGGGGAAATTGCCTGGGGCGGCGCATAGCTACGCAAACTATACCTCTAATTTGGCCTCTAAGAACCATCGGTACAATAAGCTGGATTTGGATTCGCATCTTTTTAACCTCAGGTGTACTCAGCCTGGGGTCATAAGCAGTATCGTCCACTACCATAGGTTGGCACGTTTTGGCTACCTCTCCATAGACGCCCTCACCAATCTTTATCTCATCTACAGCCCGGGCGAATTCATCAGATACACCTTCGTAGGCAACAATCCTCAGTTTTTGGTTTTCTTCATCTAGGGAAAATATCAGAGTGACCTCTACTTCCATTAGCTCTGATACCATATGAGTGGCCTTGTCTAAAATCCTGTCAAGCTCCAGGGATTCGCCGAGCAGGGTTGAGATGGTATTAAGTATGGTCTGGCGTTTCTCATTCTTCCTCGCCGACTGAACATAATGTTGAAGAATCTCGTGTGCCGACTGTAGTTCGGCTAAAGCGGCTTGGGTTTTATCCCTTTCCTGGGCTCGCGTCCAAACCCCCCACGAAGCCAGTATACCTATGGCCAGGATGCCTCCGGTCTCCAGAAGGGCATCTCTAGGCACCGGCGAGATAAGGATGGCTCTGGGTAGCATAATGGCTAATGCAACGAAAGAGGTGATTAGGCTTCCCTTTAGCCTGAAGGTGAAACTGGCGTAGATTATGGGCAACAGAAAAAGAATGCGGTCCAAGGCGTGTCGGGTCAGGCCGAAGTGAAAGCTGGGTGGCGTACCGGTAATACCAGTTAGCTCGATATAGTGAAGTACACTACAAAGCACCAAAAAGACCAGGACAAGCCAAAAATTACGGTTTCGTATAAGTCCCATCGGTATAACCCTAAAATGCTGATTGCTCATGGGAGGTCTTCAATGGCAAACCAACCCCTTTTCAGGCCATACAGTATTGCTTCAGAGCGGGAACCCACCCCCAGCTTATTGAAGATGCTCCTCATGTGGGCTTGGACGGTGCGCTCGCTGATAAAGAGGGTATCGCCGATATCCTTATTACGCATACCTTTAGCGGCTATCTTGAGTACTTCCGTCTCGCGTTCACTCAAGGGTGACAGGGGTCGGACCGGCGCCGGCCCCTCGGCAGGAGTTTTGAAGCGGGTCATCAGCTTGCGCAGGACTGTAGGATGAATCATCGGCTCTCCAGCATAGACGGCTCGAACAGCACCAATCAACTCGTCACCACTTACATTCTTCAGTAGATAACCGGCGGCGCCTGCTTCCAACATGCTGAAAATATATTCATCATAATCATAACCGGTGAGGACAAGCACTATGGTGGCGGGTAAGATAGCCTTGATTTGCTTGGTAGCCTCAATGCCACTAAGTTTGGGCATGGCGACATCCATAATGACCACATCAGGCTTGAATTGGCTGGCCAATCGGACCGCCTCCTCACCATCACCAGCCTCACCCACAATCTCAAAATCCTGTTCACGCTCCAGGAGTTGGCGAGTACCTTGTCGCACCACCACGTGGTCTTCAGCCAGTAGAATCCTGATAGTATTCATAGTATGCCTTCTCTGCTATCAGTATAAGCCGTTTCGGTAGTATCTTCAACCACGGTGGTAGTGAGTGCTATGAAGGTAATCTCTTGGTGAAAATACCTAGGTAAAAATGCCTAGTCGGCAGTCGGATGTTTGCGTTAAGGCGAAGTGAAAAATAGGCACTAAGGCGGATGGCACGAGACTTCCGATATTGTTAAATATAAACAGAGGCCAAGAATGACGAATGGGAGTAAAGGAAATATGGCTCAAATAATGGTGGAGAAGGAGGGAAAGGCGATGAAAATAGGCGATACGGTCAAAATTAGGAAGTGCGAGCCAATACCGGGGGTGGTGGGCGAAAATGCTGATATAGTAGATATGCAAATCCAAGAGTTCGAGAAATATACTGTATATCCTTTGTGGGTCAAGATCACCTCTGGCGAGCGCAAAGGCAAGATTTACGGCTTCCGATATGATGAGGTAGAGATACTACCTAAAGCGTATGAGGTACAAGTCGTAAGCAAGAGAGGAGGGACAGAGACAGTGAAGACAAAAGTGGCTGAACAGCTGGAAGAGCTCCTGAAGGGCGTTACTACGGTAGAGGAGGTGGCCGAGGTAGAGAAGGCTATTAACGAAGTCAAGGGGAAGGTCTTGGCCGAGCCGGCTCTGGGCTTCTGGGAAGGAAAGACACCCTGCTGGGAGATGTTCCGCTGTCCCGAGGCAATGAGGAATGAGTGTCCGGCATTTAAGTATCGGACTCTGCCGTGCTGGCAGATTGAGGGTACTTACTGCAAGCTTCTCGATTACGGGCAAAGGGGCGATGGCACCGATATCTGCCAGGTATGCCGAGTTTACAAGAAATGGGGTCACGGTGAGCCGATAGAGATAAAGCTTTGTGGTAAGGGATTCAATCCGGCTGGGAAAGCAGTTCCCAGGTGAGCTAAAAAGAGAAAGGCTGGAGCTAGATAATAACTATAACGCGGAATTGCCTAATTAGTATTAACTTCGAGGGCATATATCGCAAGTAATGAGGATACACCAGCTTGTGATAGGTGTTCTCTTTGTATTAAAACATGGCGACCAAGCTCACCTTAACCAGGCGAGCTAGCAATTATCGCCACAATTATTACAATCGCCGCATATTACCGCAGCAGGAGGTATAACATGGCAGCAGTGGAAAGTGAGGTGCGTCCAGGAGTTGGGTATGCGGGGAGGGTTTTCCGACAAATTCAGGAAGTGATTGATGAGACTGGCGGGCAGGCTGGCGCCCTTATTCGGGTGCTGCAGCAGGCACAGGGACTAATTGGCTATCTCCCAGCCCCGGTAATAAAGACTATCTCCCGAGATTTAAAGGTTCCCCTCAGCGAGGTATATGGGATAATCAGTTTTTATCACTTCTTTTCTATGGTGCCTAAGGGTAAGTATGTTATTCAGGTGTGTATGGGCACCAGTTGCTATGTTAAGGGGGGACAGAGGATTCTGGATGCCTTAAGGAAGGACTGGGGGCTAGAGCCTGAGGGAATTACTCCCGATGGCAGGTTCTCTCTGGAAACCGTTCGCTGCCTGGGTTGCTGTGGTCTATCCCCGGTAATGGCTATTGGTGAAGATGTCCACCGAAAGGTCAAACCCAGCCAGGTAAAGGATATTCTGAATTCTTACCGTTAGGAGGGAATAGAAGGTGGTGCGAATCTCCTCTATAGAGGATCTGAAAAGATTGAAAGCGGCTGTAGAACCGCTTTTTGCTGTGCGTGAAGATGGGGACTTCACCAAGATTAAAACTACACCTGAAATTAACATCCGGGTTTGCCGGGGGAGCGGTTGCACTGCATCTGGGTCAGAAAAGGTAACCAGGGCCTTTGAAGAGTCCATCAAGGGAAACGGGCTGGAGAAAAGGGTCAAGATTATAATAACAGGGTGTCATGGTCTTTGCGAGATGGGGCCTATAGTTATAATCAACCCTGGGGATATCCTTTATACCAGGGTGAAAGAGGAGGATATAGAGGAGATTGTACAGAGCCATCTAATAAAAGGCGAAATAGTGGAAAGATTGGTTTACCATGACCCGATAACAGGAAAACCAATACCGAGATACGGCGAGATTAGTTTCTATTTGGGGCAGGAGAGGAGAGTGCTGCATAATAATGGCTTCATCAACCCCTGGAGCATTGATGAATATATTGCCCGGGATGGTTATCAAGCCCTGGGCAAGGTCTTGACTCAGATGGAGTCTGAAGAGGTCATTGATGAGATTAAGAAGGCGGGGTTACGGGGTCGGGGAGGAGCCGGCTTCCCTACAGCTACAAAATGGGGATTTGTTCGCAGTGCGTCCAGTGAGGGGAAATATGTAGTTTGTAATGGTGATGAAGGTGACCCCGGGGCTTATATGAACCGGTCCGTCCTGGAGGGTACCCCCCATTCAATAATCGAGGGGATGGCTATTGGTGCCTATGCTATAGGGAATGTGTGCCAGGGCTATGCCTATGTTAGAGCTGAGTATCCTCTGGCTATTGAGACTCTAAGCCACGCCATCGCTCAAGCCCGAGAGTATGGTCTCTTGGGCAAAAATATTTTAGGTACCGGCTTTGAATTTTCTATTGATATCTTCCCCGGGGCTGGTGCCTTCGTCTGTGGGGAAGAAACAGCCCTTTTGGGTTCCATCGAGGGGAAAAGGGGAAATCCCAGGCAAAGACCTCCCTTCCCGGCAAACGTCGGGGGAGGACTCTTTGGCAAGCCTACCGCTATCAATAATGTGGAGACATGGTCAGATGTCCCCCAGATTATTTTAAAGGGAGCTGACTGGTTTGCCAGCGTTGGCACGGAGAAAAGCAAGGGGACAAAGACCTTCAGCCTGGTGGGGAAAATAAACAATACAGGACTGGTCGAGGTCCCCCTAGGGACACCGCTAGGAAAAATTGTATTTGATATTGGCGGAGGGATACCGAACGGCAAAAGATTCAAGGCAGTTCAGATAGGTGGACCATCGGGGGGTGTTATCCCCATTGAGCATCTCAATACGCCTGTTGATTATGAAGCGGTTACCGCTCTAGGAGCAATTATGGGCTCGGGTGGACTGGTGGTCATGGATGAGGATAGTTGCATGGTGGATGTGGCTAAATTCTTCCTTCAATTCACTAGGGATGAGTCCTGTGGTAAATGTACTCCTTGCCGGGCAGGGATTCCTGAGATGTTGCAGATTCTAAACAAGGTCAGCCGGGGAGAAGCCACCCTGGAAGAGCTGGATACTCTGGAAGAACTGGCTGAGATGGTTGCCTCGGCTTCTCTATGTGGGCTAGGGCAAACCAGTCCAAATCCAGTCTTAACCACACTACGCCACTTCCGTGAGGAGTATGAAGCTCATATTATAGATAAAAAGTGTCCGGCTGCCGTTTGTCAGGCCCTATTTAGAGCCCCCTGTCAGCATACCTGTCCTGTAGAACTGGATATCCCCGGTTATATCAGTTTGATTAAGGAGGGTAAGTTTGTTGAAGCTTACTGTTTAATCAAACAGCGCAATCCTTTCCCCTCCATCTGTGGTCGGGTGTGTCACCACCCCTGCGAGTTTAAGTGTCGTCGAGATCAGATTGATGAGCCAATAGCCATCAGGGAGCTTAAGAGGTTTGTTGCTGACTACGCTTTTAATTTGGGGGTTAACTATGCGCCTAAGATAAAGGCAAGGAAGAAGGAGAAGGTGGCTATCATCGGGGCTGGTCCCGCCGGGCTATCAGCAGCCTGGGACCTTGCCCTGGAAGGATACCAGGTTACCATCTTTGAGGCTCTTCCTGTGGCTGGGGGAATGCTGGCGGTAGCCATCCCTGAGTATCGTCTGCCTAAGGATATTCTGAGCCATGAGGTTCAAGAGATAGAAAATTTGGGGGTGGATATAAGACTAAATACACCGGTTAGCGATGTTGAATCATTGCTTAAGGACGGTTATAAAGCAGTGTTCATCGCCACCGGTGCTCATAAAGGAGACAAGATGGGGATTCCTGGCGAAGACCTGGGAGGGGTCTATGATGCCATCGAGTTCCTGAGGGAGGTCAATTTAGGTAGGGAAGTACCGGTGGGCAGGAGGGTGGCAATTGTTGGCGGTGGCAACTCAGCCATTGACTCTGCCCGAGTAGCTTTAAGAAAGGGCGCTGAGGAAGTACATATATTATATAGGCGCGAGAGGAAGGATATGCCAGCTATACCTGAGGAGATTGAAGCCGCTGAAGAAGAGGGAATCAATTTTCACTTCCTGGTAGCCCCGACTAGGATTTTAGGTAACGATGGCAGGGTTAACGGGCTTGAGTGTATCCGAATGGAACTGGGGGAATTTGACCGAAGTGGGAGAAGGACTCCCTCTCCTATCGACGGCTCGGAATATGTGGTAGATACGGATATGGTTATTGAAGCCGTAGGCCAAAAACCTGATACCTCTTTTATCAAGGATAACGGAATCAAGATGGGAAGGGGTGGGAGAGTAGTTGCCGACCGACGGACATTGGCTACTGGAAGAAAGGGGATTTTTGCCGGTGGAGATGCCGTAACCGGTCCTCAGACGGTAATTGAAGCCATTGCTGCCGGACAGAGGGCAGCCTCCTCGATAAAGAGATATCTCCGGGGGAAGGAGCTTTCACCATTGGTTGAGCGTGATGGATATGAACCGATTGCTTACTCATCTGTGCCACCCAGTGATGAAGAGGCACAGGAGAAGGCTAGAATTAGGGCTTCTGAAATCGCCATGAGCCAGAGAAAGACGTCGTTTAAGGAGATTACTTTGACCTGTAGCCCGGAGGAAGCCATAGAAGAGGCGTCAAGATGTCTTAGATGCGACCTTGAGGTTGGAGGATAAGCAATGGGTGAGATAACCTTAACCATCAACGGGAAACAGGTTAAAGGGAAGGAAGGCGACACTGTTCTTGAGGTTTGTCAGGCTAATGGCATTGATGTGCCTACCCTTTGTCACCTTGATGGATTAAGCGATGTCGGCGCCTGCCGAATGTGTGTGGTGGAAATTGAGAAGGAGAGGAGACCAGTCCCTGCCTGTACCTATCCGGCCCGGGATGGGCTGGTGGTTGAAACCAACACCGAGCGACTGGAGAGATATCGTCGCCAGATATTGGAACTTATATTTACCGAGCACAATCACTTCTGTATGTTCTGTGAAGCAAGCGGGGATTGTGAGCTACAGAAACTGGCTTACCGATATCAGATGGACAACGTGCGTTATCCCTATACCTTTCCTTCTCTATCTGTGGACTCACTAAGTGATTATCTGGTAATTGACCATAATCGTTGCATCCTCTGTGGCCGGTGCATTCGAGCCTGTAGCGAAGTGGCCGGCAGTCATACCCTGGATTTCAGTCAGCGAGGCTGGAAAACGCTGGTGACGGCTGACTTGGAGCAACCACTGGGCGAATCATCCTGTTTCCTCTGCGGTGCCTGTGTTCAGGCATGTCCTACGGGGGCTATTTTCAGTAAACTCAGCCTTTACAAAGGCAAAACGGATGAGTGCCAGCAAGTAAAGACCGTTTGCCCTGCCTGCGGAGTGGGCTGTGAACTGAATGTACTGGTGAAGGATAATAACCTGGTGAGGATTGAAGCCCCAGGGTTAACCGAGCCCAGGGGGCCATTATGCCGGATGGGGCGTTTTGGTCTGCTGGAGCCAACCCCACCTAGGGTTACCTCACCCCTGGTACGAGGTAAGCAGGGCGAGCTAGAGGAGTGTAGTTTACATAAAGCAGTGGAGGTAATCGTTGACGGGCTGGCAGGGGTAAAGGACGGTTTGGCCGGTATGATATCTACCAGGGTTCCCAGTGAGACACTTTCTTTGTTCAATAGGTTCATCGGTGAAGTAATAGGTAGCGATTCGATTGATACCCTGGACGGAGAAAGCTATCGAATAATTACCGAGGGTATCAGGCAATTTCAGGATAATGGAAGGGGATTAGACATTGAGTGTCCTATTGAGGGTATACTGGAGGCAGATTGCATTATTGTCGTCGGTGCCGACCCTGAGAAGACCAACCCTATCATTAGTACTCTCGTGCGCCGGGCTGTGAGCCAAAGAAAGGCAAAGTTAATAGTGGTAAACTCATCCCGGGATGTTTTTCCCCTCTGGACTGACCTTTGGCTTAAACCAAGGGCGGGTAGTGAAGGCGACCTGCTTAGTGGTCTAGCCAGGATTCTTATCGACAAAGGTCTAGTTGTGTCAGGAAAGGCAAGTGCCAGGCTTATTAAGTCTTTTAGCCGGTATGGAATAGGCGAAGTGGTCAGGACTACTGGCATAGAGAAAGAGAGATTAGAGTTGGCCGCGGAGATGTATGGTCAGGCTGAGCGTGGGGTCATCATCTATGGAGAAGAGTTGCTACGGACGAATGATGCCAGCTCGATTACCACTATCTTGAATCTGGCTAATATGACTGGAAATCAAGTTGGGGATAGGCTAAGAGTAATCTCACTTAAACCACGGGCTAATAGTCGTGGCGCCTGGGAGATGGGGTTAGCCAAGGGTATAAAGCGGGGCAAGCTGAAAGGGCTCTATCTCCTTCTCGCCGACGAACGTGATAGCGAGGAATTATTGAATCGGCTTAAGGGAATAGATTTCTTGGTAGTCCAGGCCAGCTATCAGTCACCGGTTACATCTATGGCTGATGTGGTTCTACCCTCACCGATATGGGCGGAAAGAGAGGGTAAATATATGACCATGGATGGGCGTGTTCTCGAATCAAAGCGGGTGCTTCAGCCTAAAGATGGCCTGCCTCAGGACCAGGAAGTATTAACAGAAATTTCCAGAAGATTGGGACGCAAGTTATCCTAAGTTAGGAGGCTAACGTTGGCAAAGGTAAAAGTGGCTTCAGCCTGGTTGGATTGTTGCTCTGGGTGTCATATGTCTTTTCTGGATATGGATGAGATACTTATTGATTTGGCAAATGTAATAGAACTCACCGCTAGCCCCATAACCGATATTAAAGAATTTTCACCGGTTGATGTCGGGATTATTGAAGGGTCAGTGAGTAATGAGCATGATGAAGAGGTAGCTAAAAACTTGCGTGCCAATTGCAAGATACTGATGGTATTAGGTGATTGTGCTTGTTTCGGGGGTATAAATAGTATGCGTAACCTGTTCACTATTGAAGAGATTCTTCAGAGATATTATAGTACTGAGAGTACCACCAAAGATAGTAAGATTCCCTCATCGGAAGACATACCACCGCTGACCGAGGTTAAGCCGGTAAATCAGGTGGTTAAGGTTGACTGTTATGTCCCAGGATGCCCGCCCTCAGCTAAAGCTATTCACTATGCTCTGACTGAACTTCTGGCGGGCAGAATTCCGGTGCTCCCGAGCGAGATGATGAGGTTTGATTAAGATTTCAAGGTGGAGGCATTGTTATGACTAGAAAGATTGTAATCGAGCCCATTACCCGGGTTGAGGGGCATGGCAAGGTAACCATTCACCTTGATGATAGAGGTAATGTGAGCCAAGCCAGGTTTCATGTTACTCAAGTGCGGGGGTTCGAGAAGTTTTGTGAAGGGCGGCTTTTTTGGGAGATGCCAGTCATTACCAGCCGAATCTGTGGTATTTGCCCGGTAAGTCACAACCTGGCTTCAGCTAAAGCTGGGGATGCTATTTTGGGGGTGAAGCTGACACCTGCGGCTGAGAGGCTACGCCGGCTAATTCACATGGCGCAGATTGTTCAGTCTCATGCCCTTCATTTCTTCCACCTGGCTAGCCCTGACCTGCTCTTCGGTATGGATGCTGACCCAGCCAAGCGAAATATCATGGGTCTTATTGCCGAAAAGCCCGAGATTGCCAGAAAGGGAGTAAAGCTTCGTGCTTTCGGTCAGAAAATAATAGAGATGCTCGGGGATAAGAGGGTTCATCCCAATGCCGCTATCCCGGGAGGGATGAATAAGGCTCTTAGTCCTGATAGGCGTGATGAAATCCTAAGCCAGGTGGATGATATTATCGCTGACTGCCAGTTCGCCATTGACCTAGTTAAGGAGTATTATGCTCAACATAGTGAGGAGGCTGCCACTTTTGCCAGTTTTGGCACCGGCTACCTCGGACTTGTCGACAATGATGGTAATGTTGAGTATTACGATGGCAAGCTCAGATTGAAAGATAGCCAAGGTATTACCCTGGAAGATAATGTAGCTCCGGAGAATTACCTTTCCATTATTGAAGAAAAGGTCGAGGATTGGACTTATCTTAAGTTCCCTTATTATAAGAAGCTGGGTTACCCTGTTGGTATGTACCGGGTAGGACCCTTGGGGCGGCTCAATGTTGCCGATGGGTGTGATACCCCTCTAGCTAATAAAGAGTTCTGTAACTTCAAGAAGCTGGGCAACAATGGCGTAGTCCAGGGGTCGTTATACTACCACTACGCCCGTTTGATTGAAATGCTTAATGCTGCGGAAAAGATAAAGCTACTGGTGCAAGATGAAATCATCTGCTCCCAGGAAATATGGGTCAATTCCGGTAAGATTAGCGAGGAGGGCATAGGCGTAATTGAAGCCCCCAGAGGG
>Ga0307432_1000567_pt1 | contig 27431 bp, 20 predicted proteins | sample SalMarWE160150MG_FD_202158 | JGI IMG/M metagenome (GOLD analysis project Ga0307432, IMG submission 202158) | Salt marsh sediment microbial communities from the Plum Island Ecosystem LTER, Massachusetts, United States - WE1603-150 | ecosystem: Environmental > Aquatic > Marine > Intertidal zone >...
TTTTTAGGATCTTGTCCGCCTCTGGCGGATTAGATATTAGGATTTAGAATTTTTCACTATATTTGTGTCCATTCGTGTTTATTCGTGGTTGAATTTTTTTGTGCCTGCCTGTCCTGAGCGTATTTATACTGAGCTTCGTCGAAGTAGTCGAGTGGATTCGCGGCTAATGTCTTCAACGAGTCACGAGTCTTGTAAACTCTCTGCCGCGTTGCTCGTAGTTATCAAACATATCGTAGCTTGCGCAGGCAGGGCTAAGCAGGACGACATCACCGGGCTCTGCGAGCTGTCTGGCTAAATCGACCGCTTCGGAAAGTGAATTAACAATCTCGACGTTCGTCGCTCGTCGCTCGTCGCTCGTCGCTCGTGGTTTGAGATTGCTTCGCTGCGCTCGCAATGACATTTTAGCGTTGCGTATTGCCTTTGCGATTTTTGGTGCGGTTTGGCCGAGCAGAATAGCTGCCTTGGCTTCCTCTGCTATTTTTTGGCCAAATTCATCGAAAGGCAGGTTCTTATCATACCCACCGGCAATGATAATTATCGGCTTCTCGAAGGCCTCCAGCGCGGCAATCCCGCCTTGAGGCGTTGTTGCTTTCGAGTCGTTATACCAGCTGACGCCGTTTACCTGTGCAATCAATTCGAGCCGATGAGGCAATGGTCTAAATTCCGGCAAGGCATTTTTAATCTGTCCGTCATCAATGCCGAAGTGCTTGGCGATAGCTACGGCGGCAGCGAGGTTTGATAGATTAGCCCTGCCGGGCAGAGAGAAACTCTCGCGTATTTCTTCACTTATATCGTCACTTGAAAATTTGATACAAGTTCTGCCGGCGTCGGAGCTATATTTTTCAAACCATTCGGCAGCAATTTTGTCTTCGGCATTGAAGATAGAAACAGCAGGGCAGTTTTCATCCAGCTCTTGAAATTTAAAAATGTTTTCCTTGGCGGCACAATAGTTGGCAAATGTACCATAGCGGTCAAGATGGTTCGGCGTAAGATTGGTTAGAAGTGCGACATCTGGCGCCTTTTTTATTTCTAATTGTTCGATTTGAAAGCTGGATAGTTCCAGCACAACTACATCTTTGGGGCTGATTCGCTCTAATATAGTTAGTAACGGCTCATTGCCGATATTGCCGCTGAGCCAAACGTTTTCGTAGTGCGTCGAGCGTAGTGCGTAGTGCGTAGTGCGTCGTGCGTCTTCTGCCTTCTGTTTTCGCTCCGTCGCCATAGCTTTGGAGCGTCGGCGACTGTCTTCTGACTTCTGTTCTCTGAGCAAATGGGCGGTGAGTGCAGCGGTTGTGCTTTTGCCATTTGCTCCTGTTATGCCGATTATCGTTGCAGGGCACAATTCAAAAAATATATTTATCTGCGATGTGACAAACTTGTTATGATGGCGGGCGATTTCCAGAAATTCATTATCAGGAGCAACTGCGGGGTTGACTACGATAATATCAGCTTGTTCAAAATCGCTGACGTCGTGTGAGCCGAGGTGAAATTCGATATCAGGAGATTCTTTAAGCTGGTCAATGGAACATTGTAGTTTTTCGGCTGGGGCCAAGTCTGTTATTATTACTTTTGCACCGGCACTTGCAGCGAATTTAGCGGCATCAACACCGCCGCCGAAGCGCCCCAGACCCATTATAAGAACAGATTTGCCTTTGAGAAAAGCTGTGTCCATATCAGTGAGCTTTGCCCAGCAGCTTGGCGACCTGACTATAGAGCGATGGCAGGTCTTTCGCTACGACATCCCAGACGACGGTATCCTCAACGAGGTCATATCCGTGAATCAGGATATTGCGAAAAGAGATAATGCGTTTGTAATGGCTGATTTGATTAGCCACGTCCGGCGCGGTCTTGACGAGTCGGTTCAGGGCTTCGCCGATAATCTCGAACTGTCGCTCAACGCCGCTTCGGAGCAGGCGGTCCTGTTTATAATCCTCAAACGTTTTGCTGTTGGTAAACGCAAATATTTCTTCGCAGGCCTGCCGAACATCTTCGAGTAGTTTCTTGGCCTCAAGCTGCATACAGTACCTTTCGACTTTTGTTAATGGCTTCAAGAAAATAGGGGTTCTTTATCGCGCGGGTCATTACCAGGTCAACATGCCTATTGAACAAATTCTCGATGGCCTCGAGCAAACCGAAATAAGCATCGGCATATTCACCGGCCTTTAGTGGCAGAAATTCAACCAGAAAGTCTAAATCGCTCTTTTCGATATCGAAATTCTTATCGATTAAGGCCGAACCAAACAGTTCGAGTCGCCGTACTCGGTACTTCACACACAAATCTTTAAGTGCTTTACGATTATCTTCGACTATACTTGTCATAGCGTCTCCTGCCGGAATCACCGCTCTATAATTGGTAATATAAAAAGTCTCTCGCAAAACAGCAAGAAAAATACGGTTAGCTATTGAAAAACTGGTTGAATGCCCTACAATTTTTCGACTATTCCTTCTCTTTTTCTTTCATCTCTGCGAGCACTGCGGTCTCAGCGGTAGAATTTATAGTTTTGTCTGCATAGCGTTTGCGAGGTCGATTTTTGCATCGATGACGGCCTGTTCGATGCATCTTCTCCAGTCATCGCCGAACTGGTCTTTGTATTTTGGTTTTTCGTAGGCGTAGATAATCGAGCGTGATGCGTTAATTAAAGCACCTGTTCCATCAGACTTGCAGAATCTGACACAGTCGGCAGCAGAAGCGCCTTGTGAGCCGTAGCCCGGGACGAGAAACCATATCTTGTCATACTTTTGTCGCAGTGTTGTTGTAACTTCTGGGGCGGTGCCGCCTACTACCATTCCTACATTACTATAGCCGTACTTGCCGATACGCTGGGGTTGGATGGCGATTTGGTTGACTATTTCAGCGAGCTTTTCATACATCGTTTGGCCATCGGCATCAGAGAAGTCCTGAATCGGTGCGGCTGAAGGATTACTGGTGCGAATTAAAACGAATACCCCCTTACCCTCCTTGCTGGCCATATCCGCAAAGGGCAAAATTCCATCGGTTCCGGTATAACCATTGATGGTTATACCGTCGGGAGCTAGCGTATCCTCGAGGCCGGTTAAATCCGGATTTTGTAGATGAGCAGCGGCGTAAAGCTCAGCGGTGTGGCCTATGTCACAGCGTTTTACGTCGCCGATTACTTCCAGGCCCAGCTCATCAGCTTCGGAAATCAAGGCATAGTAGGTCTCTAAGCCCTCCCAGAGATACTTTTCGAAAAATGCGATATTTATTTTTATGGCTGGTACCATCGGTGCGATAATTTGCATTGTCTGGGTGCAAAAATCGAAGATTGCATCCACCGCCTCGGTAGCATCGAGCTCGTCCTCGCCCCTTTGGAAGGGGCGGGACTCGTCATTCATATCGTGATGGCTTGTTATAGCCGGGGGCAGCCGGCTGTAAACGGGGTCTAAGCCGACAATCAAAGGAGTTTTCCTGGATTTTACGCCATTACAAAGACGGTCTGCAAAATGACTTGCCATTTTAGGTACTCCTTTCCTTTATTACCGCAAGGAAAATTAACCACAGATTTTACTCATCACGGCCGAGCAGGACAGATTAACACAGATTCAGTGTTAGTCCGTGTCTAAAAAGCCGGTGTTAGTCCGTGTCTAAAAAAATCAGTGAAATCTGTGTAATCCGTGGTTTCTTTGCCTTCTTAAAATCACTATAATCTCAAAAACGGTTGTTAGCAAGTATTTATACTGAGCGGAGCCTGCGGTGAGCGCGGTCGAACCGTCGAAGTAATGGAAATATGAATACAAAGGAAGACTCGAAAAAGCCCAAAAAGAAGAGATTCAAAAGACGCTACTGGCTCCTGATTGATTTGGTGGTGGTGCTCGTTGTCCTTTTTTTGCTGTTTTACACACCGGCTGGTTATAAACCGGCGGCCAGTGATAAAAGAGGGCGCATTTCTCCATATTTGACGAATCTATCATCTGAATTTTATAACGGTGCACAACTGCAGGAGCCGTTTGAGGTAGTCGTTATTGATAAGAAACTAAACGAAGCAATTGCCGGCTGGTCGCAGGCGTCTGAGGATGTAGTGCTTTTGGCGCCTGCCGTGCGTTTTGAGCCCGATAGTATTGCATTAATGGGGACAGCATCTATAAAAGGTGTGGAACTTGTGGTTACTATCGTTTTGGAACCGAGGATTGACGAAAATGGTCTTTTGAATTTGCGGGTGGCGAAGGTAAAAACCGGGGCTGTCAATATTACTCCTCTTGCCAGGATGATAGCCAGAAGGATATACGAGCAGCAGCTTGCTGTAATGCCGGTAGATACGGAGGATTGGCGGACACAGGTCGCAGGGGCAATATTGGATGATAAGCCGTTCGACCCGGTTTTTCCCGTCGAGGATAAAAAAGTCCGGCTGGAGAAAATAGTCATTGCGGATAGTAAACTAGTCCTGCATCTGGCGCCAGCGCCGTAACCCCCCGCCTGTCCCTGTATGCATTAGGCAGGCGTCTTTGTCGGGGATCCCTTCCGCCCCTGCCCCTGCATGTATTAGGCAGGGGTCCTCCCCGCTTCACGCTCAACGCAAAAAATTGAATTTTTTGCGATTATAACAACAATATATTTGAAAATCGACTTTAGATTGTTACAATTCAAGGAAGACTCTGATATTATAGCAAAATTAAAGCTATAAATAAGGAGAAATAATTTTGCGACATTCGGCAACTCTTACAGAAGATATTCCTGAATCGAATGCACAGATTACCGGGGCGCAAAAGGAATATTTAGGCGTTACATTTCAACCTAATAAGAACTTTGGGATACATCGTTGGTACCCTTATGTAGAGGGATTTTCCGGCGGATTTGTTTCAAACGTGCTGAATGAGTTTTGCGTTTCGTCGGGGACGGTTTTCGATCCTTTCGGTGGTTGTGGCACAACTTCTGTTGTTGCGAGTCTTAGTGGGATTGAATCGGTCATTACCGATGTAAATCCCTTTATGTGTTTTGTTACTAGGGCCAAAACACAAAGTTATCAGCTATCAAGTCTTAAGCAAGTTAAAGCTCATCTTAAGCGAAAAATAAACTCATATACAAGTGCACAAGCACCCAAAGATAATCTTTCACCTGTATTTGAAGACAAAAACTATTTCAGCAATGATGCCATATACAAGATCCGCTTCCTTAAGCAGTGTATAGGGCGAATCAGAAATTTTTCTACATGTGATTTCTTCAAGTTAGTCCTTGCTTCCATTCTTGTAAAGGTATCTAGACTAAAGCGGGCACCCGACCTCAAGTATAAGCGCGACAATGAAGACAGTCCTGAAGTCTTTCAGACATTTCTGCAAAAGCTTGAACAAATGCAGCAAGATGTTGTAGAATTAGAAGGTTATTCTACGGGAGCAACAACGGTAATCTGTGATAACATCATTGCTCCTTCGAAGCTAACTCCGCAATACGACAATTCTTTTGACATAGTTATCACTTCACCTCCTTATTTGAATGGCACAAACTACTGTCGCAACACAAAACTTGAGTTGTGGGTTTTCGATTACTTGAGGTCTAGTAAGGATTTGAGGGAACTTCGTAAGCAAAATGTTACAGCTGGGATAAACTCTACACAGATGGAAAACGGCACGAAGTCGAGGTTTCCTGAAGTGCAGAAACTTGTTGCTAAAATATCCAAAAATGCGTATGATCGAAGAATACCAGTAATGGTGGCGTCTTATTTTAATGAGATGGAATCTGCTCTCATTAATACATATAGATTATTAAAAAATGATTGTTATTGTGTGTTAGTCATTGGTGACTCATTTTTTGGTGATACCCACATTCCGACGGATGTTATACTTGGCAACATTTCAGAGCGGATAGGTTTTCGCATGGAAGATAATAGGATAGTTCGTGTTAGGAAATCACGTGGAGGGTTTCCACTCCATGAAAGCATCCTTATCCTTCGGAAAAAGAAAAATGGTTAAGCGTTCTGACAGGCACAAAAAACGTATTGGTAGAAGTAGCGGTTTCGTTTTGCACTTTCGCGGTGCAGGCGTTGACCAAGAAAAGATGGATAAGATCATTCTGGATTATCTACGTAAGAAGGCAGATCTACTTGGGGAAGATACATCCTCTGCAGATTTTAATGCTCAAATGGCTATTGAGGTTATTGCTCGTGGTGATTATCAACCAGATCGCACACAAAACCTTGAGGGTACTTCGGCATACGTAAGAGAGAAACTCAAATATATGAAGGATTTGGGCTTTATCAGAGATGATGGTTATCTTACTCAGACGCTTCGTGACTATGCAAGGATTTCACAAACAAATGATTCTGCTGCTAGATTGAAGCTTCTTCAGCAACGAATTGGATGTTGGAAATTACCATGTCCTCAAGGAGTTGGACCAGAGTGGACGCCAAAACAAAATGGCTATAGGCATTATCGCATTCGACCAGGAATAATGTTTCTCTATGCAGTTAAGTCTGCTGAAGACCATGGTGTGGAAATCGATACTGATGATTTAACCCTGACTGCCTTGCGTTTTTTTACGCCTGCCCAACATGACCGTATTGAGGAGGAGTTTCTGAAGAATCACATCGATCAGTATTTCACCAGCAAGGCAGAGTCCTTGCCAGATTACAGGGCGGAATTTGAAAGTCAAATGGATAGAGTGGAAAGAGACTTAGGCGAGGATCTTCGCGCAAATGACCCTTGTGCCTTTGCGAGAAAATGCAGGGATGCTGCTAATAATGCATATTGCTTGATTATATTGATGAGAAAAGTTGACTTTATCGAGGCGGATAATCGCAATTCAGCCATTGGGCACTGGTCAGGAACTCAGCAAGCGTATGACAAAACCGGAAAGGTTCCGGAATTTAATGTTGTAAGACTTAAAGACACAGGAAGGAGACTTCTGCTTGAATCAATTGATCTTCTTCCGATTTGGTATGAAGATATTGCTGAGGAAGACAGAAAAAGGATGGCTGATTTTGTTGAAAAGCTGGCCTTGGGTGAAAATATTCCGCAATCAGATATATCCGAGCAGGAACTTGAGTATTTGGCAAGACTTGGGTTAACAGGCAGATGCGAAAATGGAGTGTTCATACCGGAACGTCGTCCGGTATTCGAACCGCAATATGACAGGCCATGAAATTCAAAGGCCTAAAGAATGATAGAGATTGAATTTCCGATTATAACATCTCCACCAGCGAAACGGGATGACTTCCTTAAAAAGTTCCAAGAGATTGCGCTATCGGATTTCGAGCACCTTATTACAGTTGCACCATTCGTTGACGGTAAACTAATAACCAACCTTTTGAAAGGTTTTTTGTTCAATACGCGCAAATTGACTATAGTAACTCGCTATGGTGATCTATACCGCGAACAGAAAACGCTAATTAATGAAACCATTGTTAAGCTCAAGAAGACAGCCAAGAAAGACCAAACTCTATCGAAAAGAGTCGTTTGGTATGTGAATCCTCGAATACATGCTAAGTTTGTCATAAAGGATTGGCAATGCATTCTTTTCGGGTCACACAATTTTACGTATACGGCCTTGAAAAAGAACTACGAACTCAGTGCATATGTTGAAGGGATATCCCCCTTCAAGAAGGACTTACGGGCCTTTCTTGATGACATTATCCAACACAGCACAAAAACGCTTTTTCCTGAGAATTCTTCTGTCACAAAGAAAAAAAGGTGAATCTCCATAACAGATTGTAATACAAATGGAAAGTAATCAGTTAACATTATTTGACGAGTACTCAGAGCCACTTTCTGACTTGTCTTCCGTTTCAGAGCTGATAGATGCCTTTGCGAAATTCAGATATAAGGCCAAACCTTACAGCAAACGCAACTGGGGCAATTCGCTACATTCTCTCTGTTCCTATCAAGGAAAGCTAAAACCAGCGATTGCCCACTTTCTTATGAAGACTATGACCAATAAGGGAGACCGGATACTCGATCCCTTTAGTGGCACTGGAACGATCCCTTTAGAGGCGTGTCAACAGGGGCGCTTCGGCGATGGTATTGATATTAATCCCTTGGCACATGCCAACACCCTGGCGAAAGTATCATTCCCATCTCCTGAGGATGTTTATGACTTCCGCCATCGACTCAGTAGTTATCTTGACCAATGTCTTGTGACAGAGAGTGAACTCGCTCACATTCAACTACAGAACATCAATGGCCGTCTTCAAGACTATTTCCATCCAACTACATTTGCTGAAATAGTTACTGCCAGAAAGTTCTTTTCCACAATTGATCAGCATACTCCCGCGTCAGCCTTTACCGAATCTTGTCTTCTGCATATCCTACATGGGAACCGTCCTTATGCGCTTAGTCGTAGATCGCATGGTCTCACACCTTTTTCCCCCACAGGTCCTTTTAAATATAAACCACTATTGAGCCACCTAGATGCGAAGATTCAGCGCGCTATCAGAACACAGATGCCCCAAACCTATGTTCATGGCTCAGCATATCTGTGTTCTGTTTTTGATTTTAATGCAGAGCAACCATATGACGCTATCATTACTTCTCCCCCGTTCCTCAATAGCACACGTTTCTATCTTGCAAACTGGATACGCTTATGGTTTTGTGGCTGGGAAAACAAGGATTTCAATTCAACTACAAGGAGTGATTATCTTGAGGAGATGCAGGCAAAATCTATAACCGTTTACGAAAAAGTGTTCTCGAAATTTTTGACCTTTCTGAAACCGGGAGGCCTATGCGTGTTGCACCTAGGAGTCAAAGGAAAAAGAGACATGGGAAAAGAGTTAATTCCTCAAGCAGAAAAAACAGGCTTTGAGGTGTTAAGACTTTTATATGAGGACGTGTCATCATGCGAGAATCATGGTGTGCGCGATCAAGGAAGCACAAATAAACATCAATTTCTCTTTTTACAAGCACCCGCATTTATTTCTAAGTGAGCCCATATATTTTATAAATAACAATTCTGTAGGCTTTAGGATTTCGGATTTTTCATATCTCTGCGTTCTCAGCGGTAAGTATAAATCAGTGTAAACTTGTCTCACCGTAGCTTTAGCGAAGGCGGATCCGTGTCTAATCTCTTTGTGCCTTTTTCATGCCTTTGTTCCTCTGTGCCTTTTCGTATTAAAATTTAAAACTGCAAATTTTCCAAAATCTTCTGGCGGCAAAAGGATATTAACCCACCGGATAAATCCGCCTTCGCTAAAGCTTCGGCGGGACAAGCCGGCGGGCTTTTGGAATGACGGTTTACATATAATCACATTTAATCGGGGAAATTAAGGACGGCGAATTCGCCATGATATTTTCGGGCAGCTTTGTCATAAGCGCGGGCGGCCTCGATTTCATCGTCGAAAAATCCAGCGGATTTGTGCTTGCCATTAAAACAAATCTGGACATTCCATTTCTTCATATCTTTGCGCCAGGTTACTCCCTTGTATTTCGAAGGAGAGGTCTTTGACTTGAAGTATAGGCGGTTTAGAACGTTCTGTGCACATGTTGCCGGCCTAAGATTGGCTTTTCGGTTGTCCAAGCCATTACGATTGATATGGTCAACGACAAGAGGAAAGGGAGGATTGATAATCTCGCGGTGCATCCTGATATAACGGCGCTTTCCATTTTTACCGATTACGATGCTTCGGACAGCATAAAAGATGTTCTTATGACCGGAAGTGTACCATTTGTGCTTATTTAAACGCTCGTAATCTTCAGGGTCAACGATGGCGTATTTGCCCCGTGTTAAAGGTATCCGGCGAAATGGATAGCCGTAGCGCAACCGCCGATACAAAAGGGCAAGCCAAACGAACGGCCTTGCCAGCCGGTCAGGAATGTCGATAGTAACCTTGATGACCCAACCTCCGATTCTGGTAACTGGTTATTGGTGAATGGTAATTAGTAACCCATTTAACCGGTTACCAAGTAGCCACATAAAGAGGCCTTCCACTATTGGACGAACCTGCGTATTTGATTGAAAATTGGCTGATTTTTTGAAGTGCGAATTTACGTAAGTGCTTGTAAGAGAAGGAATAAAAAAATTTTAAAAATTTCGATTTTTGTGCGCAACTACCTGCGTATTTGATTGAAATTTTTTCGTATGTCTTTGTATAGACGTTAGTTATGGCGGATTTTTTTACAATCCCTTGTGGATTAAGAACTTACGATTGCTGTTTAACCACAGATTTCGCAGACCTGTTCTTGGCGAAGTCGAAGAATCTAATTTTTAGCCACAGATTTCACAGAGAACACAGAGATTTAGTTAATTAGCGAATTGGTTGATTGGTGAGTTGTTAATAAATTACTATTCACTTGCTATTTAACTACTGGCCATTTTGGCGGGCATCGAGTCTGGTATCCTTTTTTGAGTTTTGATTCCTTCTTTTTACTCAATAACTACTTGTACAGGTGCGTAGTCTCGGTCTCCTCGACTTGGCGAGAAAGCTGCTCGGTATTCATAGTAGCCTTGAAGTGTGTATCTGCCGGCTTAATCGCCTGGACGACAACACCCCAGGTCGCTTCGGTCTTGGGCGCAAGATTGGCTAATGGAGCAAACTTCAACACATTACCTTCTATTGAGCCGGCCGTTTTCCCGTGTGACGAAACGTATCGAATATTGTCTTGCAAATTACAAGTAATATAGATACCCGTGGCGGGGGTAGAACCCTGATTCGTCACTTTGACTTCATACATTGTAGTGCTGCCCACTTTCACCGGGTCTTCGACGTCAATTACTTCCAGCAGCACTCCTGAAACTCCAGCGACCGATGTTTCTGCCGATGCGGTTGCACGGTCTACACAATAGGCAGTTACGCTTGTTTTATCTGCTACCGTTCCCTCTCTGGTTGGAACGTAAGATATGTATACTTTTTTGGAGGTCTTAGGTTCAAGTGTACCCAACTGCCAGACTAACTCTCTTGAGTGATAAAGTTTGGCACCTGCGGTTGTTTTTAAGGAGGTTACTCCCGTGGGAATGATGTCTTTTACAACAGTGTCTCTCGCAGGTGCATCTGATTCGTTGGTAACGGTTATTTCATAGACTACCGGTCGTCCGACATATTGTTTTTCAGTACCGGTCTTTGTAAGTGCCAGTACCGGCTGGCCAACAATTATAGTAGATTTCTGCGATACATCCTTTAGCCCAGTAGCTGAGACCACGGCCTTGCTGACATACTTGCCGGTCTTTGCGGCTTGAAGTTTAGCACGGAATCGCCGGGAACGCTTCTCCGCCAGGGTGCCTATGTCAAGTGCAAGCTCACTCTTACCGTTGGGGGTCTTCAATCCTTCAGAAAGGGTGGCTGTGAACTTGACATTTCGTGCGGAACCAGTTCCTGAATTAGTTATCATGAAGTCTACCGGTATCTGATCGCACGTCGTAACCTGGTTCGGTGCAGTTTGTGTAAGCTCCAACAAGGGTTCGATAACTTTTACAACGCTATAGGCCGGAACAAAATGTGTAACAACAGTTGTGGATAGTTCAAGAGGTTTAGTATCGGTAGCCATACCAGATACCAAAATCTGCTCGCTGGCTCTCGGACCAAGCGAATCTATCTTCCACACAAGATTGGTAGCATTTTCTTTGGCTGTCGGTTCAGAGCTTGTATATTTGAAATTGCCTGACAGCTCTTCGGCTACCATAACATTGGTTAGCGTTGTGTTTGTTAGATTTGTTACCCTGATAGAGTAGTCGAAGGGCTTTTTCAGCCCAACTTCCTTTGGCATAACCTTGTCCATCTGAATAAGGGCAAATTCCGGGGCTGGATAGATTCGTGAGATTTTAAGCTGGTTGGATTTACTTGCAGCTACCGATGTTGGCCTGGCATGAGCAGCCGGCATTGTCGCCGGAGCTGAAGTCAGGGGTCTACGAGCCATACCCGGCGTAAATCCGTCTGCGCGACCCGGCTCTGCCATACCAGCGCTATTGAATGTGCGCTCGCCATTACAGCCAAGCAAAGCTGATAAAACAAGCATTAAAAAAATAAGCGATATATTCGATAAATTTTTCATTGTAATTTGCCTTTCCAGAGAGACTTATAGTTTTTCGGACGCTGATAGCGCTTTCTCAGGCCAAATAACAATAAGAACATCGTCCCATAGACTTTCAAACAATGCTACATTTAGCTTTTCGACTTAAACCTACACAGTCTTCGTAGGTTTTAGATATTATATCGGAGCGAGTTTCGCTCAAGTTAAGCAAAAAAATAGGATGGATTGCTGCTATTGTCTTTTTATTTTATAGGACGTCTGTTTGCATATCTTTCAAATATCAGCTAAAAAGTGTGTGTCCTCTTGTTAGGATGTGTCTGTCTTGGTGTTGGTTCTGTATGAGGGTGTTCCGCTAAGTGATAGCCAGTACTTTCTTTTCGATTCTCTGTGACCGGTGCCTTATAGGGAAGGAGTTTCGCTACAGGATCGTCCACCGATTTCGCCATCGACAGATTTGACAATAATTTCAGATAGGTTATCCCCCGGCTCTATCTTCGGTATGGTCTGCAGACCCAGGGCTTCTATCTTCTTCATTATCCGCTCTTTCAATAATTGGAAGCTCACGAAGTGTTTTTTCTGAAAAACCGGTAAGACGAATATCCTCGCCAAAGCGTTTTACTTCAACGTAACGTAAGCCGATTTTTTCGCTCAAATCAGCCAATGGTTCGGCTATGTTGACGCTGCCTTGTGATCCGAGTATTTTCGGGCAGATATAAATGCGGACTTCATCGACTAACTGCTCGGTCAAGAATGAAGCTAACACTGTCGGCCCGCCCTCCACAAGTAATTGAGTAATTCCGCGTTTGGCAAGCTCATCGAGCAGAAAATGTAGATTAGACCGGCCCTGCATATCCTGGTAGGCAATCACTTCAGCGGCCTTTTTGGCAATCCTTTCTGCAGTTTTGGGATTTGTCTGGAGAGCTTGCTGGCTTGTAAGGATTAGAACCGGGCTTTTTTTAGCTGTTCTGAGCAGCTTGCACTTTAGAGGAATTCTCAGGGAGCTGTCCAGTACGATTCTGAGCGGCATATTGGCTCTGCTCGGCCGGACTGTCAATAAAGGGTCATCAGCAATTACGGTATTAATGCCTACCAGTATGGCACCGACCCTGCGACGCAGATTCTGTGCATCTTTTCTGCTTAGTTCATTGGAAATCCATTCCCTCGACGGTTCGACTGTGCTCACCGCAGGCTGCGCTCGGGACAGGTTTCGCTCATCGGTTCTACCGGCGTAGGCAAGTTTGCCGTCGATACTTTGCGCCCATTTCAAAACGGTCCAGCATTTACCGGTGGAAGCGGATTTGATAAAAGGTGCGTTCAGCAGTTTCGCTTCAGTTTCACAAACACCTGTATGTACTTCGATTCCCGCGTTGCGCAGTTGCTCGACGCCTTTACCATTGTTGTGCTCCGAGGGGTCAATTGTTGCAACAAACACTTTCGCCAAACCTGCCTCAATAATTGCCTGTGTACAAGGAGCGGTCTTGCCCTGGTGACAGCACGGCTCAAGTGTAACATACATCGTAGCTCTCTGCGAAGTAACACCGAGCGTTTTGCAGTCTTCGAGAGCCATTATCTCTGCGTGGGCCTCGCCGAATTTTTTGTGCCAGCCCTTACCGACGATTTGATTGGCTTTTACGATGATACAGCCGACTGCCGGGTTCGGCTCAACCTTGCCAATACCACGCTTCGCCAGCCGTAACGCCATCTGCATATATTTTTCGTCCTGCTCACTCATTTTATCTCCATTTGCTTTTAGAATCCGTAGCTAATCTTTTAACATCTCCAGGAATTGCTTTTCGTTTATCACCTTAACGCCTAATTTTTGCGCCTTATCAAGTTTACTGCCCGGCTCTTCGCCTGCCAGTACAAAATCGGTTTTTTTACTAACGCTGGAAGATGACTTTCCGCCAGCCTGTCTTATTGCCTGCTCAGTTTGCTGGTGGGTGAAGTTTTCCAAAGTACCTGTAACTACAATGGTTTTGCCGGCAAGTTTATCTGTTCGCTTTAGTTTTGGCTGAACCGGTCTTACTCCCGCTGCCAGCAGCTCATTAACTACTGTTCGATTGCCGGGATTTCGAAAATACTCATAAACGCTCTCTGCCATCTTCGGCCCAATTTGGTCTATCGCTTCAATTGTTTGCTTCTCGGCGTTCATAAGAGCATTAAGCGAGCCGAAGTGTTCGGCAAGAATCTGTGCAGACTGGCCTCCGATGTGGCGGATACCAAGAGCGGCAATGAGCCGCCATAATGGCTGAACCTTGCTCTTTTCTATCGCTTCAATCACGTTAGCAGCACTTTTTTCAGCCATCCGTTCTAACTGAGTCAAATCTGATTTTTGCAGCTTGTAAATATCCGCAAAATCCTTCACCAGACCAGCTTCGATTAACTGCTCGATTAAGGCATCGCCTAAGTGCTCTATATCCATCTGTCCTCGGCCGGCAAAATATTTCAGTCGTTCTTTTAGCTGGCCCATACAATCCGGATTGAGGCACCGGATGTAAACGCCATCTTTGTCTTTAGCCACCGCAGAACCGCAATTTGGACATTTCGTCGGAGCTTGAAAAACTCGTACATTCGGTACATTGATAGTAGCTGTAGTTTCTATAACCTCTACTACCTGGGGTATAATCTCTCCAGCCTTTTCAATCACTACTGAATTACCTACACCAATACCAAGGCGCTTAACCTCATCAAAGTTATGTAGACTGGCTCTGTGAACTGTTGTTCCTGCAAGTTGTACAGGGTCCAAAACCGCTACTGGTGTCAAGATGCCACTTTTTCCCACTTGTACTTTAATGTCTTTGACTTTAGTTTGAGCACGCTCCGCTGGAAATTTATAGGAGATGCACCATCGAGGAGCCCTGCCCGTGGCACCGAGGATATCCCGCTGGTCGAAGCGGTTAATCTTTATTACCATTCCGTCAATCTGGTAATCCAGCGAAGAGCGTTTCTCGCTCCAGCCGAGACAGATATCTATTACTTCGTCTATGTCTTTGGCTTTTTTGATGTTAGGATTAACGGGAAACCCGAGTTTTTTGAACTTCTGAAGTGTTTGGTAATGATTCTCAGCCCCCGTGCTTTCTTGTCCGCCGCCCCGACTCGCGTCGGGAGACGCGGGGGCAGGCGAAAGCAAGAATGGGGGTGACACTTCACCGGTGGCATAGGCAAAAAATGAAAGGTTTCTTGCAGCAGTAATTCTTGCATCGAGCAGCTTCAAAGAACCAGCAGCGGCATTTCGCGGATTGGCAAAGACCAGCTCGCCCGCCTCTTCGCGAAGTCTGTTTAGTTTCGTAAACGCCTTATTCGGCATATAGACCTCACCACGAACTTCGAGTACATCGGGAATATTACCGCCATCCAGAAGCACGAGCGGCACCGCCTTGATTGTGCGCACATTTGTAGTAACATCATCGCCTACCTCGCCATCGCCGCGAGTGGCAGCAGTAACAAGGATGCCTCTTTCATAGCGAAGACTTATCGCAACGCCGTCGATTTTCAACTCGACGACGTAGTCGAAATTTCTGTTGCTAAGTCCCTTTGCTACTCGTTCGTCAAACGCCTTTAATTCATCGGCGTTGTAGGTATTATCTATACTGAGCATAGGCACAGCGTGTCTGACAGCTGTAAAACCTTCAAGTGGCTGACCAGATACACGCTGAGTAGGGGAATCAGGCGTTATAAATTGTGGATTTTTCTGCTCTAATGCCTTAAGTTCAGCGAAGAGGTTATCGTATTGCAGGTCGCTGATTTCCGGCTGATTGAGGACATAATAAAGATAATCATGCTGGCGAATCTCTTTGCGCAATCGCTCAATTCGCTTTCTCGTGCTTCGCAGCGAAGCGCCGCTTCGCAGAGTAGTATTGTTACCTTTGGCCATAGCAGTTTATTTATATGCAGTTTCGGCCTGTTTTGCAATCTTTTTGAAGAAAGCAACGACCGCCCCAAAAGCAAATCCTCCGACATGGGCAAACCATGCAATTTGAGACACATCACCATCTTTGGCCATAAATGCAGATGTTAACTGGATTACAAACCACCCCACCAAATACAAAACCACAGGAACTTCGAAAGTTCTATAAAAACACAACACGGTCACATTGGCCTGTGGATAAAAAAGAAGATATGCTCCCATTATACCTGAAATTATCCCGCTTGCACCTACTGCTGGTGTTGTTGAGCCCCAGTTGAAAATACCGTGCAGAAAACTGGCGAATAAACCACAGCAGAGACAAAAAAGCAGATACCCTCCTCGGCTGAATCTGTCTTCTACGTTATCACCAAAAAGCCACAAAAAAAGCATATTTAATATCAGATGGAGCACCCCTGTATGCAGAAACATCGAGCTTATCAAACCAATACTAAAAAAATGCGCCGGCACAAATCCGAATTCTTTAATAAAACTTTCTGTATCGGTGATCAGAAATATCTGGCCCAAAAAGGTCAGGACACATAGGGCAATTAGCGAAACCGTCAGGATAGGAAGTCTCTCTCTGGGAGTATCATCCGATATCGGAACAACAAACTGTGGGACGAACAGAAAATAGCTGGCTAACGACCCTTTAGACTCGATTTCCGGTTCGGATATCGACTCTGCAAGACTCTTGGCGATTGCGGTAGTAGTTGGGTCTTCCTTAAGATAGCCGGCTATGGCCACAACTTCTCCTCTATCAGCCCAGATACCGCCACAATCAGCACATCTATCCAGGAAAATGTTGGAATCGTAGGAATAGTTGAACTTTTGAAGCTTCTTTTTGCACTTGGGACAGAATTTGTCTTTTTCTTTAGTTTCGTATAGAGTTTGAACCTTTCTACGCTTGAAAAGCTTGATTTTTGCTGGAGATATTTTATCGCTTTGCGACAGGAACTTGACAAAATCGGCCAATTCACCGGCATCGAACCATATACCGCCACAAGCCGGACACATATCGACTATGGCTGACCTTGATTTTACCCGTTTCAACCGGCTTGAGCAAACTGGACATCTCATCAAGATGACTTTATACAATATGTATAAAAAATTCAACTGCCTAAATCTGTTGGTTCCCCCTCATTTGGTTCGACATGCTCACCACAAGTCAGGCGGTTCAAATTTATAACCTATCTCCCTTATTGTGCGTATGAAAATCGGATTGTGCGGATTGGTTTCTATCTTATTCCTGAGGGTAGTAACAAAACGGTCGATGCTGCGCTGCCCTGTAAAAGAGTCATAACCCCAGACCTTATTGAGTATTTCATCACGTGTAAGAGCTCTGCCAGGCATCCTGACAAATAACTGAAGCAGACTAAATTCTTTCGGTGACAATTTAATCTCTTTACCTTTACGCATCAGTTTCCTGGCTGGAATGTCGAGTTTAAAATCTGCAAACTCGTAAATGTTTTGTTCTGCCTGTTTTCTTCGTCGTAAAAATGCTGCCGCCCGAGCCAAAAGCTCCTTTATGCTGAAAGGTTTAGTAACATAATCATCGGCCCCGAGATTCAGGCCTAAAATTACATCCGATTCCTCTCCTTTGGCGGTCAGCATTATTATGGGCATATTAAGATTTTCCTTACGGATTAGTCTGCATATTTCATAACCGTTTATCTTCGGCAGCATAATATCGAGAATAATCAGGTCCGGCTTTTTATTAAGAGCGGTGTTTAACCCCGTCTCCCCATCGGCTGCAGTAAGTACGCAGTACCCCTTGAACTCGAAGTTATCTTTCAGGCCCCGCAGCATTGTTGCATCATCTTCAATTATCAGAATTGTTTCCATTTGGTTCGACAAGCTCACTACAAGTTGGTTTGGGTAGTTCAAATTTATAACCGATACCTTCTATATTGTGAATAAACGTCGGATTATTCGGGTCGCGTTCGACCTTATTCTTAAGGGTAATGACAGTACGGTCGATATCCCGTAAAGTAATAAAGTGTGAATAACCCCACACAGTATTGCGTATTTCGTCACATGTCAAGGTGCATTCGGCCCTTCTAAGAAACAGATGCAGCATCTTAAATTCTCCGTGGGTAAGCTTGATTTGCCTGCCGTCGCGTGTGAGAGTGCCCGCGGCGACCTCAAGTTGATAATTGCCGAATTCATAAACTGCAGGTTCGATTTTTGTTCTGCGTCGCATAAGCGCTTCGGCCCGGGCCAACAGCTCTTTTATGCTGAAGGGTTTAGTGACATAGTCATCCGCCCCAAGATTTAGACCCAATACTATATCCGACTCCTCACCCTTGGCGGTAAGCATGATTATGGGCATATCGAGATTCTTTTTACGAATTTGGCTGCATACTTCGAAACCATTGATTTTGGGCAGCATAATATCAAGTATAATCAGGTCAGGATTCTCGGCAAGCGCTGCGTTGAGGCCCTGTTCGCCATCCCGGGCGGTCTTGACGCGATAGCCCTTCAACCCGAAGTTATCCTCCAGGCCCCGTAACATGGTCGGATTGTCTTCAATAATCAGCACACTTTTCAATGAAGACTCCTTTCCCCTTTCTGGCTACGGCTTGGCACTACGCCAAGACGAGTGGGTTTAACCACCGGCCGGCAATCTCACCGTGAAGGTACTTCCTTCGCCGAGTTCGCTGTCGACGGAGATTGCGCCTTTGTGGGCATCAAGAATAAATTTAACAATAGACAGGCCCAGGCCGGTACCTTCGGCTTGACGGGAAAGTGAGCTATCAGCCTGGTAGAATCTATCGAATATTTTTCTTGTTTGTCTGCGGCTCATTCCGATACCATCATCCTTAACCGAGAAACAAACCATATTGTCTTCGGAGAAAACTTTCAACTCGATATTCTTATCATCATAAGAATATTTGTAGGCATTATCCAGCAAATTGATGAGCACCATAACCATTGCATCGCGGTCGGCGAATACATCAGGCAAATCATCGGCTATTTGCACCTGAAAATCGCATCGGCCGGTATCGAATTTAGTTTTTACTACCTCGGCTGCGGCATGGGCAATATCCGCAGGGCTTGCCTCGGTTATTTTAAAGGCCTGTTTGTTCCGCTCCATTCTTGAAAAGGTCAGAAAGTTATCAATCAATCTGGTCAATCTCTCATTTTCCTTCGAAACCATCTGGAAATATTCAACCGCTTGCCGCTCATCTTTATAATTGCCCTCCAATAGCGTATCCACGAGCAAGCGTATTGAGGCCAGAGGTGTTTTCAATTCGTGAGAAACAGTCGCTATGAAATCGTTTTTGAGCTTGTTAAGTTTTATCTGTTTTCTAACTGTCTGCGCAGCGATACCTGCCGCTATGAGGATCAATATGATGACAAGAACGCCTGTCCAGATATAAACGGTAATACGCTGGCTTGCCGCCTTCTCAAAGACGTCCCCAGCTCTGAACGACAGCTCAATTTTCCAGCCCGGAAAGTCCCCATCGATAGCAGCCACTACAAAAGGTTCATCATCAAGCTCAACAGCACCTGTTACAAATCTGCCGGACTCATCTACTACTCTATAGGCCACATCAGAATTCCTGAAATCCGTTTCGAAATCGGCGAAAATTGATGCTATATTCTTTTTGGATAATAGAGCAAGTACACTCGTGCCATTAGTCTTGTGATAAATACCATATAATAAAGTTTCACCTACAAAAGGTAGATATTGAAGCTTATCCTCTTCTACATTTTCAATGGTGTCCGCTTGCGGGAAATGTTCAGATACTCGAATAGACAATTCCTCAGCAGAAACCAATCGTTCAAAATCGGGCCCCCGTTCTTGCTTTTGCAAGAAAGCACGGGGGCGTGCTATCTCGGCAAGAGCCTGAGCGAGGAACAAGTTATGGTCAGCCGGCAATGCATATCCTGCCTCGTTCACAGAATACACCATCGAGGCTAACTGCTCAAATGTCTGATTGAATAATGCACGATACGCAACATTATCTTGTGTTAAATTCAGCAACAATAATCGTGCATTTCCAATAAGAACTAAAATAGCCGGCCTGGCTGTTTTTTCCAAAGGACAAAAGGCAATCTGCTTACACTCCGCAACAGCTTCATCCAGTTTTTCAAGTTTTGCCAAACATCTGCTTTTGCCAATAAGCCCAGCCAGACGAACATGGTCATCGCCGTACATCGCTTTGCGACTATAAATCTCTGCGGCTTGTGAGAATTTACGTTCAACGAATTCAAGTTCCCAGGCATCCTTAAATGGCTCTGATAAATCGACAGCACCTTCTATTTCAGAAGTTAACAGCGGGTAGATGCGCCGACCCTCGGCATTATATACAAGCAAACCAGCGAAATTATTCCGCCCTACTGCAAAAAGCTTCTTTCGATAAGGATGTATCTGGATTTCTTCGTCATCCAATAACTCATAATATTTGGGCGATATTTTATTGGCCTGGTGAAGTGCTTTTTCTAATTGTTCTTTGTAAACTGTGATAAGCTTCTGGCGTACAGCAAGTCTCTCATTACTTACAACCTGACTGATGAACCACAAAAGACCCACGGTGGGTAGTATCACTGCCACCGCAAGCAGCAATACCACCCACCGCATTTGGTTGTAGCCACTATCAATTTTGGCCTTGGCTCTCATAATGCTATTTTCTTACATCCTCATTATACAAAGCTATTATATCAGCTTCCTTGAGGGCATAATTATAAATCCGCACATCATCGATGAGGCCATGCCAGAAGCGTCCTGTTTGTTCGGCATTTTCACCAATATAAACAGGATAGTCATTGCTCTCGATACCCTCATTCCATGGCCTCGCTACGTCAAGCTTGCCATCTACATAGGCACGCATCTTACTACCGTCGTATATGCCGACAACGTGATGCCACTCATTTGCGATAACGCTTCTCTGTCCATTGAGCCAGGCACTGTCACTGACTGCGAAGTGGAATCTTCTGTTAGCAAACTCAGTGGATATCCTCCATGCCGAATCACCTTTGGTGACAATCGCTGTCCAATCCGCAGGAACAGAAGTTATATTAACCCATGCTGAGATTGTTATCTGGCTGGTGATGTCGAATATGGATTCGTTGCCAATACTCACGTAATCGCCGCTGCCATCAAGCTCCAGAGCACCAGCAAATTTCCCTGTGTCAGGCCGCCAAACGGGGTCACCTTGTAATGAGCCGTCATTGCCATTGCCGGAACTATCAGCGACAGTAGAACCTTCGCTCTCATCGAACTTCCACCAGCCAACAAGACCGGCTAACTCGGCTGTCCCAAAAACTTGTGGATTCTGCCAGGCGGCGTCTTTCTTGTCTCGCCATGTCAACTTGCTGTCACGTTCTCCGCCGTCGTCGTCATCGTTCACATGAATGTCCAGACCTATTTTCGTACCGGCAGATGGCTTTGTTCCCAGCGTCGACCACGGGAATTTAACTTCCAGCCGATAGCCATTGTCAATCGTCATTAACACGAACTCAACGCCCTCAGTATGGTTGTACTTCGCTTCTCCTATGGTGGGGCTGGTTTTGTCCCAGGCGAAGTAGTATTGATAATCATTTTCGCTATATTCATTCGCTTTGCTATTGTCAGCGTCAATGAAAACCTCAATGGCGTCATCATAGTAATATTCCCCGGAATCATTCTTTAGGACATCATCGCGTACATCCACAAACAGGTACAGATTCTCCTGGTCCCACATCACTCTATAGTCGGCCGAGAGGTCATTCGCTGATGACACCGGTGAATATATTACATTTCCAGTCTTGTACTGGCGAGCGGAAGACCAGATGTCATCCACCATTCCATCAATCACCGGTATTTTAGTCGTGCTGAAAATGGTAGCATGAACTGCTTCCCTCAGTTTTTTAGCTCTGGCTTCAGCCTTGACCTGGCTGATAACCCCCGAAATTTCAGTAACTGGGCCTAAAACCTCATTAAGCGGTGGCAAGCCACTTATGGTTGTATACTCAGTATAGTTATTAAGCTGCTCATCGGTACGAAGTTCGATAGTCGTCTGCCTGCAGGACTGGGCTAACTGTTCTAATGTCTGCTGCATCATGTCACGATGAGTGTTCTCAAAATTCTTAATTATCGCCGGAGTAGCTACACGAATAGCTCCACCGACATTAACCAGAACCAGCTTGCTTGTAGCCGGCGAGAGTTTGCTTATCGAATCTTTCAACGGACCTGCAGTGCAGACAGATTCGCCTTGTTCCATCGCCGATATGCAAGCATCTGTAATATCTTTGTTTAGTGACAGCACAGTAGTCTTGTTTACCTGATTCATATAACAGTAGAGCTTCTGACCGCCGACTATGCCAATTTGGTATCTGTTTGTTTGGTCAGCTTGTTGTCCACCTGTCATCAGATTGGCTGCTCCAAGCAGCGTTGTAATGATTTGACGTGTCTGCTGAGGATTGTGGCTTGTAATCGCCAGGCCTATGTTCGGCAGAAAAGGAACATCACTTATAACTATCTTATCAGAAGGCACAGCAAACAACGTAACTTGTTCAATATTGGCAAAAATCTCTCGACCGATATCGAGTCCGGTTACGTTTTGGATTTTTTCACTTACTACCTTAGCCTGGGCTCCATCTGCCTGCCCTAAAGCTACACTTACAAGCGCAATTGCATCGGATGGCACCGCTTCGAGAGCAGCTTTACTTAAGTTTGGTGTGCGGAACATATCGTACGCAAGGCAGTGGTGACCATCTTTAAATGACACATCGGACCTATAGGCTAATCCACTTTCTTCAATAGAATAACTCGCAATCAAGTCATCAATGCTATTGAAATCAACAATAGCATTTGCCCAGAGTATTTCGTTGGGAATCTGCCCCGAAGCAAATTGCTTTAAGATACCTGCATACGCCTCGTCAACATTTGCCCAGATTGTTAGAGCATTATCCTGTCTTGTTTTTTTACTGACTTTCGCAAATGACTTATTGCTTGAAGTAAGTGTTGGTTCCGAAGTGATACCCTTGTATTGCTTGATGCACTGCTTAAGTTGCTCGGGAGGACTCGCAATTATAATTACCTTGTCATCGTAGGCTATTGACACTCTATTTTGAATGTTCAATGTCTCCATTGTCTCTATTGGTTCGCCACGTTGCCCCGCCATGCCCAATCCGGCAAGGATTATGCCTCTCAATGCGTCACTTTTACCGGGATACAATACGGCAATTCCTGCCGGGTTATTTTCTCTGATAGCCGTAATACCAACAGCCATACCACGAATCTTTTTGAATTCGGCCATCATACTCGGGTTTAAAAAGGCCGCTAACACATCTTCAGGGGACTTACCACTAGGCCCAGCCGTGCCGCCGGGACCACCAATAGCAGCAAGAGGATTCTCAAAAGGGGTCCCTTTTAGCATATTAAGTATAGTCTCAATCTGCTTGCCGGGGCTTCCAAGCTCCACATATATTAGAGTCTCGGGTGGCATTAATTCTGCCGGGTCATAATTCATTAAGTCATCCAAATAAGGTTTTGCCTTCTCGATAATTTCGGTCTGGTCACCATATTCAGCTACAAGCTTTCCAAATACTGCCTTTGCTTTATGCTCATCTTTCTTTTTCAGATGGCACATCCCTTGTCGGTAAAGCGCCTGGGCCACATTGTTTCGCGACACAGAGCTGTCTTGGATTATTTGCTCATAAATTTTAATCGCTGCATCAACATCTCCTTCAACCTCCTCAGCATATAAGCCCTCGCGCAGCATAACACTTGCAGGTTTAGCCACCACTATTGTGCTAAATAAGCCGAATGCAAACAAAAACACGATTGTCATAATTTTCAACTTTTCCATAATGGTTCTCCTTTCAAAAAACATTTACAATAAAACGGTTACTTTGGCAAGTGTTATACTACGTTATAAATGTTACCCTTTTGTTACGGTTTTATCCTTTTTCTGTTTCTTTTTAACAGTTTTTTTATCGCTCTGAGACAGTTCCCTGACATCTTCAAATTACTTCTGATGGCAGTGGTGTATTTGCTGGTAGTAAAATTGTGTGAGCAAAAGTTCAGACTTGAGAAAATTTTAAGCCAGCAAGGCCAAAAAGACCAGCTGCCCTAAAACTCCCCGAGTAGGGCTCGAACCTACAACCTAGCGGTTAACAGCCGCTCGCTCTACCAGTTGAGCTATCGGGGAATCCCATCGAGTCGGGACTCGTCTCGGCGACCCAGCTTCGCCGGAGGCGAGAGGCCGAAGCCGTAATGAGACGAATTGACGCATTGTATTATAAGGGCCATATTTGTCTAAAACATCCTGAGGCATTATCTAAATTTTAACAGCTTCGTCAAGGTCAATCTTTTTTGGCTAATAATACAAAAAAACGTCATAATACTGGATAAATTGATAATTATATCGTATATTCTTACATTTGCAAAAATTCGTTAAGTGAATAGGCTCACAGTCTCGTCAAAGGCATTTTTTGCATAATTTTAAGGCGATTTCAAAAACATTTTAAGATTTTGAGCTTTTTTGCTCCTGATACCAGAGGTAACTCTAATACAAAAAACATAAAATTAACGAAACAGAAAACCCATTTAGCGCATCTTAAACATTTATATAGTGAAATGTCGATAGATTATTAAGCTCTGATTGATGTGATAATATGACTAAAGATATACTCGATGTTGGCGGCTATACAATAGAAAAGCGTCTTGGCGCCGGTGCTCGTAGTACGATCTATCTGGCAACTTACCAGCTGGACCATTCAAAAGTTGCCCTGAAACGAATTATACTTGAAAGGCCAGAAGATGTAAGGGTCTTCGAGCAGACAGAGACCGAATATAAAGTGGCCAAGCGAATAGATCACCCTTACGTCCGTAAGTGCTACAAGCTAAAGAAGTTTCGCGGCATTTTTAAGGTAAAAGAAATGTTGCTTTCCATGGAATATTTTGATGGCAATATTCTCGAAGATTGTCCCAGTTTGAGTTTGGGTGATGTACTGCTTGTATTTAGGATGGTAGCAACCGGTCTCAATGCTATGCACAGAGAAGGATTTGTCCACTGTGATATAAAGCCAAATAATATCCTTCTAAGCAAGGCCGGCTCGATCAAAGTTATAGACCTTGGCCAGAGCTGCAAAATCGGAACTACAAAACCAAGAATTCAAGGTACGCCCGATTACATTGCTCCCGAGCAAGTTAAGCGTAGGCCGCTCGGACCTAAAACCGACATTTTTAATCTGGGTGCAACAATGTACTGGGCCCTTACCGGAAAGCACATCCCGACCTTGATACCTAAAATCAACAGTTTTGGCTTGCCTATACCCCAGAAACGTCAGGCACCTCATGAATTTAAAAAACAACTGCCTATAGGAGTTTCAAAACTTGTAATGGACTGCATAAAAGATGACGCTGCGGCACGCCCACGCGATATGATGACGGTTGTGTCGAGGCTGGACCTGATAATTCACAGCATATTCGGCGGCAAGATAAAAACGAATAAAAATGCCCCAAACAATAATTAATTTGCTGAAGAAAGGCGTAGAGGCCAATAACACTGATGGTTTTCGACGTGGCAATTTAATTCATTTGCCTGACAACGGCAGTCTGATTATAAGCGGCGATATTCACGGGCATCGGCGAAATTTTGAAAAAATGATTGCGTTCGCCGATTTGAATAATAATCCCGATAGGCATATCATCCTACAAGAAATAATACACGGCGGGCCTGAGGACCCCCAGGGAGGCTGTTTATCTTATAAACTATTGTTCGACGTTGTACAATATAAGTTAGATTTTCCCGACCGCGTCCACATTATTATGGGAAACCATGCTACGGCTTTTATTAACGACGGAGAGGTCTTAAAAAATGGCAAAGAAATGAACCGTGCGATGCGCTCTGCCATCGAACGGGAATTTGGAAACGATAGCAGCGAGATTATATCGGCGATGAAACAATTTCTATTTTCGATGCCTCTGGCGGCAAGATGCGACACGAAAATATGGATTTCACATTCGCTTCCCAACGACCGTTTCGATGATAAATTCGACAGAGAGATTCTGGATAGACAGCTTAAACCTGAAGATATAACCAAGCCGGGTTCAGCTTATCTTTTAACCTGGGGCAGAAGGCATAGTCAACCTCTACTCGATAAAATGGCGAAACTCTTCGACATTGACATCTTTATTTTAGGCCATCAAGCACAACAACAAGGGTGGAACCAAGCCGGTAAAAATCTTATAATTATCGCATCCGACCATAACCATGGTTGCCTACTTCCTATAAACCTGGCAAAATCTTATACTATTGAGCAGTTAATCGACTCTATAGTGCCATTGGCTTCTATAGCGTGAAGTGCGCATCGTTAAATGAACGAGTGAAGGCACCAACGAAATACGCAAATGGAATTGTATTATTATATAGCATTGGCGGCAATTATCTCGCAATTGCTTTTTCTGTTCCAGACGCATAGAAATTATCGCTACGCACTAAGAGAATACAAAAAAACGCGATTTTGGCAAAAGCAACCCGTAGCTTTGATTGTGCCATGCAAGGGCTTGGATTCGGCTTTTGAAAAAAATATCGCATCATTTTTTAATCAGGACTACGGAAATTATCTGCTGTGGTTTGTGGTTGCCGATGAATCAGACCCGGCGTATGGCAAATTATGTAAATTGAAAGACCAGCTAAGCCCAACCTCAAAAGCCAAAGACGTACAAATATTCGTCGCCGGGGAAATAGACAAGAAACAAAAGTGCAGCCAAAAGATTCATAATTTGCTCTACTGCTACGAGAAAGTCGGCATGCCCCTGCGTCTCCCGACGCAAGACGGGGCAGCGGGCGATGATATTGAAGTTCTTGCATTTGCAGATTCTGATGTTTGTATGCGTAGAGATTGGCTAAGTCACTTAGTTTGGCCTCTGCGGCAATATAGATATGGAGCCGCCAGTGGTTATCGTTGGTTTATACCAAGAAAAAGCAATCTGGCCAGCTTAGCTCTATCAACGGTAAATGCCAAGGTCGCCCAACTGCTCGGTAATACCCGTTTCAACCAGGCCTGGGGCGGGTCTATGGCTATCCGTGTCGATGTCTTTCGCAAAGTTGGTCTTGATAAAATCTGGCCAAAGGCCTTGAGCGATGATTTGTCATTGACCTATGCAGTTAAAAAGGCCGGGATGAAGCTGGCCTTTGTCCCCGCCTGCCTTGTGGCCTCTTACGAATCAACCACCTGGCCGGAGCTTTTTGAATTCGGCCGGCGACAGTTTCTAATCACCCGCATCAGCAGACCCGGAACATGGTGGTTTGGGCTGTTCAGCAGTTTGTACTCGATATTGGGTTTATGGGCTGGTGCAGGTCTGGCAATTTATGCAGCAATAATTAAAGATGCGAACCTGACGCTTTTCGCTGCCGTACCATTTGTGTTTTTCTTAGGTCAAATGATACGGGCGATGCTGCGCCAAAAAATGGCTAAAGAACTTCTCAATTACGAGCGACGAACGACGAGCGACGAGCGACGGGCTATGAAAGCTGCTCGTATCGCTGATATCCTTCTATCCTGGCTATGGTCGCTGCTGCTATTAGTTTTTATTATCTCTTCGGCTTTTGGCAGAACCATCTGCTGGCGGGGAATTCGTTATAAACTGCTCGGCCCGTTAGAGACTATTACGCTTGGGGAGAAA